>ERZ773181.762-NODE-762-length-31981-cov-102.065808_pt1 | contig 31981 bp, 33 predicted proteins | sample MGYA00581001_ERZ773181 | MGnify/ENA primary metagenome ERZ773181 (study PRJEB29015, sample SAMEA2737780) | human gut metagenome | biome: human gut; feature: human-associated habitat; material: faeces | place: China | collected 2012 ...
TAGCCATAGCGGAAACGCTTGGTCTGCTCCAACGTGAAGACTGGATGCAACTCTACCATCTGTGAGTTGGTTGCCTTGGCGGTCTTTTTATCCGTCAGCTTCAATCGTATTTGGTCTATATCAAATGGCACGTCTGTCTTGTTCTCCACCGAGTAGTCCAAGAAGAAATAGTCGCCCGACGAATAGATGTTGTTCAGTCGCATCACCATTTTATGGGCTTTGGTCTTCACATTGTTCACATGGGCTTCCGAACTCCAAATCTGACGAGCATATCGAGCCATATCCGTAGAGGACAATGTGACCGCAGGATTGTTATAGGCATTCTTTTCTATCTGTTGTATCTCCTTATCCGTCACTGCCTCTTGCAATCTTGTTGTATAGAGCAGCGCATACTGGGTACGGTAGCGTTCTGTCACAATGGTCACGATGGCAAGCACTTCACCATCTTCATGCAGTCCCTCCTTGGGCTTCAGTCGTACGGTATTGTTGATGGGTTGGTCTCCTGCTATCTTGTTGGTGGATATATCCACAAAGCGGATGGGTTCACTTGCCGTAATGACGGTAGTCACTTGCTCGTTCACGGTCAGTTGTTCCATCTCCTGGTAGGTGCAGGGCTGATAGCTCTCCGCACAGGTCTGTTGTGCCATCATCGGAGTGGCACTTATCGCACACATCATCAGTGTGCCAATGGTCTTCTTGATATTCATATGGGTGTAATGTTTTCTTTGTCGTGTTTAATGTTTACTTACTCTTGGTATCTTTGCTGTTTATCAAGTACACAAAGGTTCCGTATTTCAACTTTACCTTGTTCTTCTTGATAGCCTTTCCTATGGCATTGCTTGTTTTCTGATAGGCATTCTGCATGGTCTGCATGCCCCATTGCGAAAAACTGCTGCCTGTATTGGTGGTATTCATATCCACATTGCCGGTTACGGCTCCGCTTGCCACATCCTTGGTGGTCTCTCGGAACTGGCTGCTTGGCACATACAAGCCTTCCAAGCCGTCTGTATCATAGAGTGACAGATTGATTTTCACTATCTCGTCATCCACAAGTACGCTTTTCACCGTACCTTTCACTCGTCGCGAACCAAAGCCGCTCATAATGGCATACAGGTATGCACCTTTCTTCACCACCATCTCACCGATTTCCACATCATCGAGTAGTCGCAAGCGGACACGGCTTCCATCCACGGCTTTCACATTCTCGTCAATGATGGCCTTGATCAGTGTCGGCTCTTTCTCATTCACTGCCAAGGTGTTGAAGTAGTCTGAGGATGTCTTCACCTTTTTCACCACCTCACTTGGCTTGTCATTCTCATCTGCTTCTTTTCGGGCATTTTCATTCACTTTGATTTTGCCCTCGATATTGATACTGCCCTTGGCTGAGCCTTGCGAGTCGGTAGGAGAGGCTGTAGCAGAAGTCGAACTGTTCGATTGGGTGGCTTGCTGTCCCTTCAGTCTTGCTTCGGCAAGTGCCTTGTTCAGTTCCGCCAACGCCTCATTCTCTCTTTGTCGCTCATGGGCTTCTTGTGCTTCTCTTTGTTTTTCCATTTCTGCTTGCCTCTTGGCTTCGGCATCCAACTGTTGCAGTTCGGCATCCGAATACTTGCTTTGGTATTCTTCTTTTTCTTGTTCATTGTCTCGGTCTATATTCTCCACGGCACTATGGTCTTCTATCTTGCCGTAGGCGTTCAACATGTTCTCATACTTGCCTCCAATACCGTCACCGCCCTTGATATGAGCTTGTGGCAGGTTCGGATTCAGATATTCCGTGGTCTGCATATTGGCATCTTGCTTCTCCGCCACCTTGGTATCAAAGAGGTCGTAGATAAAGTATGATGCACCGAGCAGTGGGAGATAGACAATCGCAGGTAACATGTACTTGGGTTGTCTGAAATTGATTCTTTCTGTCAGTTTCATCGTGATTTGTCTTTTTGTGGATGGCGTGCATCCTCATTGGTTCTTACTATGTTCTTTGCATTCCCCCTATTCTGATGGCGAGCCTTTATCAAGGAGTCCTGTCGCTCCGTGGCGGTGCGTCGCTCTCCCTGATAATGGTAAGCTCTTGCCATGCGATAGATGTTGAAACTGAAGCTCACACCTACAAAACCGAACACGATGACCAGGAACAGTGTCTTGTGCAGGTCGGCAAACCGCTGTACCTTGGCTGGGGCCTTGTCTATTCTGCACATCTTGGCAAACTTCCTTCCGGCTCTCACGTCTCGCTCATAGCGTTCCTTGTATTTTGGGTCGTCCTTGTCGGGCATCTTCTCCCCAATGAGCATCTGCTTAAATCCTTTTGTGTTCATCTAATTCAATGTTAAATGTTCAATGTTAAGTGTTGAATTAGGCTTGCGCCATAAAGGTGTTGAATTCTTCACTCTTCACTTTTCGTTCTTCACTTTCAATAGTTGCTCTTCGTCTTCTGGTCAATATCCTTGTTGAGCAAGGTTCGCCAATTCACTATCAGCAATCCATGTGGGTTGTTGTCAGTCCTTGGTACTCGTTTCAACTGTCCTGCCGTCACCAGTTCACGGGTCAGCACATTAGTTCTGCGCTCGATGCGCTGTCTGCCGTAGTAGGTAAACTCCATCTTCTCCTTGTTGAACTTGATACTGTCACAGAAGATGCTGAACACGGCACTCGTTCCCATGATGTTGGAATAGAAGCCCTTCTCCTTTAGTGTATTGTACTGCGCCAATCCTGTCTCATCCACCAGATACATGGCTTTCTCCATGGTGTATTTGATGTACTTGTCATCGGGTGCCAACGTGAAAAAGTAGTGATGGAACATCTCGATATGGCTCTTTGCTTCCACATCCAATGTCTCATCCATCGTCGTGCGCTGCACCAGGATAGGCACATTGCCGTCCAACACATAGATTTTGTTCTGTGCATCCACCACCATGTTCTTCGCCGTCCAGATGCTGCTGATACTTATCAGCACGCACCCAACCAGAAACAGGCTACAGATGATAGTCACCAACTTCACCTTATTCTCTAAATTCTTGATTACCATTGCTATTCCGTTTTTTACCTTTTTACTCTTTTACCTTTTTACCTTTAATGAACAACATGCGCCAATGTCCCCTGTGCCGACATTTTGGCTTGCTGTGCCACACCCTCACCGAAGTTTCTGGTAGAGAAGGCGGTATCGCCCTCTGGTATCATCCATGCCGCAAGGTCTGGAACCAAGTTTAGACACTTCAATGCCACGATGCTTGCTGCCATCAGATACCCTGCCGAGAAGAACGAGTTCTGCAAGTACGCCGCCATCGTCTGCTCACTGGCGGTGATAGCCGTCAGGTTCTCCACCTGTATGCAAAGCACAATGTCGAAGAGCAATAGAACGTAGAACCCTACGAAGTAGAGCATGGCTCCATAGAAATGCACGGTCAGATACCTTGTCAGCCACTTTGCCCAACTGCTTTCCCATTTCGGCAATAGCGAGAACGCCCATTGTATCGGACCGAATATCGTCAGCATTCCCAACAGTATCTGTTGACAATAGATGGTGCTCCACCAACCGATACGGAAGACGATTAATGCTATCAGCATTACTATCTTGTCGATGTTCACTACGGCTCCTGCAGTCAGTGAGGTAAACCACAGCTTGGCTGCGTCCTTTTCCATATTGGTCACTTCATCCACACCTGTCTGCTCCATGGTCGATTCCACCAGATTCGGGTCTGTTGTTCCCTTATGGGCAATGTCTGCCTGGGCTTGTACGTTGGTGTACATCGTGTCTCTGGTATAGATAAGCTGTTGAACTTCCGTAAACTTGTCCTCTATCTGTGTGGCTTCCGCCTCATAAAGGTCATGGGTATAACTTCCGATGGAGTTTGGAATGTAACTCAGGAAGTCCAATACGCACCAACTGCTACCACTATTTGCCATACCAGTATCGGCTGGTGGGTACCACCAACAGAGGATGATGCTTATCACCAGTGGCTTGAATAGTTTCATCACATCCAGTGGCTCATGCTTCACCATCATCTTGTAAGCCATATTCGCTGCCACCACGATGGAGAAGAGGGCTGCGAGTGCCATACACATTTGGACGACCCACCAAAAAGGCCCATTCGAGTCTGTGAAAGTTGCGTCACACAGAAACTCGTTGGTCTGGAAAATCACGTCATCAATCTCTTCTTCCAAGATGTTGATGCCGAAGTCGGATAATATGCTGCTGTTGTCTGCCATATATTCTTATCTGTTTACTGTCAATTCATTGTCATCATCTGGTTCATTATTGTCATTGCCTGATGATGTGTCGTTTCTTACTGTCATTCCTGCCTCTCGCCATTTGCTCGATGCACTGCTGATGATTCTTCGTTTGTTGGCGGTCTGGTAGTTGCCGTTTGCTGTCAACAGTTCCTTGGTCTTGCTGGCATTCGACATCTGCACCAGTTGCTTCACCAGTGTCTCGTTCTGTTTTGCCACGTCTGCATAAATCTGTAGATACATCTTCTTGCGCTTGGCATTGGGCAAATAGGCATCCTTGGTGGCTTTGATGGCTGTCTCATAGACATGATAGTATTCTGTCCAGCGTTGCTTGTCACCGATGGATCCGCCTACAGGCAGGATGCGGTCGATGTTCTTCTTGAAGGCATCCATCTTACTGTTTATCTTGTTTCCTTCCACCTTCCATGCCAGATCCACCTGTCGGTCTGCCATGTTCAGCGCTTCTATCTCTGCTCTCTTGGTCAGGGCAGAGTCGATGGCTTCGGCATATTCCACCTGGTTATAGGCTCCTATACCTGCCGTGGTACGGTAACCGAGTTTGTTCTTGCGTGCTGCCGACTTCATGTAGCTGCTATGCAGCAACTGGTAGTACTCCGTTGGCGATAGGCTTCCGCTACCTATCTCCATCACCATCATCTGGTTCTTCTTCGCACTGTCGTGGTTGTATGTCACACCACTTTGGGCTTTACCTGTCGTGGCTATGCCCAACATCATCATAATGGCTACTGCCTTTATCTTCTTTCTGTCCATATCTACACCTTTTATATATAGGGATTATTTTTCTAGTTTTCCTGCCACTCTCCATCGTCCGAAGGCATCTTCCAGTATTTGCTGTTTGGTTTTGGTTCTGTACACCTTTTCTTTCCAATAGCCGATGCGCACTTGGATATACCGCCACGACTCAAAGTAGCTTTTGTTCAGATGCTTCTCTATGTTGTCAAGCGACGTATTGATACTTTCCAGCACCACTAGCAGGTCTGCCGTGGAACATGCTGCCGCTCCTGTGGCATACAGCACCAGGTCGCTCACGCTCTTGTACAGGTATTCTCCTTCCTTGGCGATGTTCTCTATGGCTCGCTTGTTGATGCCTATCAGGATGGTGTCAGCAACTGAAATGCGCTTCCTTTTAATGACTTTCTCGTTGTAGTCTTCCAACAACTTTTTGTAATCCGAAATCCTGTCGCTCACACCCTCGTAGGTGGAATACACATTCAGACTGGTTCTCAGACTCTGGTACAGCACGTCTATCACATCGAACGCCCTGGTGTATTTGTCCAGGTCCACGTTCAGTTCCTTATATGCCTTGGTCGCAACATTGCTGTAGCTGTGCAACAGCTTGTTGCTGTATTCCAAGGTGCTTCTTGCCAGCAGCAGACTCCGCTGTTTCTTGTGGTCATTGATGTAGGCTTCCACACTGCTCACATCAAATCCCCATTGAGCGAATGTTTTAGAGGGGAGGGCGAGGAACATGATTGCTATCAGCAATGTCCTCACAATGCTCAATCTTTGCTTCTTGCTCACCAACCCTGCAACCCTCTCCGCTGCATCAGCCTTGTATTCTTTTCTATTTCTCATTTTCATTGTCTTCATCATTGAATTTTCCGTGATAGTCATCCGAATGCTTGGTGTTCGCTGCTTTCCTTAACCAGCGTTTCTTGCATTTCTCCACCAGTGTCAACCGTCGTCCTTCGTCCACATTGATATGTGGAGCGATGTCCATCAGCACATCGATGATGTTGCGCTTATAGTGCATCATCTTCTCCAGCGACACCAGGTCAGCATATATCTTCGTGATTCTGCTGTCCACCTCTCTGGCTATCTCCAGTCTGTCGCTCGACCATAGCAGGTGTTGGGTGTCATCGGTGGCGTTGTCTTCCACGGGTGCGCTCTTGGCATATTCGGTGGTTATCTTGCACGACGGATATTCCAGTGCTATTTCCGATATGCGCTTGTTCACCTCGATGGCCTTTTCCTGTTCCGTCTTGCTGGCATCGAGTGTTATCACATCCACCACCGAGGTGTTGGTGTATTCCGATGTCAGTTCCCAACTGATCTGCATGATGGCTCTGTGTATCTTGATGCCAAGAAGGTATTTCGGCTTTCTGGCTATCTTCAATGTTGCCTTGAAGGTGATGATGCCGTTGATGTTGGGCATGGTGGCTTTTCTTATATATGTATAGCCACTCCATGTTCCTTCCCCTTGCCAAGTCAGATTGTAAGCACTCCTGCAGTCATTCATGATGGCAGGTATGCGATAGTAGTCATCGGTGGCCACCTCATTGTCTTTTCCTGCCTCTGCCTTGGCTTCCTCTATTTCCTTTTGCTTCTGTTGCCATGCTGCCAATTCTTTGTTCAACTGGTCGATGGTAGCCTTGTTCTTGTTGTATTGCTCCCGATACTTGGCTGCATCTTCCACACTTGCATTGGCGATCTGCTTGATAAGTGACTTGTTCTCCGCTTCCAACTGACTGATTTGCGATTGCAGGGTGGCTACCTTGACATCGGCTTCCTGCTCTTGCTTATACAGGTCTGATAAGTCGAGGTCGTTTTCTGTCACCGATGTTGTCATGGCGCATTTCTTGCTGTGGTTATTCAGCGAACCGCCACAACTCTTGCATTTGTATTGTGTGGTGCCTTGCCCCAACTGCACACCGTCGCTGCATGTCACACTAATGGTCACGCTCTCGCATCCCTTCAGTTTGGCGGCATCGGTTGCCTGATAGTAGTTGCGTGCATCACTGCCTATATAATAGGTATAGCCTTCCTCGTTGTCATTCCATTCGCTCAACCGGGCTTGCAGTTGTGCCCTAAAGGTGTTCAAGTCCATCGAATAGGAGTCAAAGACTGCCTCATACACTTCTTCTGTCCTGTTCCAACTCTTGTACACCTGTATCTCATAGGCGTATGCCTTCTGTTTTTGTCCTTTTTTCTTGCTACTGATGATGTAGCTGTTCAACAAATAGCTGATACTGTAGGTAAAGCCATCATTCTGGTTGTTGAGCTGTTGCACCCTTGTTCTTGACCATCCTGCGTGATTCTCCGAGTTTTGCAGGATGGCTTCCTTTTGGCTATTGTTGGGATAGAAGTTGGCATCCTTGGTGTTGATTCTGTACCAGTGGTCACCTTTCAAGATGCTGTTGTCATCGGTGGGCGGTACATAGTCGCACAGTTCTTCTCGTCCTTGGTCTCGTCGGGCGATATACCATCTTTGCGTGTAGTAGTTTCCTGCCGTCTCATCCAGATAGTCCGTCATCCATGAGGTGAGGTTATAGTTGGCAAGAGAGAAAAGTCCTGCCACGTTGTCCTTGCCTCCAATCATGCCCAAGAGGGTGTTGCCTACGCTCTTGTCGAGACTTTTGAACAGCGAGGAATAGTTATCCACAATGTCGATGGCTGCACTGAGCTTGCCTTGGAAGAGGTCGTTGAACTGGCTGCTCTGCAACAGGGCATTGCCGATATTGTTCATTCCTGCTCCTGCAAGGTTGGCTCCTACCTTATACAGATTGTCGATGTCGGCTTTCAGATTGTCTACTGTAAAATTGCCTGGCACCTTCGATAAATCGTCCAACATCTTCTTCCAATCCACGTTGCCAATCTCTGAAAGTTTCAGTATGGCAGCTATCTCCTGGTTGATTTGTAGAAAGGCGATGTCCGAGAATGTGAGGGTGCTGTTTGTTACCACACTCTCAAACTGCATGCACAGGTTCTTGGTGTCATCACATATCTTCACAAGATAACTTCCCCAATAGAGGGCTGTCTGCGGACTTTTCAGCATCATTCCTGCCACCGTCCATATCTTCGGCATGATTTTGCCCGACACCATGTTGTAGATACGGCGGTAATAGTAGTTCTCTGTGCTACTGTTCCAGATGCCCAACTCCGTCATTGCCTTGCGCTCCAGAAACTTGGAGGCATAGATACCGGCACTCGCCACTTCCGCAGCATTATAGTGTTTCAATATATTCTGCACCTGCACATTGTAGTATGCTTCTGCCACGGCTTCTGTTCCGTAGGCAGCAGCCATAGCAGCCACCGTCTGCTTGTCATAGTTTACGCTGTAGTACTGTGCGTCAGCCTTTACCAACACACAGACTATCAGCATCATGATGGATAGAAGTCGTTTCATTTTCCTTACCTGTCTTTCTTTTGTTATTACCAAATCCTCACACTAACATGTTAGTGTTTTTAGTACCATTTTGTTGCTTATGCTTCAAGCTCTTTAATTGTTCCCTCATACTCCAGATGCTGATAGACAGTGGAACGTAGTCCCATGTCGTGTCTGTACTCTAGCATGATATAGTTAGCTTTCCGCATAGCCACTTTCACACGATAGTTGAAGGAACAGAATGTTCTCATCAGCCAACTCTGTTGCTCCAATACCGACATCACCAACTGGTGTCGCATAAACTCCAAGTCATCGCCTCTCACCATTTGGCATGGATCACGCAGTATTCTTGCCATTGCATGGTTGTAGGCCTTTTGAGCATCAAATTTCTTCTTATGCTTCGCCTCCATTTCTTGCAATGGTTCAGTCTCCTGCAACTGCTCAGTCCCTTTCTTCTGCTCTGTCTCTTGCAGCGATTCAATCTCTTTCTGCATACCATCCGTATTGACAGAAGCAGCATCTTCTTTTGCTTCCTCTTCCGCTATGTTTTCCTCGGATGTCCTTTTCTGCTCTGCACTTTGATGTCTTGCATCATATTCTGCATCATGATAGGCATCCAATTCTTTTTCTGTCATACCAAGATGCAGTCCTACGTCTTCAAGAGTTTCTTTGATATGTCCCACCAGCTCTGGTGTTACATATCGTATTTTCAACAGTTGTTTCTCTGTACAAGCACACAGGTCTTTATATGTCCATAATTCTGAATCATGGAAAGCCTGACGTGTTTTCTCCACCATGCTCGGACGTATGTCCCATCCTTCACGATGGAAATCTATAAACCCAACGATATTAATTCTTTTCATCTTCTTCTATCTTTCAATGTTTATTTGTTTGTATTACTCAATCCCAACACTTTTCCTGCCTGATTTACCTTTTGAGCAAAAGCGAGACTCTTGCTGATACCACTTGCATCCCAATCCCTGCAATAGGCTTCGATGGCTTGTTGGTGGTTGCATTTCAACACTCGCTTGTATAGCTTCAACGCTTCCTTCTCCGCTCGTTCCGTGGTGTAGGTCATATAGCACTCATGTGGTTCCTCCACACCATACACATTACTGGTCTGTCCTCGCCTGATGAACACTTCACGGAAGAAACTGCGTCCTTCCTTGTTCTCCAAACGATTGATGGTGAATATCTTCTTGCAGTCCACATCGGTCAAACCGAGTATCGCCTTGATGGTATCAAATCGTTCCTTGAACTTGCTCTGGTCGAGCAGCATCACCACATCCGAGTTGTTGATGATGGCTTCCTTCACTATCTCACTTCCGATGATGTCCTGTATCTCCTGCGTCACCACCCCCACGCTTGCCCAGAATTTTCTGGCGGTCTTATACAGATATTTTATGTATTCCGCCATCATGGGCGAGGCGATGGCCTTCCATGCCTCCTCGATGATGAGCATCTTTCGGTTCTTCTTGATGCGCATCTTCTGCAGGAACACGTCCATGATGATGAGCGTCACCAGTGGAAAGAGCAGTGGATCATCCTTGATACTGTCGATTTCGAAGACGATGAAGGTCTCATCAAACAGACTGCTGTCCATATTCTCATTCAGCGTCACATCATGGCTGCCTCCTTTATAGAAGTCCTTCAACAGATAGTTGTAGGACGAGAGGTCTATGCCATGCAAACCATTCTCCTCGCATATCTTCGGCAGTCGCTCCGTACTGAACTCATAGAAGCTGTTGAAACAGAGGTTGCTCACTCGCTTGGTGGTGAAATAGGCATCGTAATACTCATTGATGACTTGCTCTATCAGCCTGTCTTCGGTCTTGCTCACCGTGCCTTGACTTCCTTTCCATATCAGCATCACCAGGTTCTTCAGGAATCCCAACTTCTCGATATTCCATTCCTCTCGCTTGATTTTGAAAGGGTTCATCGTGATAGGATGCTCTTCTGTGTAGGATATGTATTTGCCTCCAAAGTATTCACACAGTCCCTCATACGAGTTTCCTGTATCTACCAACACGATGTCGGTGTCCTGCTCATGGGCTTGGCGCACCATGGAGTTTACATAAAAACTCTTGCCGCTTCCCGAAGGACCGAGGACAAAGAAGTTGCTATTGTCGGTCAGCTTGTTTCGTCCCTCTTTTCCTGATATATCAATGGCTACTGGCACTCCTTGGCGGTCGGTATAATAGACCTTGAAGGGCGTGTCTTCGCTATGCACAATCTTCTCCTTATACATCAAGCAAGTGGCAGCGTCGCCCAAGGTCATAAATCTGTCGTAGTCGTCATTCATCCCATAGCAGTTGCCGGGGAATGAGTTGACAAACAGCTCCAACTGGTTATAGGCTCGTTTCGAGATATGGATGCCCATCCTGCCAAAGGCATTCTCCAGATGGTTGGTACACTTCTGTATGTCCGTCTCTGGCTTCACCGTCACTATCAGATTATAGTGGGTATATACCAGCTGCTTGTTTTCCCTCGCTATCACCTCCTGCACTCGCTTGATGTCCTCCACGGCTATCAAGTTGCTTGGGTTCGGCATACTGGCATGGCGGTTCTTCTTTTTATCGAGCAGAGCGAGTTCACGTTTCTGGTTCGGCACGAAGATGATTTGGTTATACACCACACTTTCCACACTTGGTATGCTGTCCACCAATGCTACCAGATCCACTGGCATGCTGGTGTTGTTCACCTCGATATTGGTGAATGGACGTATCAGTGTCGGCAGATTAGCGCAATCCACATCCACAAGACTATACACCTTGCAGCGTCTGTCACCCATACCTATCATCTCGTCATCCACCTTGAATCCTGTCATGCTCACCATCTTGTCACGGAAGTTCATGGCAAAGAAACGGTCAACATACAGACTTGCCTCTTGTTTGTTTAAGAACTCCGACTTGATACCGGCATCCTTCAGCTGGTCTTGCACCTTTCTGATTTTCACCAGGAAATCTCGCCACTTCTTGCTGTCGAAAGACATCAGACGGCTCTTCTTGTTCTCCTGCGTAATGGTCAGATAGGTCATGCTGTCCGTATATTCTCTTCCGTTGAAATAACGGAAGTAGGATTCTGACAGGAACTCATGTCCCTTGCCACTCTCATCCTTGAACTGCTTTCTGGTAAAGATGTCCTGCTTGTGCAGGGCATAGCCTTCACCCAGAGTCTGTGCGATGGCAGCAAACAGATTGGTGAACTCGTAATAGCTGTCTATATTGGCAGAATACTTCTGCACAGGATTCTCCATTCTCAGAATGGCAGAATATTCTCCTGTCTTGGTATAGAGCACACCGATACCATCCGTGTCTTCTACGGAGAAGTAGATGTCCTGAAAGATTTTCTTCCGCTTGCCACCAGTACCAAAGGCATAGACCGATATGGCCATGCCAATGCAGGTTGCCACGAAAAATAAGATTACATATAGTACCATATTCATTTATTCTTCTGTTTCTTCGGATGATTGATGATTTTCTCCCATACTGGATGATTTGTTGTCATTCTCTTGATAAGAGGTATTGTCGTTTTCTTCGCCATAAAGGGTTGACACACTGTCTTTTGCAGTGGAATCCATCCTGCTTATTTGTATTTCCACGGTAGCAGGACGTTCTTCGGTTTCTCTCGCCCAAATAGCCCTTGCTTTGTCGGCACTCCTTATGGCATCCAATGTGGGTGGCTTGTAGGTCTTGTCCTTACAGGCGGTCAGCAATGTCACTGCCAATGCGGTTATTATAATATTCTTTCCTTTCATACTCGTAACTGTACTTTAGTAGCGAAGATGCCATGTTTTCAGTTGAAACAAATAATGGTAGACCCACATCCTTGGGGGAGAATGAGCCTACCAGTCGTTCACTTTCTACTTGTCATCCACATCTTGGTCATGTCGATACTTTTTTGTTTCACATTTTTATATGCGCTTGCTGTAGGCATAGATAAACACTCCTTGGTCGTTCTTCTTGGTATGTAGTCCCTTCCGTTGCTTGAACATGATGAGACCTGTACCCGTAGTGATTGCCACGACCAACACTATCAGTCCTGTAATGATACCTATCAGACAGTAGGCGGCAATGAAGCCAATGATGGCTCCTCCTGCCGTGGCAGCTGCCCAATAGATGTACCGCCCTTGTATTCCCATGAATTCAAGGGGCTTCTGGAGTCCCTTGAACAGTGGGTAGTCGGGGTAACGGATTTCCTGCTCTTCTCTTGCCATTCTTCACGTCGTTTCTCAATTACTGAATATGCACTGAATAACTCTCACTCGTTAGTTAGTCACACCGAAGAACAGAGGCAATGCCTGTGCTGCTGCCACGAGGAAGATACACGCTCCTACAATCATCATGATCTTCTTCTTGACGTCCTGCTCCTCGTTGTTCATAGCGATATAAACGCTGATGGCACCCACTACGGCTACAACACCTGCAATGGCATAACAGAGCTTGACCACAATAGGCACGTATTTGGCTATTTCCTCCGTCACTTTCGTCAGGGCGGTGGTTCCTGCAGTGTAGTCTCCTGCCGAGTTTTGCGCCATGGCAATGCCACCGCCCACAAGGAGCATTAATGCCAATGTCTTCAAGCGTCCTGAAGAGAGAACGCTCTTGGCGGTCTTCTTCAAATAGTTGGTCGTTTTCTTAAACATTCTTTCTTGTTTTACTTGTTAATGATTTCGTTTCACAGTTCATTCTCACCTTTATCCCCAGTATTTTTCTACGCTTTTGGCGTCTTTCCATTCTGGCATACGGCTCGATGGTACTGCTTTCTCTTTGCTATATACTCTTCTGCAGTTGAGTCTTAAATCTGGTAGCCAAAGAATGCAGGGAACAGGATGGATGCTCCAATCATAAACAGACAGGCACCTATCAGAGTCACTATCGATTTGGTCACACCTTCTTCTCCAGTATTCATCTTGATGTATATCTGCAATGCCGATATTACAACCATCACGGCAGCGACAGCGTATGTCAGATACAGCACATACAGCATCATCGTCACCACATAGTCGTGCATCCCTTCCAGTGCGTCTGCTCCCCAGCTATAGTCCACATTGCCACATTTAGCTGATGCAGACAGGGGGAGCAGCGCAAAGACAATGATTGCAACTACATTCTTTATGATATGGCTAAATTTCATCCTTGATTGGTATTGTTTTGATGTTTGGTTGTCCTGGCTTTGTCTCACCTTGTCTCAGCAGACTCTCCGTGAAGTCGTCTTGCCAAAGTCCGTTTATCCAAATAGGAGAGATGCTTTCCATCTGATCATTCACTCGCTCCTGCAACGACTCGGCAGCTGTCTTCTTTTGTTGATTGGCATCGTCACCATCGGAAGTCATACCTCCAGTTCCTACGCCTGAATCATTGTTTCCTGCATGGCTGGAACCATCACCTTCATTTCCATCCGAACTATAGCCGCTTTCAGCAGCTCCACTTCCAATTACACCACTTCCTGCTATTCCGTTTCCATAACCATCATCACCTGACTGTTCATTCTGATACCTGGTATCATACTGTTTGTTGGCAATGCTGAAACCGCCATCGCTTTCGTTGACTGCTACAGCAGCTTCCTCTTCCGTGATGCTGCTCACATCAAACACTTCCTCGTTGCTTTTGTTTTCTTCCTTCTTGCCATACAGGTCTCTCGTTATCATCACCGCATAGTAGATAACGTATGCAATGGTAAGGCTGATGGCGAATATCACAAATGGACTCATATTAAACTTTGTTTTATGATTGATTTATACTCTGTGTCGTGGCAATCGTGCCAGTTGCGAGTGCAAAGTAAAGCGTAAAATCCGACATAAAAGAATTTTTCAAAGTATGACCCTCTAAGTTTAAGATATATTCAAAATATAAATATATATCATACTCTCAATCATACTTTAAACTTTTGTTTCCCTCTGCTTTCACATTTTGGGTAATGGTGTTTTGTCCCACACCGGTTTCATGCCCAAACGTATAATTTCGTTCTTCCATTTTTCATCGAATAGACTGATTTCACGATAAAAATAGCCATTATTCGTTAAAAATATCTATAAATACGATAATTTTTGGTTATCAATTTTGATAATCAAAATATAAGTATTACCTTTGCACCATTAAAATATGGCTGAAATTTTATGAACATAACATCAGAAGACGAAGCTTTACTCGAATTGTATGAAAATGGCAAGACATCAGACAAGAGATACAGGAGGTTGCCAATCCAAGTGATAAAGGGGTACAAGAAAGCTGTTGATTACATGAGGGCTGCTCAACGAATCGAAGACCTCTTTCGCTTAAAAGGATTGAATTATGAAGCGTTGCATGGTGACAGGAAAGGACAAGAGTCTGTACGTTGCAATGACACATGGCGATTGATCTTCAAAAGTTCTCCTCTCGATGGAAGCATTGTCATTACAGAAATAGAATTATTAGAAATATCACATCATTATGACTAAGTTTAGTTTCAATCAGGCAGTACCATTTGAGGCAACTCATGTGGGAGAGGTGATTAAGGACGAACTCGCTGCTCGCAATATGAAGCAGAGTGAATTGGCCGAACTCACTGGTATACAGAAATCAATTCTGAATGATGTCATAAAAGGTAAACGTTCTTTAACACCCGAAATGGCATTATTGTTGGAAAATGCCCTCGGCATTTCTGCAAAATTTCTCATGAACATTCAGACACAGTACGAACTTGACTGTGCAAAACAGAGTGAAAGAGTTGTGTTGCAGACTAAAATGCTGGAGATTTGGAATGTGCTCAAAGAACACGTGAGTACTCAGTTCTTTAGAAAAGTAAATATTATCAAAGGCAATATCATCGAGGATGTCAAACGCATCTTTGATGTGTTTGCCGTAGATAATTTGGATGATTTCTTTGGTCTGAAAGCCAAGGAAATGGAATTGGCATATTATCGTAAGTCTGAAAAGGTAACAACTAATCCTGTTGATATTTTATCCTGGAAATACTATTGTTATTACTGTTCCAAAAATGACGAGCAATCATTGGGAAGCTTTGACAAAAATAGTGGTGACTTACTGACAAAAGAACTCAATAATGTTTTCAAGGAAAATTCTGAAACAGTAAAAAAGACTGGCGAAGTATTGAATAAGTATGGCATACGTTTTATGGTTGTCAAAAAGGTGGGGCAGGTTCCTGTAGATGGCATGTCTTTCTGGATTGGCGACAATCCGACTATCGTTGTCACAGAACGTATCTCGTCTATCGATAATTTTGCTTTTACTACTTTACACGAAGTGGGACACGTTTTCAATCATCTTACGAAAGATGGAAAGGCAATGATTAATCTGTCTGACGAAAAGAAAGATTCCGAAGAGTCAGAAGCAGACGAGTTTGCATTGAATGCAGTTGTTCCAAATGTTGATTGGAAGAAGTTCCTTGCTAGAACTCGTGACATTGTTCCTTACAAAATTGCTCCTTATATCAAGGAAGAGGCTGACAAATACGATGTCAATCCTCAAATTCTTTTTGGAAGATACAAGCACGATATTGGCATATATAAAATAAAGAATTACTTTGAAACAAAGATTTTGTAGTAGCCTATAACAGAACCATCGTTTGCATCCCTATATGGAATGAAAATGATGGTTTTGTTTTTACCAAAGCAGATATGCTATATAATACATCAGCAGCATCCCAAGCAGGAATACTGTCACACTACATCCTATTTTTAATCGTTCCAATATCTCGTCTTGCCCCAGTCCCTTGCTATGTTTGATGATGACAACGATTGATACTATATCTATCAACAATACAGCATATATTATGGCTGGCAGATAGTGAATATGATCCACCATCCACCAGTGCATATCCGCTATATCGTCATATTCCACTTTTGCTTCCCTCATGCTTTCTTTCTCCCAATTAAACAGTCGTTTACATCCTTATATTCTTTGTAGCGAAAGCTCATGTCTATCGCCTTGGTGGGATAAGCATTCCTGACAATTCTATAGCCATCCATTCCTGCCTTGTCATTGTCCAAAAAGCAATATATATGCTCGTACACGCCCAGTCTTTGCAGACAACGTTGCATGTTTGCCACTGAATTCAAGACAATATAATCACATGGCTCATCCACAACAGCTCTTCCGTCTCCTTGCTTTTCCAAGGTTTTGAAGGAGAGAAAATCCATAAATCCCTCAAATATGCACACTGCCTCCTGTACTCCAATGGCTTCTGCGTGCACTATGGATATATCCTTGTGTCCCATGCATCCTTTGTAGTATGGATTTCTGATTTCCATACCTTTCTGTATGTTTTCAAAGGCTATGCCGAAATAGCGTTTCTTGCCATGAGTGTACCATACTTCTTTGCAATATTTTATGCCCACCTCTGCGTCGATATGGCGTGAACGCAAATACGACATCAGGGGATTGTATTTCAGGGGTTGTAGATGCACGTTCTCCATCTTCACTGCCGTCTGTACCGCAGCCGCCTTGATTGTCTTGCATGAATGTTCCACATGACTTATATTCAATTTGTCCAACCGGCTCAACACTTCACTCACATCATTGGTCTCAAACAGCCGCTTGCTCAGGTTGATGATGTCACCGCCTTGCCCCAATCCAAAGTCATACCACTCATTTCTTTTCTTGCTTACGCAGAATGAGGGTTTCTTCTCGGTTCTGATAGGAGAGAGATAGTTGTATCGGTCTCCTTTTATGCTTACCGGGGCATGGTCCAATGTCCTCAGCATGTCAATGATGCTGATTGTCTTTGCTGTATCTATGTTCATGTTTTTTCTGTTTACTCTATCCTCATTCCGTTATCTGTTCATCTGTCCACACCATATATAGATGTGGAGTGAACGGATTGATGTTTTTTGAATCATGTATCTTCATCTATCAGTGGCAGACTGGGATAATTCTTGGGCAGACAGTATTCATTGCTTGCCAATTTCACTACTTTCTTGTTTGTCAACAGATAGGTCAACAGCTTGGATAGTGTGGTTCGACCTCTTGCAAATCCAATCTCACCATATCCCTTGCTCAATGCCGTCAGCATATGTTCATATCCCGACACCACCTTGTCTTGGAATGCTACTTCCAATGCTTTCTCGTGTTGCTCTTCCGTGATGTCTCCGATGGTCATCTTGGATGCCTTTCCGTCTTTCTTTCCAAACTCGTAGTCGTAGATGTCAACAGGCATCCCTTCTTCGTCTATCTTGAAGGCGAATGGTTCAAACTCTCGGTCTCGCAGACTCAATGGTTTCACTTCGCTTGCATTGGCTAGGGTCTGACTCTTGGCTATGACCAACACCGTCTCTGCCTTGTTGTTCAACTCGGTTCCGATATGTCCTCTCACATTGTCATCACTTTTGTTCAGATGCAGCACGCAGTGGATATGCAGATTGTAGATGCTCGACCATTGCATCAGCTTGTTGATGATGCTCACCGATTCCGATGGATCATTGATGTCCAGCATCAAGTCTCTGATGCCGTCTATGACAACCAGACCGCACCCGGTTTCTTTTTGCAAGGCGTGTTCTATCAGTTGCAGTCGCATGGTAGGATGATACTCTCTCAGACCATAGAATACCAGGTTGGCGGTGTTCACGTCTTGTGGAACTCCTGCCAACCTCAGGATGCGTTGCATCACCACATGGCAGTGGTATCTGCTCTGCTCGGTGTCTATATACAGTATCTTACGTTTTCCTTCTGGCAGACAGGCTCTGTACTTCAGAACCTGCTTGTTTCCCAACGAGGCAGCAACGATTGCCGACACATTAAAGGTCTTCCTGCTCTTTGCCTTTCCGGTCGACGCACTGAAATTACCTAGTGTGGCGATGGTCGAATTGTCCACCCGCATAATCTGGGGCGGCACCTGATAGGTGTCGTCTGCCAGTATTCGTGAGGCTTTCAGCAACTCGTCCAGCACATTTCCGTTGTCTGTCTGGCAATTGCTTTGTTCCATGGGTGTCATGGCATATCACTGTTTATGTTCATACCACCCACAGTCAGCGCTTCCATGTCATTGCAATGTGACTCGTCTGAAACATTTGCGTTCATGTTCTCCTGCTGTATTCCTCTTCTTCGGGCTGGACGGCTATTCACCCAATCAATAATTTCTTGTCTATTGAAGAAGATGGTTTTCCCACTTGGCTTGTAGTGGGGGATAGATAGTGTTCTGGTCAACTTGTACAACTGACTTTCTGATATACCAAGAAACTCCTTGGCTTCTTTCACGGTCAGAATCTCCTTGGCAGCAAACAGATGTTCTTCCACTTGTGTCAAGCGTTCATGTAACTCTTTGATGTCTCCCAATGCTCTGAGGACATCTTCTATTTGTCCTACTCGCTCTGTCAACCGTATTACGACTGGTACCAGGTTGGCTTCCGTCAGCTCTTCCTGACGAATACCTCCTGCTTGTGTTTGTATTCCCATAATTGAATCCATACTCAAATATTTTTTTGTTTGATAGTTATACTACTTTATCTGTTCAGTACACATTCCGTGCTATTTGATCAGTTTTGAAGTTTTTTCCTATACAAATCCTGTGATATGGCTTCCTGCTACAAAACTGGGTGCAAATATACTTTTTCTAATACGAAAAAAGATCAATAGGGGGTTGACAGTTCAGCAGTATCAATCCTCCTATCAATCTTTCTTGTTGTCATATTCTGTCTTTTTCGTCAGATTTTGCCCATTCCGCTATTTCTTTCACCTTGCTCTTGATGTTGGCGAAGATGCTTCTGTCCGACAATCTTGCCTTGCATGCAGCTGAAGACAAGTCCGAGGCTTTCATGTCCTTCCCTGTAGATGACAGCAACAGTCTGTGGGTGTTCACCACATCCTGCCATTGCTTGCTGATGAGTCCGTTCTCACATAGCTTGTCGAAGAAGAATGCCAGTTCTCTGTTGTTCCTTGCCACCAAAGGGCTTTCCAGACTGCAGCAGAACAGTTCTTTTATCTCTGCCTCTGTCACTTTTTTCTTGAACAGTCTGAATTGGTTCATTGCTTCCACGATTATTTCCAACAGCCCTTCTCTGCGTAACAACTGCAATGAAGACGTTCCTGCGCCTTTTCCAGTGTCAGAACCGTATAGGCTTTTCATTAGTTGCTTTTTCTTACAAACGCCATATTCTTTCTGATTCGCTATAAAGGCAGACACCCATCTTGTCGTTTTGTAAGGATCTGCCGACGATGTGTCAGGAGCCGACGTAGTGTTCAGCTCTCTTATGAGTGCTTCCACATCTTCTTCGTCCATACTTTCCTGGCAGAAATACTTCTGCACCAAGTCGGGTCTTGTCTCCAACAGGTCTTCGATCATTCCCATGTCTTTACGGTACTGGTTCATCACTCTTACATCCCAACTGCCGCAATAGCGATGCCCATTCAGAAAGTCTTTCACATAACGTGAATACACTTTCTTTCCTTCTGCAACCTCCTTGATATAAGTAGATTGCGCTCCTTTCATCAATGCCACAATGCTCTCAGTTTTTCCATTTTCCATATACGTCATCAGTGGACAGTATTTACAGGAAGACAAAAAAAGAGAACGAGCTTTCTTTCATTCTCATTGTTTCTCTTACTTTTTATAATATATACTATGTCACTTTTTACTATTATACTCTAGTACTATGTTACTACATTACTATGTATGCAAAGTGGATGCCATGCTATGTCAAGCACGACAGTAACCTTGTGGTTAAACTGATTGCGACCTCGATGCTTCCTGCAACAACTGCAAGCTGCACCGCCATATACCTTATTGCAGTTTCTCATATTCGCCTCGTTTTATCTTTCTTATTACCTTCATGGTCTGCAGGTCTGTCAGCGTGTACATCACCGATCGCTCCGACAGTCCCATCTCTTCACCTATCTTTAGTGCATCAGCAGTTGTAAACTCATGCTCCAGTCCGTCCAGCAATATCTTCTTTTGCGGTTGAATGCTGTCTATGGTCATATATTTCTGCAGTCTTGCATAGCATTCCTCGAAATACTCACCTAGCTCTATAGCTGCCTTGACTGAATCAATGTCCACGTTGTCATTGTCTGCTTCTCCACAAGCCCAACGCATCATCTGTATCACAAGTGCCAACCTTGCCGTATTTAGATGGGTCTTCATTATTCTGCCGTCTATCAGTGCATCATCCTTGATGCTGTTGATATAATCAACTGTCCGATTTCTCCAGTCAAAGAAGTGTTGCTGCGCATCCGCCGTAAAATTGATGATGGTGGGTATCACCATTCCGGTCTCGTCATCATATTGGCAGGGCAATGCCAGTATCTTCTCCACCACATCTGCCCACTGGTCAAAGCATTCACGACCATCGTAATTGTTTTCTGTTCCATGCAGTTGCCAGGGGCTGATGGTATGCCTCTTGGGATAAGCAAACAGAATGCGGTCTATCAGACCATTGTCGCCATACCCCTTGTCTACCAACTCATGCACTCGCTTGGTCTGGGTGGTTCCAATGATATTGATGCAGGGCTGCTCTATATGGATGGGGATGTCCAGACTGCATCGGGTGATGTCCAATGGCTTTCCGCTATGTGCCGTCAGCAGCTGTTCTATCAGCTGCCCCTTGCTGTATTGGTTCACGGTATTGAACATACCCATGATCTCATCCACAAATGCCACAATGCCCCTTTGGTTCACATTGTGCGCTTGCATCAATGCCTCAGGGGTGAAGTCCGAAATCACAGTTCTTTGCAATATCGGTATCTCCGGTATCTCCGATTGCGAATAGGTGAACTTTCTGCTCTTTCTCTTTTCCATAAACAAGGAATAGGCTTCGTCATCTTCCTTGTATTTTTTCAACAGCTTATAGTCGTGCGCTCTAATGGGCTTGAAGGCAAAGTCCAGTGGCGGTGTCTTGCCTACGCCTGGTCGTCCCACAAGGATGACGTACAGGATGGGACTGCTCGTCCAGCATCCCTTGATTCTTATCTGGCAGGTGTTCCCAATGGCGGTAGCCACAGCCGACAGCATCGATACCAACAGGTAATCCTGGTTGTAGTTCTCGTATTCTACCAGCACCTTCGCCATCTCTTGTATCTTCTTTGGGAATGCTCCCAATGGAATGGTAGTTCCAGAATTATCATCACCTATAGTCCTGTCTTTGTCTTCCTTCCCCATATCGGTATCTACATTCCATGTCCCTATGGCTGCATCCCTTCTCATAACTTCGTCCTTTCCTATGTCAGCATCCGGTCTCTTTGACGTTTGGATGCCATAGTTGTTTATTTTTCTTTTATTCATTTACTGCAAATGTTAGAACAATGGTTTACGCTTCTTCTCAATGAAAGCCTGGGCTTCATCTTCTAGTTCCTTGATGTATGGATTATATCCCTCATGCAACCATTTGTCCACTTCCGATTTTTTAAATCGTAGTGATTTTCCCTTCTTATGAAAAGGGATGATGGCATTACTGGTCCATCCATACACGGTCTGACGGGCAGGATGCTCCGGCAGATACTCTCTCAATTCATCCACCGTGAACCATCGGTCAATCGGTTCCTCTACGGTCGGAATGATTTTGTCCATCTTGGCACACAACTCTTCCAATTTAGTCATCATCATTTTGGTGACTTTTGGCAGGTCTTCAAATCTGATTTCTTCTGTCATCTTATCACATTTTTATGGTTATTACTATATTCTTTGTCACACGACTTTCTGGGTGCAAAATAACCATAAAAATCAATACTGATTGGCTTATGATTCCAATCAGTATCAGTTCCCATAATCGAAACATAATCCCATAACATCCCTATCCCTCTTTTTACCGATACTTCTTCATATCCCCCAAAACAAAAGTTTTTATAGCTCTCTCCACATGATGGCTATCATCATAAGCCTCCCATAAGGCAATCATAATAAACGTACAGCCGTCAACCTCTCAGACTTTCTTATCCGATTCATCGTTGCTTGTCAAAACTTTGTCTTTCCGCTTTAGTCGGTTCAAGCAGTCCTTCACGATAGAAACCACCTCTTCCATGTATCTATACGAAACGAGCCACTTATGATATATTCACAAGCGGCTCGCAGGATAGTGTGGATGTCCCGAAAATTATCTTCTCGTTACTTTCTGAGAAAGTATCAATCAAACTCCTTTTCATCCAGATCTATCTGGATAGCATTAGCAGCCTTTTCCTTTTTCTCATCAATCACTTTCGCATATATTTGTGTCGTCTTCACGTTGGTATGTCCCAACATCTTGCTTACGGTATAGATGTCCGTACCATGTGCCAACTGGAGCGTAGCGTAGGTATGCCTGAAACAATGGAAAGTTATTTTGCGTGTGATGCCTGCAGCCACTATCCATCGTTTCAATGGCTTCGATATCCAGGAAGGGGCTGGCAACCCTGCAAACACCAACAGGTTTGGGTCTTTACGCTCACCACACAATTTGTATGCCTGTTCCGACATCGGCATGTATTCTACACCCTTTGTCTTCTTTTGGGTGAAGTTCAGTCTGTATGTGTCGTTTATCTTCTGCACTTCCGACCATTTTAGTTTTTGGATGTCGCAATGTCGCAATCCTGTCAATGCCGAGAACAATGCAGCTCTCTTGATAATAGGATTGTCACATGGTGTTGCGGCCAGTACGTTCAGTTCTTCCGTCGTCAGAAACTCTCGTCTGCTTTCCAACTCTTGTATGTTCTTGCTCTTGGCGGCCATATCGATGGTCAGGTAGCCATCGATGAAAGCCTGATGCAGCGCAGCCTTAAAGATGGAGAAATAGGTGGCTGCAGTATTCTGTGATATGGTTCCGCTCTTGCTACCACCTTGTGGAGCAGTCATTACCCATTCCTTGAAGTCCTCTATCAATTTCAAATCTATTTCCGAGAATAGGATAGAGTCACCCTTTGCAAACAGTTTTAACAACTCATATAAGCGATTCCAGTTGACGATGATGGATTTCGAACTATTGCCATGTCTTTTCTCTTTAACATACTTCACATATTCGATAAAGTTGCATTTCGAACGTTCGTTCTGTTCTGCTTGGGCTGCTTCCGTTTCCGTATATAGGGCGGCGTTGTCATATTCACGCTGTCTCGCCTCACGTATCTTGTCTGCATACAGACAGGCACGCTGGTCCACAGCTGCCTTACATTGAATCACACCGTTCACGTCACGCTTCGGCATATAAGCCTCCTTGCCTTTGGCACCTCCTCGTGTTGTTTTACTTTTGTCCCATAGAGGAGTAGTAATCACACGGTTGATGTTCTCACGAATACGTTTAGGCTTGTCGCTAAACTTTTCATACACAGGATATGACTCCACAACGAGATACCATTCGTCTGCACGATTTGATTTTCTCAGTTTCACCGAGACCTTTGTATTATGGAATGTTCTTCTCATACTCGTTCATTATATAGTAATTGATGATTTCATTATTCAGTAAACATGAATCAGAAGTTCAATATGTTCTCAAAAAACGATGATCTGTCACATACATCTATTTGTACAGATTGTCTATTTCATACTTTGGAACATACACATAGTTTCCAATCTGTCGGGTTGGAATACCATATTTTCTGATATGCAGATATACCGTACTGTCATCCATATTGTATTTCTTACTGATCTCTCCAATGGTGTAGCAGTTCTCTGGTTCCAGGTTGTAGAGCTTTGGCAAAACCCTGGCTGGCTTCTTGTCAAAGTTCCTTTTGGGGAAATATTTCTCCAGTTCTTTTCTGCTCACTCTAATGAGTCGCACACCCAAATTAATAGACGGTATTCTTCCGTCATGGATATATTGGTAGAGCGAAGTCCTGCTCACCGAGTACATCGCCACAGCCTCAGGAACCGTAATATAGTCCCTGTCATCATCAATCTGTTCAGTCAACTCTTGAAGCTTTTTCAGCTTCTTCGCTTCACGTTTGCGTCGTGTGTAAGCCACCTGTCCGCACTTCTCCGAACAGTATCGTGACTCCAGAGTTTTGGCGAAAAATGGATTTCCGCACACCTCGCATCTGCGTTCTATTTGAAATTTTGCCTTACCCATATTTTACTTGTTTTTTACCCATTTACTTACAGTTTTTAATCGCATAGACGCTTAAGTATCAATAAGTCCAACCTTATAGACGTTTAAGTCCTGTGCCAAATATGTGGCAAAAATACGGCATTTTTCTGAGATAACCAAATAAGTTTAGAATTGTTAAGAAATAGAAAAAGCCGTGCAACTCATTGAGTTACACGGCTTTCCTGATAATATTTATTTTATTTTTACGTCATTTTTATTGACTTTACTTAACCTCCTCGAAGTCAGCATCTTGTACGTCCTGAGCGCCATCGTTGCCGCCCTGTGCCTGCTGACCGCCCTGAGCACCCTGAGGACCTGCCTGCTGACCGCCCTGATACATCTGCTGAGAAGCAGCCTGCATGACGGTGTTCAAGTTGTTCATAGCTGAATCGATAGCTGCAACATCACCTGCCTTGTGAGCATCCTTCAACTGCTGCAATGCCTGCTCGATACCTGGCTTCTTGTCAGCTGGAATCTTATCACCGTTATCCTTCAGGAAGTTCTCGGTGGTGAAGATCATGCTGTCTGCCTGATTCATCTTGTCAATCTTCTCGCGCTCAGCCTTATCAGCAGCAGCGTTCTGCTCTGCCTCAGCCTTCATGCGGTTAATCTCGTCCTCGCTCAAGCCAGATGAAGCCTCGATGCGGATGCTCTGCTCCTTACCGGTAGCCTTATCCTTGGCTGATACGTTCAAGATACCGTTGGCATCGATATCGAAGGTAACCTCAATCTGAGGAACACCACGGCGAGCTGGAGCGATACCTGTCAGGTTGAACTGGCCGATACTCTTGTTCTGAGCTGCCATTGGGCGCTCACCCTGCAATACGTGGATGGTAACCTCTGTCTGGTTATCAGCTGCTGTAGAGAATACCTCGCTCTTCTTGCAAGGGATAGTTGTATTGGCATCGATGAGCTTAGTCATCACACCACCCATAGTCTCGATACCGAGAGTCAATGGAGTAACGTCGAGCAATACGATGTCACCAACACCCTCTTCCTTGTTCAGGATGGCACCCTGAATAGCTGCACCTACTGCAACAACCTCATCTGGGTTAACACCCTTAGAAGGCTCCTTGCCGAAGTAGTTCTTAACGAGTGTCTGAACGGCTGGAATACGGCTTGAACCACCAACCAGGATAACCTCGTCGATATCTGATGTAGAGAGCTTAGCGTCACGAACGGCATTCTGGCAAGGTACCAAGCAAGCCTGAATCAGGTTGTGAGCCAACTGCTCGAACTGTGCACGGGTCAAAGTCTTAACCAAGTGCTTTGGCATACCGTCAACGGCTGTGATGTATGGCAAGTTGATTTCGGTAGATGTAGAGCTTGACAACTCAATCTTAGCCTTCTCAGCTGCCTCCTTCAAACGCTGCATAGCCATAGGGTCCTTGCGGAGATCTACGCCTTCTTCAGCCTTGAAGCCATCAGCCAACCAGTTGATGATTACCTGGTCGAAGTCATCACCACCCAGGTGAGTATCACCATTGGTAGAAAGTACCTCGAATACGCCGCCACCGAACTCCAGGATAGAGATATCGAATGTACCACCACCCAAGTCAAATACGGCAATCTTCATATCCTTGTTAGCCTTGTCAACACCGTAAGCCAAAGCTGCGGCTGTAGGCTCATTTACGATACGCTGAACGTTCAAACCTGCAATCTGACCAGCCTCCTTTGTAGCCTGACGCTGTGAGTCAGAGAAGTAAGCAGGAACTGTGATTACAGCATCTGTAACCTCCTGTCCGAGATAATCCTCTGCAGTCTTCTTCATCTTCTGGAGAACCATAGCGGAAATCTCCTGTGGAGTATACTTGCGACCCTCGATTTCAACACGTGGATAACCACCCTCGTTTACTACTGTGTAAGGCATTGCCTCAGCCTCTTTCTGGCTCTGAGCGTATGTCTCACCCATGAAACGCTTGATAGAATATACTGTGTTCTTAGGGTTTGTGATGGCCTGACGCTTAGCAGGATCACCTACCTTGCGGTCACCATCCTTAACGAAACCTACTACTGATGGAGTAGTACGCTTACCTTCACTGTTAGCGATTACAACTGGTTCGCTACCTTCGAAAACGGCAACACAACTGTTTGTGGTACCCAAGTCAATTCCAATTACTTTTCCCATAATTATATCTTTTTTTATTTTTATCGTTATTAATATGTTATTTATCTCATGAACTTGCTGGCTATTGGAAGTCTTCCGAAGATATGCATCTGTCGGGAACCTCTCTATTCAGCGTTCACGCTTTCCGTCATAACAAAGCATGTGCCAAGGGATTGTAAAATTTAAAGTGGCTGACAAGGTGTCAGATAATGCTGACAAAATAAAAGGAATCAGGATATGGGAGGCGATAAAATGTCGCATTCTCCCTATCTTGATTCCTGTAATATGATTGAGAAATCTTTCTTTTCAGATAAAGCTCCTATATATAATAAGGTGTGAAACCTTATCTGGCTTTATTTCTGTTCCTTAGCAGCAAGTGCTTCGCGAACCTTAGCTTCCAGTTCATCGAGAAGTTCAGGGTTATCCTTGAGCAATGCCTTGCAGGCATCGGCACCCTGTCCGAGTTTAGAACCGCCATAGCTATACCAGCTGCCGCTCTTTTCGATGATATCGTTGGCTACAGCCAGGCCGAATACCTCGCCGGCACGGCTGATGCCTTCGCCAAACATGATGTCGAACTCTGCCTTGCGGAAAGGAGGAGCCACCTTGTTCTTTACTACCTTTACGCGAACCAGATTACCTACTACCTCATCGCCGTCCTTGATGGCTGTTGCCTTGCGGATATCCAAACGCACTGATGCATAGAACTTCAGAGCATTACCACCGGTGGTTGTCTCTGGGTTACCGAACATTACACCAATCTTCTCGCGCAACTGGTTGATGAAGATGCAGGTAGTGTTGGTCTTGCTGATGGTAGAAGTGAGCTTGCGGAGAGCCTGACTCATCAATCGAGCCTGAAGACCTACCACATTGTCACCCATATCGCCTTCGATTTCCTTCTTAGGAGTCAAGGCGGCTACAGAGTCAACAACTACGATGTCTACAGCAGCAGAACTGATCAGCTGGTCTGCAATCTGCAACGCCTGCTCACCATTATCTGGTTGTGAAATCCACAAGTTATCAACATCAACGCCCAATTTAGCCGCATAGAAACGGTCGAAAGCGTGCTCTGCATCAATGAAAGCAGCGATACCGCCAGCCTTCTGAGCCTCTGCGATGGCATGGATAGCCAATGTTGTCTTACCGGAAGATTCCGGACCGTAAATTTCGATGATACGTCCCTTAGGATAACCGCCTACGCCCAGTGCATTGTCGAGAGCGATACTGCCTGTAGGGATAACTTCGATGTTCTCAACGTGCTCATCGCCGAGTTTCATGATAGAGCCCTTACCGAAGTCCTTTTCTATCTTAGCCATGGCTGCCTGAAGAGCTTTCAGCTTGCCTTCATTGGGATTCAATTTTCCCTCTTGCATTTCTTTTGCCATATCTTATTTAGTTTAAAGTTTAGTCAATTTCCAAATCGCCATCAAACACCTCGTGCCATGGCAATCCCTGCTTGTTCAACTGCTCCATGAATGGATCTGGGTCGAACTCCTCTACGTTCCATACGCCTGGTTTCTTCCAGATGCCCTTGAGGAACATCATGGCACCAATCATGGCTGGCACACCGGTGGTGTAGCTTACGCCCTGCATACCGGTTTCGTTGTAAGCCTCCTGGTGCTTGCAGTTGTTATAAACGTAGTAGGTGCGCTCCTTGCCATCCTTCTTACCGCGGATGCGGCAACCGATAGATGTTTCGCCGTCATAGTTCTCGCCGAGATCCTGTGGGTTAGGCAATACGGCCTTGAGGAACTGCAGAGGAACAATCTTCACCTTGGCTGTCTTGCCAGAACCGTCTGCCAATGGAGCCTCGTATTCGATTTCGTCGATGCGGCTCATGCCGAGGTTCTGGATGCAGTCGAGGTAGGTGAGATACTGCTGGCCGAAGGTCATCCAGAAACGTGCCTCCTTGATGGTAGGGTAGTTCTTCACCAGACTCTCCAACTCCTCGTGGTGCATCAGATAGCTCTCGCGAGGACCGATGTTAGGGTAGGTGAGAGGCTTGTGGATAGAGAGAGGGTCGGTTTCAATCCATTCGCCATCCTTATACCAGAGTCCCTTCTGGGTAATCTCGCGGATATTGATTTCTGGGTTGAAATTGGTTGCGAAAGCCTTGTGATGGTTACCGGCGTTGCAATCCACGATGTCGAGCACCTCAATCTCATCGAAGTGATGCTTGGCTGCATAAGCGGTGAAGATGCCTGATACACCTGGGTCGAAACCGCAGCCGAGGATAGCGCAGAGACCAGCCTGTTCGAACTTATCCTTGTATGCCCACTGCCATGAGTACTCGAAGTGAGCCTCGTCCTTAGGCTCATAGTTAGCGGTATCCATGTAGTTGCAACCGCAAGCCAGACAGGCATCCATGATAGTGAGATCCTGGTAAGGCAAAGCTAGGTTGATGACAAGCTCAGGCTTGTAGCTATTGAAGAGAGCCTTCAACTGCTCAACGTCGTCGGCATCCACCTCAGCTGTCTGAATATCCATCTTGTAGCCCTTGGCATGGATATCCTTAACCAGCTTATCGCATTTTTCCTTGCGACGGCTAGCAATCATAAACTCGGTGAAAACGTCCTGGTTCTGGACGATCTTGAAGGCAGCCACGGTAGCCACGCCACCTGCGCCAATCATAAGTACTCTACTCATTTTTTATTTTAATGTTAAGTGTTTAATGTTTACTTTATCTCATTTGCCGAAATTCCCAGGGCATTCATGAGCGAATAACCGAGAATCTCCTGTCTGAAGTTGCCGCCTGGCATGGGCTGCATGGCAAAGAGTGTGATGCGCTTGTCATCGTCATCTACCTTACGGAGTATCTCGCGGAGTCGGTCGTAAGCATCTCCATCTTCAGAATTTGGGATTACCATCACTCGCTTCACCTCCTTGGCGTTGCATACGGTGCGTGCCACATCTACGAGGAAGTCATCCTTGCCTACCATCTTCTCCTCTGTAGGATAAGAAGAGATGATGAATTCTCCGAGCTTATCATCCTTGAAAGCCTGAGCGTTCAGATCTTTCTCATAGTTGGCAGGGCGGAAGTTCTTCATCGCCATCGACTGTTTGTCGTGGATAAGCACAACCTGTGTCTCGTGCTCGCCCTCTCTCAGACCTCCGTCAAGGGCAATGCAGACTGCCCATTGTGCCATATCGGCTGGTTGGATGCGACGGTTAATCATTCGTTCGAAGTTGACTATCAGGTCGAAAGCCACTCTGTCGATATAGTCGGCGTCAGCGATAATTACATTCTCGCTCCATTTTATATTGTTTGTATCTAATGTATTCATTGGTGCAAAAATTAAGCAAACGAGCATGATGAAAGCTTGCTTTCAAATTGTCGAATGCAGATTATTTCTGCAAATTTACGAATAAATTTCGTAATTAAGGCATTTTGGAAATATAAAATAATAAAAAAGATAGTATTTTCATCATTTCTTCATTTGTTGGAATACTATCTTCAGTATTTTATGTGATAATCCGGGCTCTTCTTCTTTCCATTCTCCGGTCTTCTTGCTCGGCAATCCGGGCTCTTCTTCTTTCTGTTCTCCGAAGTCTTTTATGCGATAATTTTCGCCAGATAATGTCCGGCGAGAACGGCGATAAGTCCCAGCGCCAGACTTCCGAAGAGATAGAGCATCATATAGAGGTAATTCTCTTCCTTCATCAGTCCTGCCCCCTCGTTCATAAAGGTAGAGAAGGTAGTGAATCCTCCGCAGAATCCCGTGGTGAGCAGCAGTTTGGCAGATGGCGACATCCATCCCCCTTCCCGCCAGTTCAATCCCGAGAGAAACCCGATGATGAGGCATCCCGCCACATTCACCGCCATCGTTCCGAACGGAAAGGCAATCACCGTGCAGGATTGCACCAACTTTGAAATCCAATATCTCATGCCGCCTCCGAAGAAGCTGCCAATGCTTACTATCAATATTTCTTTCATCTCCTTATCTCCTTTTATATATAATTTATAATAACTTGTATGATATTCCTCGTATATACTATCTGCCTTGCCGCTATTCTCCTTGAGTATGTTTTGCAATCCTTTACATATCATTTCTCAAAATATGTGCCAATGGCTATGATAGGGATGTTTTCCATCCATTCTTGGTCTACATATCCTTTCATGGAGATACGTAACCCTTTCAACCCTGGATTGTCTTTGATGAATTGTGCCAGGGAACGCGCACGTACGTTTTCCTCTGCCTTCACTTCTACTGGTATAACCCTTTGGCTATCTTGAATGATGAAATCAATCTCCGAAGGAGTCTTGGTATTGCTCCAGTAATAGGGCTTTAATCCCAAGGCCAACAGTTGCTGTAGCACATACTGTTCTGTAAATGCACCTTTGAACTCAGTGAATACATTGTCGCCTATCAGCATTTGGTCTGCTGAGGCATCTGTCATGCATGCCAGGAGACCACAATCTAATAAGAACAGTTTAAAGGCATCCCTATCTTCATAAAATTTAAGCGGCATTTTAGGTTCCTTGATGCGGCTCACCTTATATACAATGCCGGCATCTACCAACCATTGTATAGCCAGTTCAAAATCCTTGGCTCTGCTACCTTTGCGCACAGCTCCATAGATGAACTTCTTGTTTTCACGTGCCAGTTGAGAAGGGAGAGAATCCAGCACCTCCCGGATTCTTGTAGATTCCGCAGCTGAAGTATGTTTGGAAATATCCCTGCGATAGGCTTCCAGAATATCACGCTGCAGGGTGCGAACCTGCTGCAAGTCTGTATTTTCGATGAATTTGCTTACCACTCCTGGCATGCCGCCCACAAAGTAATATTGCCGGAGCAGTTCCGTCATCTTGGGTTTCATGATGTCGATAAGTCCCCAGTCTTTTGAATGGAGTAATTCTATCCAATTTTCATTGCCGGTTGCATCAAGATATTCCTCGTAATCCATGGGGTACATGGTAAGCATATCTGCTTTCCCTACAGGAAACGACTCTCCTTTTCCCAGGGTAACCCCAAGGAGGGAACCTGCTACCATAATATGGTATTCGGGAGCTTTTTCGCAAAAGTACTTCAAACTATGGAGTCCTCTCGGAACCTCCTGTATTTCATCCATGATGATGAGAGTAGCAGCAGGTGTAATCCTTACGCCAGTAATGGCTTGGATGGTTATGAGGATTCTGTCTATGTTGTAATCAAGCTCAAAGAGCTGTTTCATTCTTGGTTCATCGTCACAGTTGATATATGCTACGTTTTTGTATTCCTTTTTTCCAAAGTGCTGCATGATCCAAGTCTTACCCACTTGTCTGGCACCTAGTAACATCAAGGGCTTTCTGTCCTTGTTTTCTTTCCATTTCAGGAGTTGCTTGTATATCTTTCTTTTCATAACTAACTGGAATTTAAATATTTCTGTTGCAAAGATACACTTTTTCGATGATAAAAACAAGAAAAATACACACTTTTTCGATGATAATGAATGTTAAATCATACAATTTTTCGATGATAAGGTAGTAAAAAGACAGATTTATACTAGATTTTTTTGTCTTATACGTGAAAAAGTTGTCACCTTTAGGATGGTTAAACTAAATTTGTTA
>ERZ773181.764-NODE-764-length-31941-cov-8.037038_pt1 | contig 31941 bp, 25 predicted proteins | sample MGYA00581001_ERZ773181 | MGnify/ENA primary metagenome ERZ773181 (study PRJEB29015, sample SAMEA2737780) | human gut metagenome | biome: human gut; feature: human-associated habitat; material: faeces | place: China | collected 2012 ...
TTACCTCCTTTAATTTTTATCCCTTTCACTATATATATTTCTTTTTTATTGTCATTTTTTGAAAATTTTTTTGTGAAAACAGTGATTTTTCCCAGAAGTCTGGGAAAAAATATTTTTTTAGCGGTTAAAAATGTGATGTAAAATAGTGTAAATAAAGTAAAATAAATGAAAAGAAAACGTTACAATTTACACAAAATATACGTGAAAAAATATCTTGAAATATACTGTTAAATACTTTATAATTAAATAGTAGAGTAAGTGGAGGGAAAAATGAAAAACAAGGGTTTTGCTGTAGCGGAATTAATTGCAGTTGTTGTAATAATTGCCCTAGTACTAGCATTAACAGCAGGTATATTTATGGGTGTACGAAAAAAATTTTTAGAACAAGTATATGAAAACACTATAAACGACATCTTAACAAAAGCAGAAAGTTATGCCAAAGAAACAGGTATGACTGGAACAATTGATATAAATGTTGATTTCTTAATTAAAAATGGGTATCTAAAAACAGATGATGATAAATATATATATGATCCAAGAAATAAAGATAATAAATTAAACTGTTATATGATTCACATTATTTTAAAAGATAAAGAATATAAAGCAACACTTCTAGATAAAAAAGAAAACAAAGATGGAACATGTAATGAAAATAGTTTTAATACTAGTAAAGTAAATATTTTTTGTAAGATGGATAATGAAGAAAATTTCCATGAGTGTAATGGCTGGTACAATAACAATTTAACATTAAAAATAGTAAGTAATAACAATAAAATTACTGAAGAAGACATAAAGATGAGTGAAGTTGAATATTCAAACTTAAATGGTTATTATGAACTATTAAAAAAAGATTCATCAAAAGAAATAACAGTTAAAACTGATACAGTAGTTGATACAATATATACAGCTCTTGTTAAAATAAATGATAAAAAATACACAGTAAGTCAAAAAATTAGTATTGATAAAGAAAATCCAATTATTATATCTAAAAAACTAGATGTAGTATATAACAAAGGACAAGAATTAAAACTTAACACAACAGATTTAAGTGGATCAGGTATAAAAGGTTATCAATTAACAAAAACTGAATGCCCAAAAGATAACTACAGCAAAAATCCAATTAAAATCACATCAAGTGGTAAATTTAATTTATGTGTAATAGATAACGTAGGTAACATAACAAAACAAGAAGTAAATATTAGTAAAATAACATTTAACTATAATAATGTATCAAGTACAGATATCATTACAAAATCAATTTACTACATGAAAGAAGATTGTGAATATCCGCTTTTAACACCAGTGCGAAATGGTTACTTATTTGATTATTGGGAAAACCTTGAAGGTAATAGAATATATGATTTAAAAACAATTAAAGATGATGAAGTGGTAAATGCTAAATGGAATATCTTAGATGTTGATACCAAAGCTGATAGAATTGACAAAGAAACTATCGGTGTAAAAATTGAAAACAGAGTAAACCTCTTATTAGTATTAGACATATCAGGAAGTATGTCATCAAATTCCAGACTAACAAACTTAAAAGAAGTTTCAAATAATTTAATTGATAGTACATCTTTTGATGTAGGTTCAACAATTTCTGTAATATCATTTGATGATACAGCAACAACACTTTTAACAAAAGGAACAGACCCTGCAACAGCAAAAAGCATTATCAATGGTTTATCAACAAAAGGAGGTACCTCATTTAATAGTGGTCTAACCAATGCAAATAATTTAATCACAAATTATCTAGCTGGTGAAGATAACGTATTCGTAATATTTGTAAGTGATGGATATGATAACTCAGGTTACTCATCAAGCATTGGTAAAGAAGTAAAAGAAAAAGCTAAAACAGTATATTCGATTGGAATTGGTAGCGATGTTTCAACTCATGATTTAATTGATATTGCTTCCCCTAATTGTTACTTTAAAGCAAGTGAAGGTCTTGAAAGTCTAAAAGAAATATTTACTAAAATTCAAGAAGAAATTCGGGAAGAAGTTACATACAGATCTAAAAATGGTTTGATACCACTGCCTAATTTATATGTAGATGAAAATAATAAATTTGCTTTATTCGTAAATAACGAAGAACACGTATTTTCAAGTATGGATGAAATCAGAGAAGTATTAACAATCAACGAAGGAATCTATAACCTTGACTTAGTTAAAATTGATAATAAATATAAATTAAATGGTAACTTAAAAAGTATTGAGTTTACATATTATTACAATTAATAGTACCAAAAACATAGGAAGGACTCCCAAACGGAGCTTTTTTCCCAAAATGTTGTTGTGTTAAATAAAAATACATGATATACTTTTAAGTGAAATTCGGAGGATATATGAAAAAAAGAATAATTAGTGCAATAGTTGCTTTATTAATAGTAGTACCCCTTATAATAATGGGCGGTATTTATTTTGAAATAGGTCTATGTTTAATCGCAGCCTTAGCTTATAAAGAAATAATTGATTTACCAAAATCACACGGAGAAATACCTAATTTAATGATTGGCTTAAGTCTTGTATTAATGCTTGTATTAAGTAATTATAGTATGATGGATTTAGGAAATGGCTATGATTATTCACTTATAGCTTTAATATTACTTGCAATGTTAATACCTTTAGTATTTTATAAAAATGATACTTATAAAAGTAGTGATGCATTCTATTTAATAGGTATGAGTTTCTTACTTGGTATAGCATTTAATACATTCTTAATAATAAGAAGTGAATCAGTATATTTACTAGCATGGATATTATTCATTCCAATGTTTAATGATATATTTGCTTACCTAATAGGATCAAAATTTGGGCATCACAAAATGTGTAAGGAAATAAGTCCAAACAAAACATGGGAAGGCTCAATCGGTGGTTTACTTGCTGGTAGTGTTATAAGTTTAATTTTTTATAACTTTCTAATAAGTTCAATTGATATTAAACTAGTAATTATAACAATTATCTTATCAATAGTAGGTCAAATTGGTGACTTAATAATGAGTAAAATTAAAAGAGAAAATGGTATCAAAGATTTTTCAAATATCTTGCCAGGTCATGGTGGAATACTTGATAGATTAGATAGTAGTATATTTGTAGTTTTAGCATATGCATTAATGATGAGTCTATAAGGAGGATGACATAATGTGGTTTATTTCAATATTAATATTAATTTTTATATTAGGCATTATAATACTTGTTCATGAATTTGGACATTTTATCTGGGCTAAAAAGTTTGGTGTTCATATTTATGAGTTTTCAATAGGTATGGGTCCAGTTATTCATACTCATAAGGGTAAAGATAAAATAGATTATAATATCAGAGCATTCCCAATTGGTGGTTTTGTATCAATGGCTGGAGAAGTTTATGAAGATGCTGATGGTTCAGTAAAAAAAGAAGATTATATGTGTAATAAACCTTGGTGGCAAAGAATTATAATATTGGTAGCAGGTGTAGTAAATAACTTCATATTAGCAATAGTTCTATTATTTATAAGTGCCTTAATCTGGGGAGGAAGTACCCTTGATGCAAAAGTAAAAAACACAGTTGAGGGTTATCCAATGGCAGAAGCTGGAATTAAATCCGGTGATATCATAACAAGTATCAATGGTAAAAAAGTAAATACCTGGGATGTTGCTCAAATTATATTAGTTATGAAAAATAAAAATGATTACTATACATTCGAAGTAAAACATGAAGATGGTAGCAAAGACACATACAAAGTTGTACCAAAAGTTGAAAAAGAAGAAAATGGTACAGAAAGACAAGTATTTGGTATTCAAATAGATCAAACCCCATTAACTGGTTTTGTTGGGTCACTAAAATATGCATTCTTAAAATTTGGTAGTGTAGTAGAATCAATGTGGCTTACAGTAGGTGGCTTAATTACTGGAAAAATTTCAACTAGTGCCTTATCTGGTCCAGTAGGTATGTATCAAGTAGTTAACGAAGGAGTTGCCCTTGGACTTAATTACATGATTTATATTACAGCATTTTTATCAATCAATGTTGGATTTATAAATATTTTACCATTCCCAGCATTTGATGGAGGCAGAGTATTCTTCCTTATTGTTGAAAAAATAAAAGGAAGTCCAATAAATTCAAAATTTGAAAACACATGTCACATGATTGGTTTTTGTTTATTACTATTATTAATGTTACTAATAACAGCCCAAGATATAATAAGATTATTCTAAAGTTGCAAAATATGCAACTTTTTTAATTCATAAAAAAACTGCCTTTAGGCAGTTTACAATAATTATGAAGATTTAACTTCTTCAGTAAAACCTTTCAAAGCTTTTAAAAATTCATCATGGTCATTTAGACCTACAAGAAATTCTTCACCATTAATGATATTAATTTTTCTAATACAAAACGAAGCAACATCATCAGTCTTAGTTAAAAAAACAAACTTTACATTATCAACTACTATTTCTTTAGTAACAATATAGTCATTATTATCTTCGAGAGTTATTATTTCAACATCTTCCATTATCTTGCTCCTCCTTGATTTAATTCACTAAGTAATTCATTTACTTCATCCATATTAACATTACCTTTTGCATATGCTATAAGGACTTTGTTCATTAAGGATTCATAGTCACTAAGTGAAATACTTTTACTATCCAAATAATCTTGGAAAGAATTATGCATACAAGCTTTAATTTCATCTTCGGTATATTTACTTGGATCATTAGCTATAAGAGTAGACATATTTTGAAATATTTTATCCATATGCTCTATCTTATCATAATCCCCAAGTTTGTTATAACAACCATAGATTCTTGTATCAATATCATAATTTTTGTTATTATCCAAAATATCTTTTGATGCACCACCAACATCATACCACCAATAGTATTCACCAGCTTGTTCATTGAAGCCACCATATTCCTTATTAGCAGTAGCAGACTCTCCAAGTTCAGTCTCTATTCTTTTAACTTCAGCATTTAATTCTTGAGTATTTTTAATAGATTTAGCTCCAACAGTTAAAAGAGAACCAAGTGCTACAAACAATATAGCTTTTTCAGCCAAATTTTTAACACCTTTAGTTTTTTGAATAGTACGCCTTTTGTTTCTAACCTTAGGTCTATTTACACTCATTTCTTCAGCACTAGATGAAAAACTCCTTTTTGCAGTACCATCTTGATTAAATAGTGCGTTAACAGAATAATCTAGTTCATTTACATCCATTTTATACCTTCTTCCTATTATAATTTTACCCTAAAAAGTGTAACTTGGCAATAAATTTTTTAAAATTTGACAAGTTATATTGCAATGTTTTAGCTAATTTGGTATAATTTATGAAGAATAGGTTAGGTGAGGCTAGTGAGCTTAAGTGTAATAGATAAATATATAAGTAAAAAATCTAAAGACTTACTCGAATACGCAAAAATTTTAGAATCAATCATAAGTATTGAGGATAACAATTTGTGGCATAGCAAGAAAGATTTTACAAAATATGCAAAAGAAGTAATAAAAAATTATGCTGACAATTATTATTTCCAAAACAATATTCATAAGGATAATCCAATTGAGTATTCAAACGACAACATCAATTTTGTCTTAAAAGCAATCTTAGAATATTGTCGCCTACATGACACAATAGATATAGTAAAACTAAGAAAAAACGAAACATTTCTATTGTCAGTTATTATATGTAGTGCATGTTACGTAGATTTTGCTTGTAACGTCGTCGATGGGGATTATCAAGATACTAAAAATAAATTTAAATATCTACTTAGTTATTTGAGAAAAACTAAGGTATTAAATGTCAAAGACAACAAGTATTTTGTTAATGACTTATTCGAAGCAATCAAGAAAAACGCCGCGGAAGATAAAAAAATTCTAAGTGGTCTAGAAAGTGAAGCATTTAAAAACACATACAAGATGTTAAGTAACAATCCAGTAATATATGATGTATCATATACTTACAACATTCCAGATTTAGAAAATTTTGATAAAAACTTATCCAAACGGGTACTTGCAACGTATGAAAATAAATTCTTTGAAATGTCACTCGATGTTTTAGAAATAAAAATTCTCGAAGAACTAATCAGCAACAAAGAAATGCCAACTTATGTAATTCGTGTTAACAAATATTTAAAAAAAGCAAACATCGTTAGAAAATTAAATAACAAATATTTAAAGGATAATATTAAAATATTAATTCCGTTTGAACACGAAGTTGAGTATCAAACGAACATTAAAGATTTAAAAGAAATAGGTATGAGTTTTATCTACGAACTTGAAGAAACCAAAAACATCGAAGCAACAATATTTATGGATAATACGGAAGTACTCGTAGACAAAGAATTTATAAAAAATAATTTAGACAATGAAAATAATTTCAAAAAAATGAACGTTAAACTAATTGTAAAGAATAAGGAGGATTAGAAAATGAGTGTGTATGGTGAATTTTTTACAAAGTTTATGGGACCATTATTCGAAGGGTTCATAAAAATATTCAAGGGTTTAGGTGAAGGGTTATTCCAAATGTTTAATGTAGTAACTTACATAACAGTAATTGGGGACTATAAAAGTGATTTAAAAGGATTAGGTCTATTAGTAATGGTTTTATCAATAGTATTCCTACTTGCAATAATGGCACTTATTGTGTTCTTAATCTATAAATCAGTAAAAACATATCTAAGATATCGTAGAAATGTTAAAAAAGAAGACATGCTAGTAGAAGAAATTGATTCATTAAATAATGAAATTTTCAAACTAAAAAGAAATGCTGAAAAGTTCAGTGAACTTGCAAATGAAAACGGAGAAATTGAATACAATGAAGACGGAACTCCAAAGAACGAACTAAAAGAAGGAGAAAGCAGATTCTTTAAGCTAAGTACAGTTGATGCAAAATTCAAAGACTATACTCCTGAAGAAATTGTTAACAACTTCACATTAGAAAGTTTCTGCGATACATTCAGAAATTATTCAGCATCAAAATTACATCTATATTATGATATAAACTTAATTAGATTATTTATTGCATCATTTGCATCAAACAAATTAATCATTCTAGAAGGTATTTCTGGAACAGGTAAAACATCTCTAGCATATGCTTTTGGTAATTTCGTAGATAATGAAACAACTGTTGCATCAGTTCAACCTTCATGGAGAGACTCAACAGAAATATTTGGTTACTTCAATGAATTTACAAAGAAATTCAATGAAACAGAAATTCTAGAAAAAATGTATGAAGCTCAATATGATGATGAAGTATATATTACATTACTTGATGAAATGAATATTTCCCGTGTTGAATATTACTTTGCAGAAATGTTATCTATCTTGGAACTTCCAAATAAAAAAGACTGGGTAGTTGAACTAGTTCCAAATGTTTGGCCAAATGACCCAATCAAACTAGAAAATGGTAAATTAAAAATTCCTGAAAATATGTGGTACATTGGTACAATCAACAACGATGACTCAACATTCATGATTACCGACAAGGTATACGATAGAGCAATGCCAATTGCAATCGATGATAAATGTGAAGAATTCGAAGCTCCTGATACTGACAAAATTAAAACAAGTTATAAGTACTTAGAAAGTCTATTTGAAAAAGCTAGTGCAGAACATCCAGTTAGTCAAGAAAACTTAGATAAAATTGCTCAACTAGATAGATATGTAATTGATCACTTTAGACTTGCATTTGGTAACAGAATTGTAAAACAATTAAAAGAATTCGTTCCAGCATTCGTTGCATGTGGTGGTGAAGAAGTCGCAGGTATTGACTATCTAATCGCTCACAAAATATTAAGAAAATTTGAACAATTAAATTTAGCATATATCAAAGATGAAATTGATGGTTTAATTAATTATTTCGAAAAACTATTCGGAGCAGGAAAAACTCCAGAATGTAAAGCATACTTACTAAGACTTAAGAAAACTATTTAGGTGAGTCTATGGATATAGTAGAATATATTAATAATTTAAATAAGGAAAAAGCCTCAGCATTCGTTGGGGCAACTTCCTCAAATATAACCGTCAAAAGGGATATTGATGCTTGTGTAAGTGATACATCATGGATAGACATGGTCGAAGAATGTATTCCTTATCTAGATAACATCATAAGAAATCCCAGAAGATTTATTGTTCAAGAAGAAAATATCGTACCAATTGAAAAAGCAAAAGTTGTAACTGAAGAATCAATCAGACACTTAGCTCAACACACAAGTATGATTCAAGAAGTACATGATGATGGCACAGTAATCCCTTTAAAACTATTAAATGTTTATAGAGAAGAAACTGTTGACTTATACGAAAACCGATTCATAAAGTCCTTAGTTGATAACCTTTATACATTTGTAAATAACAAATTGTCTGAATCAGACCAAAGAAGTTATGCAAATGTCGATAGTGAAGTAACTTACCAAGGTATAATGAAGAAAAAAGGTGAAGAAGTAAACATCAATGTAACGATGACTAGCAAAAAAGCAACTGAAGTTGATGCATCAAAAGATGGACATAGCTTAGATGAACGTATTGAACACATCAGAGATATCATTAATGCATTTCGTTCATCAACATTTATTAAAAGCCTTAAAGAATCTAGTCCTGTAAGAAGTCCAATTAGAAAAACTAATGTAATATTAAAAGAACAAAACTTTATCAAAGCATTAGAACTCTGGGAATACCTAGAAAAAAATAACATAAAACCTGTTACAAGCAAAGATAAAAGAACTGAAGTATTACATGATTCAGACATTAAAACTAAGTTTGACTTTGCATTTTTCGTTGATAATGACGCAATCGAAATAAAAAAACAAAACGAAAATGCAGAATTTAATTCAGCAATCATAAGTAAACTAGTAAATGACTTTGTCTTCGCCGGAGACATAACAGAAAAAGAATTTAAAAGATTAATGGAAAAAGAAATGAAAGAAGCAAAGAAACGTAAAGAAAAAGCTGAAGCTGGTATAAGAAAAACAATTGATGCATTCTTTCAAGACTTTGATAAGAAAAAGAAAAAAATAAATTTATTAATAAAGTAGGTGATGGTAAAAATGGCTAAAAAGAAAGAAATGAATGAAGAAAAAACATTTATGAAAAATAAAGAAGTCATAGATATTAAAAAATTTATGCTTTTAAAAAGCAAAGAACAAGATGATTTAATAATTGATACTTTAAATAAGATGTATGAAGGTGCTATCGAAGTATCAAAAAAACACATCGATAAAGTACTAAATGTTGTATTTGATAACAAAGATAATGATACATTTTTGCCTCATTCTCTAAAGGTTTCTAAAAATGGAAACAAATTAATTTTTGAATTTAAAAAAGGTAACAATGCTTTACTAATTTTATTTCTACTTGGTTTTTTATTTCTAGCAGGTTATGCAACATATGCTGGAGTTCAATTAATAGGTAAATCAAAAATGAACATTGATTTAAATGGTGATGGAATTCCTGATTTAAATATTGATTTAGATGGTGATGGTATATGTGATGTAAACTGTGATACCAACAGAGATAAAAAGCCAGATCAAAACATTGATTATAGAAATAGCAATAAGCCAACATTTAATGTAGTTCGTCCAGATGGCACTATATTTAATGAAATGAATCAATTAGATGAATCTGGTAAATGTAAATTAAATTGTGATACCGATAAAGATGGCTGGCCAGATACAAACATTGACTTAGATGGTGATGGCAAAGCAGATATAAATATCGATATTGATGGTGATGGAAATCCAGATTTAAATATCGATACAAATGGAGATGGAGTACCAGATGTTAATATTGATGATGATAATGATGGTAAATGTGATCGAAATTGTGTATCAAACATTGTTGCTAACAACAAAGGACAACTTAATGTTGATTTAGATGGCGATGGTAAATGTGATGTAAACTGTGATACAAATGGTGATAAAATACCTGAAGAAAAAATAGATTACGCCGGAAATAAAAAGCCAACATTTAATATTCCAGATGAAAATGGAAATTTAACAAATAAAACAAACCAAGATACAAATGGTGATGGCAAATGTGATTTAAATTGTGATATTGATAAAGATGGCTGGCCAGATATAAATATTGATTTAGATGGTGACGGCAAAGCAGATTTAAACATCGATAGAAATGGAGATGGAACACCAGATTTAAACATCGATACAAATGGAGATGGAAAACCTGATTTCAATATTGATGATGATGGAGATGGCAAGTGTGATCGAAATTGTACTTACGTAATTGATAAAAATGGAAAAGGTGGTTCAACAACAATCGGCGACAATGGTGCTAATATTGAAACTGCTGCATTGGTTGTAATGTTTGAAGATGGTAACAATATAGCATTATCAAATCTTTATCCAGATGATCAAAATGATCCAAATGTTAACACAAAAGTACCAGACATCAGATTCTCAATTGAAAATATAACAGATAAACCATTAAAATATAACATTGAATGGATTGATGTTGAAAATACATTTACAAGTCCAAATTTTTGGTTTAAAGTATCAAGTACTTATAATGGATTTAATCAAGACTGGACAACAGCACCAAAATCTAATGGAAGAATGGCTACTGAAGTAGTGGTTGCACCTAAATCAAAACAAATTTACACAGTTTCATTTACATTACATGGAACTGGACAACCTCAAAACTACGACCAAGGCAAATACTTCCGTGGTAAAGTTGCAATAGATATTATCGAAGACTAGTTAGTGCTAGTCTTTTTCTCATATATTTGTTATAATAAAACAAAGGAAGTTGTAGACCTAGCAATAAAACTTGGATTTAACTTATATGACTATGAAACAAGAACTAGATAATAATAATCTCTCATAAAACATATACTTCTATGAGGGATATTTATGTTTTATAATAATATACATACAAGAATTAGATATGTTTTTCTAGTAGTAACAATTATTTTAATTATAGCAATAGCAAGAGTTTTCTATATCCAAGTTTTTTCATACCAAAAATTAAATACCTTAGCAGAATCTCTATGGAGTAGAGAACTTCCCATTTCAGCAGATCGAGGTAAAATTATTGATAGAAAAGGCCGTGAACTTGCAACAAATATTACAACAACATCTCTAGTTGTAATACCAAATCAAATCAAAGATAAAGAAAAAACAGCTGCGTCTTTAAGTAACATTCTTAAAAGTGACTATAAAGATATGTTAAAACATGTTAGCAAAAAAACATCAATAGAAAGAGTTCATCCCGAAGGTCGCGGTTTAAGTTATGATATCGCCGAAGCAATAGATTCTCTAAAACTTGATGGAGTATACCTTGTTAAAGAAAGTAAAAGATATTATCCATATGATAATTTACTTAGTCATGTCCTAGGTTATGTAGGTATTGATAACCAAGGATTATCAGGTCTAGAACTATATTATGATAAATATCTAACGGGTAGTAATGGTTCAATAAAATATTTCTCAGATGGAAAAGGAAGAAAACTTGAATTATCAGAAATTTATGAAGCTCCAACGAGTGGAATAACTCTTCAACTATCAATAGATTTAGATCTTCAACTTGCAATAGAAAATGAACTAGATAATGTTGTTGCCAAATATAACCCAAATAGTGTTATTGCCTTAGCAATGAATCCTAATACCGGTGAAATACTTGCAAGTAGTGCAAGGCCAAATTTTAATAGCAATAATTATAAAGCTTATAACAAGGAAGTTATAAATAGAAACTTACCAATATGGATGACTTTTGAACCAGGTTCAACTATGAAAATTACAACATATACCGCAGCTATAAATGAAGGCTTAGTAAATATATTCGAAGATAAATTCACAGATACTGGAAAAATAAATGTTGATGGTGCAACTCTACATTGTTGGAAACGCGGGGGTCACGGATTGCAAACTTACCTTGAAGTCATTGAAAATAGCTGTAATACTGGTTTTGTCAGTTTAGGACTCATGCTTCAAAAAGAAAAATTAATGGAATATATTAAAGAACTTGGTTTTGGTAAAAAAACTGGAATAGATTTAAATGGTGAATCAACTGGAATATTATTTGACATAAATAAAATGGGAAATGTTGAACTTGCAACAACTGCCTTTGGTCAAGGTATAAGTGTAACTCCGATTCAACAAGTGCGAGCAGTATCAGCCATAGTAAACGGAGGTACTCTTTACACTCCATATATTGTAAAAAATTTCTTAGAACCAGAAACTAATACCATAATAAAAAGTATTAGTCCAAAAGGTACTAAAAACATAATCAAAAAAGAAACATCAGATTTAGTAAAATATGCCTTAGAAAGTGTAGTTGCCAAAGGTTCAGGTCACAATGCTTATATTGAAAACTATCGCATCGGTGGTAAAACAGGAACAGCTCAAACAGTTGAAAATGGAGTATATTCAAATAGTAAATATATCTTATCATTTATAGGTTTTATGCCTGCAGATAACCCAGAAATTGTTTTATATATAGCAGTTGATAATCCCAAAAATGTTGTTCAATATGGTGGAGTAGTAGCAGCACCTATTGCTAAGAACATATTTTTAAGTGCTATAGATATATTAGATATAAAACAAAGTAATGAAGGAATTGCAAAAGAATATACATGGCTAGATCAAAAATATGTCCAAGTACCAGATGTAGTTGGTAAAACACTAGATGAAGCAAAATCTTTACTAAAAGGATTTTCCATTGAATACTCAGGTAATGGTAACAAAGTAATTTATACATCACCAAAATCAGGTACATACACTAAAGAATTCGGCACAATAGTACTAATGCTTAACTAAAATATGTAAAGTTTTGTAAAAAATAAAATAATAATCTTAAGATATTATAAATTATGTTATATAATAAAAAAGAGGTGGAAATATGTTAATTTTAGCAAAAGCTTCGATGGCTTTAATGTTAGGTTTCGTTTTATCATTAATAACAGGTCTAATTATTGTACCATTATTTAAAAAACTTCATTTTGGTCAATCAGTAAGTCATTTGATAAATGAAAGACATTTAAAAAAAGAAGGAACACCAACAATGGGTGGACTTATATTTATAATACCAGTTATTGTATCTTTAATACTTTTATATTTAAAGGGAAGTATATCAATAAGTTATAATTTAATAATCGTGGTATTTGTATTTTTAGCTTATGGACTACTTGGTTTTATAGATGATTTTATGAAAGTAAAATATCACAATAACAATGGTCTTAGCTTAGTTACAAAATTTTTAATTCAAATGATTATAGCTTTAGTATTCTTTTATTTATTTATGAAAGGTGGCGGAGAACCAGTTCTAAGCATAAGTTTCTTAAATATATATATTAACTTAGGTTGGATGTTTGGTTTATTTATTTTATTTTTACTAGTTGGAACAACAAACGCTGTAAATATTACAGATGGTTTAGATGGTTTAGCAGGAGGATTATCAGCAATTGCATTTTTTGCTTATGGTGTTATAAGTTGGAATGCAGGTTGGTTAGAAGGTTATCAAGAAATAGCAATATTTTGTTTTCTACTTGTAGGTGCTATCATAGGTTTCTTAGTATTTAATACTCATCCAGCAAGAATATTTATGGGTGACTTAGGTTCTTTAGCTCTAGGTGGTGCACTTGCATCAGTTGCAATAGTTTCAAGACATGAAATATCTCTAGCAATAATCGGCGGAGTATTTGTGGTAGAAACTCTATCAAGCTTGATTCAAATTATATCAATCAGATACTTTAATAAAAAGGTATTCTTAAAAGCCCCACTGCATCATCATTTCGAAGAACTAGGTTGGCAAGAAACCGATATAATTAAGTTATTCTGGGTTGTAGGTTTTATCCTTGCAATGGCAGCAATAACATATGGAGTATGGTTATAAAAAACGAGTCTAATAAACTCGTTTTATTCATGTTCTCTAAAGAATTTGTAAAAAGGAACATTTAATACTTTACTAATCGTTACAATAACAGCTATTAAAAAATGTTTGATTAATTTTTACACTTTCAATATTAGCAATTAAACTTCTTGATACTTGACATAACCTTGCAAGTCCTTCTTAAGTAATTCTTCCATACTAATCAGCATATAATGACAAAAATATTATATCATCAAATTGGTTATATTTTGGACAATATGAATGGACTACAGCATATTATGACTTTGGAGGATATAGTGTTATAATTTTAGCATCATCAAAACCATCAGAAAAAGATCAATCAGCAAGCTATAATATTAGACCTACCTTTTATATAAAATCAGATACACAATATATTAGTGGATCCGGAACATCAAGTGACCAAATAATTATTAATTAACACATGTAATAACTAATAATATAAAATAATATAATTATATCGGTGATAACTATGCCTAAAAAGTATGATAAATTATTATTATTGGTAGTTATTATTATATCTATATTTGGAATCATTATGATATATTCTGCTAGTTCAATCTGGGCAGAATATAAATTTAATGATTCTTTTAAATTTGTTAAAGCTCAATCAGCTTTCTTTATCATGTCTTTAATATTAGTTTATATATTAAGTAAAATAAATCCCAAGATATATTATGAAAAAGCAAATACTATATTATTTATATGTTTTATACTTTTAATACTTGTTTTAATACCAGGTTTAGGTAAAATAAGAAATGGAAGTAGAAGTTGGTTTGGTATCGGTGGTTTTGGAATACAACCCAGTGAATTTGCTAAAATTGGTTTAATAATATATGTATCAAAATACTTAGCAAACAATAATAAATTAATCAAAGATATAAAAAAAGGTGTATTACCAATACTTTTAGTTATTGGCACTTTTTTCTTACTTATAATGTTAGAACCAGACTTTGGAACAGCGATGGTTATAGTTATAACTTTAGTATCAATATTATTTATTTCTGGTGTTAAATTATCATTCTTTATAAAAATAGGTATAGTTGGTCTTCTTGGTATAGTTGCCTTAATTATTGTGGCTCCATATCGAATGCTTAGAATAGTGTCATTTTTAAATCCATGGGTAGATCCTTTAGGTAGCGGTTATCAAATAATTCAAAGTTTATATGCAATAGGCCCCGGAGGTCTTCTTGGACAAGGTTTTTTAAAAAGTCGCCAGAAACAATTTTATTTACCAGAACCTCAGACAGATTTCATATTCTCAATTATCTCCGAAGAATTTGGATTTTTGGGAATACTTATAGTTACAGCTTTTTTTGCCTTCATATTTTATAGAATAATAAAGATATCCTTAAGTTGTGATAATTTATTTTATAAGTATTTATCATTTGGATTAGGTTTTGGTATAATCATTCAAGCTTTACTTAATATATGTGTAGTTATTGGCTTAATTCCTGTAACTGGTGTAACTTTACCATTCTTTTCTTATGGTGGTTCAAGCCTTTTAGAAAGCATGATTAGTATTGGAATTATCCTAAGCATAAGTAAAAATTAAAAAAATATCACTTGCTCCTATAAGTCGACAAATTTTTCACATTTGATATGGTATCATAGATATTGTTTCTTCAAAAAAGGAGTGATGAAATTTGATGAAAACAAAGAATATAGACTTCATTTAGTTAACAAGTGACTTGTATTTAAACATATTTTCTAATGAAGACATAATAAAAGACTATGTAAATTCATAAGCTTTTTACATAGGTTCCCAATTAAAAGTAAAAATGGTAAAAATATCTTCAAAAAAATAAATATGATATAGATGCAATATGTAAAGTAATAAATGTATCTAAGAAAAGGCTACTGGAACTACAAAAGAACTTATAACGGAGTAAAATATGTGTTTAAAATTTAAAAACAAAAAAAAGAGGAAATAAAAAATAAGCATATTTAATCCTTATCATATAAAATTATTGTAAAACTAATGACTTTTTACAAAAAATTTGATACAATTTAAATATGATATGGAGGTAATATATTTATGGAAGAAGATATATTAAAAGAAATTGAAGAAACAAATGAATCAAAAACTAGTAATGAAATAGTGGAAATTGATGAAAATGATGAAATCAGTAACACTCAGTATGATTTAGAAAAAGTCGAAGAACCACTTGGTAAAAAGAAAAAAGAAAAAAAACCAAGTAAATGGAGTAAACTAAGTAAAAAAGCCAAAATTATAATTATTGTAAGTGCAGTATTTCTTCTTATAGTGGTAGTAGTTTTACTATGGTTATTTGTATTTAAAAAAGATAATAAACAAAATGAATATAAAGAACCAAGTGTAGTACTTGAAAAAGAAAACTATAAATATGTAGATGGTAAATTAATATTCCTAGATCAAAATAAAAAAGAGCTTGGTTCATACGAATGTAAAAACAAAAATGAAAATTTGTGTTACATAGCATACTATAGCAACGAAGATGATTTTGATGAATTTAAAAAAGTATACGAAAGTGGTCTTGAAGTATCCGTAGCAAGTGATATATATAAAGATAAGTATGTATTCGTATATGATGATGAAAAGAAAGAAAATGGTGAAGTAACTCTATATAACATCAAAGACAATAAAAATGAAGGAGTATACTCATTAGTAAAAGAAGTAAATAAAGATAAAGCAATAGTAAAAAAGAATGATAAGTATGGAATAATATCTTTTGATGAAGATTTAGATGTATCACTAGATTATGAATACATGGGATATATTCTTGATAGCAAAAACTTAATCGTAGCAACAAATAATAATTATAAATTAATATCATTTGATGGAAAAGATGTAAGTAAAACTGTTCCTGGAAAAATAATGAGTTATGATAGTGATAATATAAGTGTTAAAAATGGTACATCATATCATGTATATGATTACACAGGAAACATGGTAATTGATAAAGAATTTGATTACATAAGATTTGCAGATTCCTATATCATCGGAGCAAATGGTAAAAAATTATTTGCATACGATAGCAAAGGTAACATCATGAATATGGATGGAATTAAAATAACAAACAGTGACTATAACACTAAATTAATATTTAATAATGAATTACGTCAAACAGGCAAAGAAGAAGCCTTCAGTGCATCAGTTTCTGGCAAAACATTAAAAATAGAATATGGTGATGAGTATGCAAAAATAAATCTAAGTGAAGGTGAAGTAAGTAGCAACATGGAATACATTAGTTATTTCCAAGGTAAATTATATTTCTATAAAGATGCAGAAAAAAAAGAAATTTTAGGAAGTTATCAATGTAGTTATGCAAACAACTTAAGTGATTCAAACCAAGTGTTAGAAAACTGTTACCTAGGAAAACAAAGTAATATTGTAAATAATAATGAATATACTAGTTACTTACCAATATATAATAATAGATATGTATTTATTGCAGATACAAAAAGTCCAAATGCAAACGATAACATAGTTTTATATGATTTAAAGAATAATAAAAAGCTTGCAACATATAAAAGTGTTGATGCTGCATTTGAATCTAATGATACCACAATTAATTTTGTTAATACTGCAGGTACATTAGTTGTTACAAAAAACACAAGTGATTCATTCGGTCTAATTAATGTCGTATCAAATAGTGTTGATGGAGTAATACCTTTCAAAGATAAAGATACAAATGCAACTAATGAAAGTATAAAAATAGTAAATGGTTACTATATTACCAAAAGAAGTGATAAAACAAATCACATCTATGATACCAAAGGAAATGAAATTACTAAAAATATGAGTATAAAATCTGATATCGAATCATTTGAATCAGAACACATATTAGTAAAAAACGAAAATGGAAAATACATGGTATTTGACATGAATGGAAAAGTAGTATCAAGTGAATATGATTATATATTGATAGATAAAGAATACTATGTAAGTGTTGATAGTGAAAATATTCTTGGTCTATACAAATATGATAGCGAAGAAAACAAAATCGGTGAAAAAATTACTTTAGATAGCGACTATAAAGATTCTTTAAACTTTGGCATAAGAAGTAACCGTGTAGTAATTACCTACAAACAAAATAATGAAACTAAAGTAATCGAAGTAAACATATAAAAAGGTGATAACATGAAGGATAAAAAGACATTAATTACAATAATAGTGTTACTAGTAATAATGATTCCCATTTCTGGATATGCAACATATAAACATTTTTATATTCCAAAAAACACTTTAAAAGAAAATACCAATAAAGAAATGTTTTTTGATAACAAAGTATACCTTTACCTAGATGGACAATTTCTTGGGTATTATGATTGCACTACTTGTAGCAAAGTAGACTATATTATAAATGATAATTCATATCACACAAATTATTATAGGAATGGAACCGAAGATATGAATGGAGCAATAAATAGCATGTATGCAATTTTTAAAGAAAATAATCAAGCAGTTGTATACAATATTGTTGGAAAAAGTATCATTGGAAAATATGATGAAGTAAAAAATTACAAAGTTAAATCAAGTGGAAAATATCTAATTTATAAATCAAACAGGAAATATGGTATCATCAATTTTGATATTGGTGGCACTCCGATTCCATGTGATTATGATTATATAAGTATACCAGCTCATTTAAATGATTCCACCCTTGATAGTAGTAAATTCATTGTCTTAACAAATAGCACATGGAAAATACTTGATAATAAAAATAATGTATTAGCAACAAGTAATGAAGAAATAGTAGATTTTAACGATTCATACTACATAACCTATAGTGGTGGATACAATATCTATGACTATGAAGGAAACAAATACCTAGAAAGCATACCAAAAACTAATGTCTATGGCGTTGGTGATTATCTATTTGTTTTAAATGATAGACAATTATTTATCTATAAAAATTTAAATGAAAACATGATAACTTATAAACTATTAAATGATTACAAAACTATTTATTTTAATAAAACAGAAAAGGGTATAGAAATAATTATTGATGGAAATGTAACAGAAACACTTGAACTATCATAAATAATTTGTTAAAATATAGACATATTTTAGTGATTTTTGAGGAGTAATATATTACTTTTTTAAAGAGAGTTAGTGGCTGGTGTAAACTAATAAAAAGGATATATGAAGGTTGCAAAATGAAAAATAATGCAGAGATGCTTTACAATCAATTAAGTTAAATAAAGGATGGTACCGTCATTATGACTCCTTGGGTATCATCTTTTTTATTTTAGAAAGAAGGAATTAAAATGTTAGAAAAAAAGTATAATCATCAAGAAGTTGAAAAAGGTAAATATGAAAACTGGGTAAACAAAGGTTACTTCGAAGAAAAAGAAGGATGTCCCCCATATGCAATAGTTATTCCTCCCCCAAATGTAACAGGTAAATTACATCTAGGTCATGCTCTTGATACCTCTTTACAAGATATCATAATAAGATACAAAAGAATGCAAGGTTTTAATGCTATCTGGGTACCAGGTATGGATCATGCAGGAATTGCAACTCAAGCAAAAATAGATGCAAAATTAAAATCAATGGGAATAAATCCGAGAAGTATTTCTCGTGAAGAATGGCTAAATTATGCCTGGGATTGGAAAAGAGAATATGCAGAAAACATCCATAACCAATGGGCTAAGCTTGGACTTGCGTTATGTTATTCAAAAGAAAGATTTACCCTAGATGAAGGATTAAACAAAGCAGTTAATCATGTATTTAAAACTCTTTATGATGAAGGATTAATATATCGCGGAGAAAGAATCATAAATTGGGACCCAGCTCAAATGACAGCTTTATCAAATGAAGAAGTTATCTATAAAGAAGTTGATGGTGCGTTTTATCACATCAAATATTATATCGATGGCACAGATAAATACTTAGATGTAGCAACAACTAGACCAGAAACATTATTCGGAGATACCGCAGTTGCAGTAAATCCAAATGATGAAAGATACAAAGATTTAATTGGAAAAATGGCAGTTCTTCCAGTTGTGGGCAAACTTATTCCAATCATCGGGGATACTCATGCAGATCCTGAATTTGGTACCGGTGTTGTTAAAATTACCCCAGCTCATGATCCAAATGACTTTGAAGTAGGAAATCGCCATAATCTAGAAAAAATAGTATGCATAAATCCTGATGGAACAATGAACGAAGTTGCCCTAGAATTCCAAGGACTTGATCGTTTCGAAGCAAGAGAAGCCTTAATAAAATATTTACAAGAAAAAGATTTACTTATTGGAATAGAAAAAATAAAACACAATGTAGGTCACAGTGAAAGAAGTGGAGTAATGGTTGAACCTTACCTTTCACGTCAATGGTTTGTTAAAATGAGACCTCTAGCAGATAAAGTATTAGAAAATCAAAAAAATAAAGATACAAAAGTTAATTTTGTTCCAGAAAGATTTGAAAAAATAATGAATCACTGGATGGAAATAACATATGACTGGTGTATATCTCGTCAACTTTGGTGGGGACATAGAATTCCTGCATGGTATAAAGGTGATGAAGTTTACGTTGGTGAAGTTGCACCCGTTGGTGATGGTTGGGTACAAGATCCTGATGTATTAGATACTTGGTTCTCAAGTGCTTTATGGCCATTTTCAACATTAGGTTGGCCAGAAAATACCGAAGACTTTAACAAATTTTATCCAAACAATGTATTAGTTACAGGTTATGACATCATTCCATTCTGGGTTAATCGTATGACTTTCCAAGGTCTACATTTCACTGGAAAAAGACCATTCAAAGATTGTTTAATTCATGGACTTATTCGTGATAAACAAGGAAGAAAAATGAGTAAATCCCTAGGTAATGGTGTAGATCCAATGGATGTAATTGATACTTATGGTGCAGATGCTCTAAGGTTCTTCTTAACAACATCTTCAGCAGCAGGAACAGACCTAAGATATGATGAAGAAAAAGTAAAATCAACATGGAACTTCATTAATAAATTATGGAATGCATCAAGATTTGTTTTAATGAATATCGAAGGATTAGAAACACTTTCATTTGATAATCTAAAACCTGAAGATAAATGGATTTTAACAAGTCTAAATAAAACAATAAAAAGTGTAACTAAAAACATGGATGCATATAACTTCAATAATGTTGGAAGTGAACTTTATTCATTCATATGGAATGACTTCTGCGATAACTATATCGAAGCAGCTAAATTCAGTTTAGAAAGTAATACAACAAAAAGTATTTTATACAAGGTTTTAACTTCAATCTTACAAATGTTACATCCATTCATGCCATATGTAACTGATGAAGTATATAACCAATTACCAATTCATGAAGAAAATATAATATTGAGTAAATATCCATCTTACAACAAAGATGAAGTATATGAAAAAGTATACAAAGAATATGAGGATGTTATTGAATTTATCAAAGTATTTAGAAATATAAAACTAGAAAATAAAATAGGTAAAGACTTCGGAGTAAAAGTAAATACTGATGCTGATTATAGTATAATATTTAAACTTCTTAGAATAAATGAAGAACAATTAAATAAAACAAATGGCAACAAATTTAGCTGTGTTTATAAAAACTATAATGTTGATATTTTCTATGAAAGAGAAGAAACCAAAGAAGATTTAATAATTAAAAATAAACAAATAGCTGAACTAGAAGCAAGCATCGAAAGAAGAAAGAAACTATTAAGTAATGAAAATTATGTTAATAAAGCACCGAAAGAACTAGTTTTAAAAGAACAAAATACATTAAAAATAGAAGAAGAAAAATTAGAAATACTAAAGAATGCATAGAGTTGAAGTGATAAAATAAATGTAGACAGTCTAAAAAAGACACAGTCTACATTTTTTGTTGTCATAAATATTTTAAAAAATTTCACTATAACTAGAGACTTTTTTTATAAATTTTGTTACAATATTATGTGAGGAATGATAACATGAATGATTGTTTATTTTATAAAATATTAAGACCCATTGTAACGGGCTTTGTTAAAATATTCTTTAGACCAAACATCTTCGGTACAGAAAACATCCCAAAAGAGGGACGTTGCATTCTAGCTGGAAATCATACAAGTATCTTTGATCCATTACTTTTAATGTCATCAACAAAAAGAGAAATCCACTTTCTAGCCAAAAATGAATTATGGCAAGGACCTAAAAAAATAATATTTTCTAATCTAGGTTTAATTCCAGTTAACAGAAAAACTAGAGATGGTAATGCTTTGCACAATGCAGAAAAAGTATTAAAGAATGATTTAGTAATAGGTATATTTCCCGAAGGTACTACAGAAAAAACTGGTGTAATGTTAAAATTTAAAAAAGGCGCAGTAAAAATGTCAAGTGATACCGATAGTCCAATAATACCCTTTGTTATAACAGGTAAGTATAACATATTTAAAAACAACTTAACTATAAAGTTTTTAGACAAAATCTATATAAAAGACGATTTAATCAAAGAAAATGAACGACTTATGAATATAATTAGTAAGGAAAGGGGAAATTAAATTGGATATATTTTCATTTTTAAGAAGAAGAAAAAAGATACCACAAGTATGGTCTAAGTATTATACAAAAGAAGAGTTAAATATTAAAATACCCAACATTAGCATGTATGATCAAGTAAGAAAAAGTGCTTACTTGTATCCAGAATACTATGCATATGAATACATGGGAAAAAAAGAAATTTACAAAAACTTTATTGCTGAAATAAATGACTGGGCAAAAGCGTTTACAAAATCAGGAATTAAATCCGGAGACATAGTAACTATAACACTACCAAATATTCCAAATGTTTTAATTAGTTTATATGCCTTGAATAAAATCGGAGCTATTGCTAATATGGTTCATCCAATGTCTAGTGAAGAAGAAATATTATTTAGTTTAACTTCAACTAAAAGTAAGTACTTGATAATGCTAGATACATTTTATAGCAAAGTTGAAAACATCATTGATAAATCAAATGTTGAAAAAGTAATTTTTGCTAAAGTACAAGATTATATGCCAACTCTTACAAAAGCAATATACAACTTATCAATAATAGGTAAATACAAAAAAATACCTAAAAAGGATAACTTCTATACATGGAAAAGCTTTTATCAAAAATTTAAAACTAGTGAAACAATGAAGTTTCCTAAATTTGATTCATATACGCCAGCGGTTATTATCCATAGTGGAGGAACAAGTGGTAAACCTAAGAATGTTGTTATTCAAAATAGAGCTTTTATTCTAGGTGCTTTACAAGAAAATATCATAATGAAGAATTTATTTCCAGGTGATTGTTGTCTTGCAATAATGCCTAATTTTCATGGCTTTGGTTTAAGTGTTTTAATGCATACACCTCTAGCTTTAGGCTGTTATACAATTCTTATTCCTAAGTTTGATTCTAAAAAATTTGATATCATGTTTAAGAAAAAGAAACCTTCATGTGTTCTTGGTGTACCTACATTATACGAAGCCTTAATGAGCAACAACAATGTTAAAAATTTAGATTTATCTAATTTAAAATATATTGTATCTGGTGGTGATATCTTAACAAAATCGTTAGAAGCTAAAATGAATAAGTACTTAAAAGAACATAATTCGCCAGGAAAAATAACTCAAGGATATGGTTTATCTGAGGCTCTAGCAGCAGTAACACTAGCATGTGATGATATTAACAAAAGCGGTTCAGTGGGAATACCTCTTCCAGGAAATCAAATAAAAATAATTGACCCTGCAACCAGAGATACATTGCCATACAAGAAAATCGGCGAAATTTGTGTTCATTCAAAAGCTTTCATGCAAGGTTACTTAAATGATGAATCGGAAACAAATACAGCATTGCAAGTTCATAAGGATGGACATGTTTGGCTTCATACCGGTGACTTAGGTTACATGGATGAAGATGGTTTCCTATTTTATAAGGGGAGATTAAAAAGAATGATTGTATCAAGTGGTTATAACGTTTATCCATCTCATGTTGAAGAAGTTATTGAATCTCACCCCGCTGTACTTCAATGTACCGTAGTAGGAGTCCCACATCCATACAAGCAAGAAGTTCCAAAAGCCTTCATTGTCTTAAAAGAAGGATACTTCCCAATATTTGTAAAAGATGAAATAAAAGAATATTGTAAGAAAAAATTATCTAAATACATGATTCCTCAAGAATTTGTTTTTAGAAAAAGATTGCCTAGAACTAAATTGGGTAAAGTTGATTTTAAAAGCTTAATAAATGACACAAGGGGTGATGATGATGACTAAAATGCCTTTTTTATACAGAACAGGTAGATTAATATTTGGCCCAATATTTAAATGGTACTATAAACCTACTATAATAGGTAAAGAAAACATCCAAAAAGATGGTGCAATACTAATAGTGGGTAATCATAAACACTTATATGATCAATGTTTAACTATTATTTCAACAAAAAGATTTGTTAGATACATGGCTAAAAAAGAATATTTTGATAATAAAAAAACAGCATGGTTCTTTAAAGCTGTAGGTTGTATTTCCGTAGATAGAAAAAATCACGATAGTAAAGCAAAAGAGTTAGCAATAGAAACTTTAAAAGAAAATGGCGCAATTGGATTATTCCCAGAAGGAACAAGAAATAAAACTAAAGAATTTTTACTCCCATTTAAATTCGGAGCAGTATCAATGGCTAAAAAAACAGATGCTTATCTAGTACCATTTGGTATCACCGGAGATTATGTTTTTAGAAGTAAAAATTTAACTATAAGATATGGAAAACCATTTAAAGTAACCGACATGGATTTAGAAGATGCCAATAATCTTCTTTATGAAAAAGTAAAAGAATTAATGGAAGAAAATCTTAATGAAGAAACAAATAAAGAATAAAAAGAATTGGAGAAAACAAAATGAAAAAATATATTGTAATAATTACAGTAGTATTTCTATGCGGTGTAAGTTTAATAACATATAAATTTAATTATGCAAGAGAGATATCTGAGAATAAAACCACAAAAATAAAAAACAGTAATACACTTAGCATGATGTTAGAAACTGGATATAAAACTGGTGAATATGTTGCAGCAACAGCAGAAAGTTACCCTACAGAAGGCTATTTATTTAATGAAGAAATGAGTAAATGCGAAAACGGAAGCAGAGTTATATGGAATGAAGAAACTAATCGTATACAAATGATAGGAAAGATAAGTGATAAATGTTATGTTTACTTTGACAAGTATAATCTTGCTACAATTAATGATTTAATCAGTTCCGTTACAACATCTTCGATTACTGTAACAGCCGACGCAACAGTTGGAAGCAATTCGATTGTAAAATATTATTTTTCAATAAATGATGGAAATTATGTTGAAACTAGCACAAGTAGTTACACTTTTAATAATTTATCTTTAAAAACTAAATACACAATTAAAGTTAAAGTAATCGATTCTATAGGAAAAGAAAGTAAAGTGTTTTCAAAAGATATAACTACTAGTTCTTATATGGCACCAAGTATTACAAGTATAACAACTAGCACAACTTCAAATTCTATAACCATTAAAATTAATAGTAAAAATGGAACTGGGACAATTAGTGAATATTATTATTCAAAAAACAACGGAAGCAGTTATACATCTTCGACATCTAGTTCTTATACATTTACAGGTTTATCTGTTGGTACATATTATATTAAAGTTTATGTAAAAGACAATAATGGCTATAGTAGTTCAGTTTCTTCAAAAACAGTTGTTATATCAAATCCAACGATGGCAGATTATATAAAATCGTTATATACAGGAACTCAAGGAGTAAATGATATTTATTATCACAATTCAAGTTTAAATAATGGAGCAGGTGATAATTCATACAGATATTCTGGAGATGATCCAAATAATTATGTATGTTTTGGTTCAACTGCAAGTAGTTGTCCAGTAGATAACTTGTATCGTATCATTGGTGTTATAGACGGAAAAGTTAGACTCATTAAATTTGATTATGCTAACAGTAATTTACTTGGTACAGATGGGGATTATGATTCAAGCACATATTCAACAAGTGTATATGATTACTACAAAGGAAGTTTTAGTACAGTGAATAGATATTATTGGAATAAAAATGCTGCTAATACATGGAGTGAATCTTCTTTAAATACAATAAATCTAAATAAAAACTTTTTAAATAAAATTGGTTCAACATGGGCAAATAAAATTGCGTTAACAACCTGGAAAGTATCAGGAAGTGCAAAACTATACCAAGGAAACCCATCTTCTGTGTTAGAAAAAGAAAATGCTAGCACAACAACAGTAACCTCAAAAATAGGATTAATGTATGCTGGAGATTATGGTTTTGCAACTGACAAAAGTTATTGGACAACAAGTTTATCAGATTTTAATACAGCTAGTGTAAGAAGTTCAAATTGGATGTTTTCAGGATTATTAGAATGGACAATATCTAGAGATTCGTCGGCAACAAGATATTCATATATAATCAGGGATATAGGCTATTTAAATTATGATAGTGTTGATAACAGTTTTGCTGTAAGACCTGTATTTAATTTAAATACAAAAGTTCAATATTCAAGTGGAACAGGTAGTAAGAGTAATCCTTACAGAATAAATTGAAGAGTCGTAATAACTAAAACAGAAATCTTTTTGTTGGATTTACAATATGTTTAAAATTTGATAAAATATTTATAAGGAAGTGATAACATGGATGCAAAAAAAATAAAAATGGAATTAATACGTCAAAAAAATTCGAATTTTAAAGGTAATATATATCATTTTTCTCAAGTTCATTTTGCATATAACTCAAATAAAATCGAAGGTAATAGACTTACCGAAGAACAAACTGAAGCAATATTTGACACAAGAAGTTTTATTCCCAAAAATGATGATTTAGTAAAACTAGATGACTTAATAGAAATAAAAAATCACTTTAAACTATTTGATTACATGATTGATAACATTGATAATCCAATTACTAAAGAAATGATTTTAACAATGCATAAAATTCTAAAAAGAGGTACAAGTGATGAAGACAATCCTCTTTATAATGTCGGAGGATTTAAAACCATCCCTAATATAATAGGTATTCAAAATGTAATACATACCAGTAGTCCTGAAGAAGTAGAAACAGATTTAAATAAACTTCTTAATGATTATGAAAAACAAGATAATGTATCACTACAAGATATAATTGATTTCCATGTTTTCTTTGAAAGGATACATCCTCTAAGTGATGGAAATGGTCGAGTAGGAAGAATGCTTATGTTTAAAGAATGTCTAAAAAATAATATCGTTCCATTTATAGTTTTAGATGAAGAAAAAGCTTATTACATCCAAGGTCTAAAAGAATATAATAAAGATAAAAAATATTTAAAAGACACAATCTTGCATTTCCAAGATATTTATGACAATATATGTGACCAATTATTAAATTATGAAATTAAAAATGACGGGAAAGAATAATCCCGTCTAATTTATTACTAACAGAAACTTAACATCGTTCCTGTTAATAATATTATATGTAAATTATAAATAAATATACAAAAAACTGCATTAATTATGCAGCTTTTTTGTTTAAAGTTCTAGCTTCTCTAGCACTAATGATAACTTTTTCTCCATTGATTGTCTTCTTTTGTAAATTTGGTTTTTGTTTCATCTTAGTTGCATTTAAAGCATGTGATCTTCTATTACCAGTTAAAGGTTTTTTTGTAGTTACTTTTGTAGCCATCTTTTTTCACTCCTTTTTCGTTTACTTATTAATTTTAACAATATATTTGAAGTTTGTCAAATATTACTTATGTTTTTACCCTTAAATTTGGAAATTTTTCTTCAATTTCACTATTTTTATACGTTTTATCTATATATTTATCTATTTTTGTGGTAGGAGCAATACCTCTTTTTCTTTTAGAATATCTATTTACTATACCTGTTGTTTTACTAATATCAAAGATTAAAAATAAAAAAATAAGTATTGTTACCACTTTCAAAGGTCTTGAATAAATTTTATTAAAACCACATGTGTATAACTTAAGTCCCCATTTAATCCATATACTTGATAAAACACCCCAAGTAATTGATGCCACAATATTTATTCTTCCTGTATTATATGTCCATGTACTTGTATGTAAAACATATTCTTGAAAAATAGATGCTAAATATTCAAAAATTGTACAAATTACAAAACTTCCAACAAAAGTAATTAATATGTTTTTATCTTGAAACTTATAAAAGAAAAATGTTAAAAGTAAAATTCCTAATCCATAAATAGGTTTAAGTACCATATGCCATAACCCAGGTTTAGTAATTATTCTTTTTTCTTTAATAGAGATAAGTACTGATTCAAAGATAAAACCCAATAAAGATCCGATTATAAAAAGACACACTATGTAATAAAATAATTTTTTCTTATCCATAATATTCACCAATTATAGTATGGATTAATTTATAAATTCCATACTTGTTCGCTTGACGTAACAACTAAAAATAGATATTATTTACTTAAGAAAGAAAGGGGGAGATCATGGAATTAAAAAATATGAAATTTATAGATTTATTTGCAGGTATTGGTGGTTTTAGTTATGCCCTTGAAAGCCTTGGTTGCACATGTGTGTTCTTTTCAGAATGAAATAAATTTTGTAAGATGCTGAAAATGATTTTTCAATAGATGATTTAATTAATTACATAAATGAAGAAAATAGTTAGTACTTACTTGTAGAAAAATCTATTTCATGGTAGAATTATAGCAGGTGATTTTTTATGTTCGTAGATGAATTAAATATAAAATTAATGGCAGGACCTGGTGGTGATGGATGTACATCATTTCGTAGAGAAAAATTTGTACCAATGGGTGGACCTGATGGAGGAAATGGTGGACGTGGTGCCAGTATTATTTTTAAGGTTGATAAAAATTTAAAAACTTTAGTTGATTTAAGTTATCGTAAAATAATTAAAGCTCCGAAAGGTGAAAATGGTAAGGGGGCAAATAAATATGGTAAAAATGCTGAAGATATAATTATAATGGTACCTGAAGGAACAACAGTAATTAATCCAAAAACAAATGAAGTAATGGCAGATTTAATAACTGACGGTGAAGAATTTGTAGCAGCTAAAGGTGGACGTGGTGGAAAAGGAAATAAATCATTTGCCACTCATGATGTACCAGCACCAAAATTTAGTGAAAAAGGTGAACCTGGGGAAGAAGTAATTGTTAAACTAGAACTAAAAGTATTAGCAGATGTAGGTCTTGTAGGTATGCCAAGCGTAGGTAAATCAACAATTCTATCAGTAATCAGTGCATCAAAACCAAAAATCGCTGCATATCATTTTACAACATTAAATCCAAACCTTGGAGTAGTCAAACTAAAAAATGGTGAATCATTTGTAATGGCAGATTTGCCTGGACTTATCGAAGGAGCCAGCGAAGGAATTGGTCTTGGAACATTATTCTTAAAACATGCAATGCGTACTAGAATTCTTGCTCATGTAGTGGACATGGGTTCAAGTGAAGGCAGAGATCCAATCGAAGACTATAAAATAATTAGAAATGAAATATGTAAATATAGTGAAATATTAAAAAATAAAAAAGAAGTAGTAATAGCAAGTAAAATGGATTTAGAAAACTCTAAAGAAAACTTAGAAAAATTTAAAAAAGCATATCCTGAAATTTTAGTTATTCCAATCAGTTGTTATGAAATGACTGGTATTGAAGAAATGTTAACAAAACTAAATGTCATCTTAAAGGATATACCAAAAGAAGATTTATATCCAAAAGAATCATTCAAGATGTATAAGTATGAAGATTTAAAACCTTATAGCATTAAAAGAGATGGTAACATCTGGATAGTAAGTGGAAAAGAAATAGAAACATTACTCTTAATGACTAAATTTAATGAAGATGAAGGTGTTTTAAGATTTGCTCGTAAGTTTAAAGGAATGGGTATTGAAGATGAACTTGAAAGTCTCGGAGCCAAAAAAGGTGATGAAGTTCAAATACTAGATTACATGTTCACATTTAAAGATTAATTATATAACTAACATTTAAAAATATTAGTTAGTTTTTATATACTTATTGTTAATTTTATGGTAGAATATATCTCACTAGTGGGGGATGTATGAAACTATTTAATTGGTTATTTAAAAAAGAAAAAGAATCTAACAATGTTAATCTTGTTAATTTACAAGATTTTATTAAGATGCCTCCATCTTCATTTTATAATGAACACACAAAAGAATATCAAAAATACTATAAAGAATATAATAAAATATTAAATGAAAAAAGAAGTTTAACTAGCATAGATTTATCACTAGATGAAAATTTATCAATAAACTTTTATAGCACAATTATAACAAAGTTATCCCTAGAGTTAGCAAATATTATTAATCCAGTTAATCAAAGCGAAGAAAGAAATAAATCTGGTCTAAAAAAGATTATGTTGAAATTTTTAGTTTACCAACAAGAAATGAATGAATATAAAAATATCTTATATATTAAATATAAAGTCTTAAAAGATATACTAACCAAAAGAATATTTTTAAAACCAAGTAAAAAAGATACTATAAAAAGTGAAATAAATAATATCGAAGGTATAATTATAGCAATTTCAAATAACATACACGCTATAAAACATGAAATAATAAATTATTATAACATGATTAGTTTATATGAATTTAATGATAATGAAAAATATTTATCTGATAAATACAATAATTTAATTGAATATATAAATGCTTTTAACTTAAATTCAAATTTTGAAAATTCTTTATCAAACATCGTGGCTATGGAAATAATGCTTGAAAAATATATTATAAAAAATGATATTGCTAAAGAAATTGAAAATACCCTGGAAAACATAAATATTGAAACAACAAATTATGTTGTAATTGATGAACTAATTATAAAATCTAGATGTATTAAAGATCTATTTAGCAAAGAAAAAGGGGAATATCTTCTTAAAAAATCATACCAATTAAAATATAACTTTATAAAAAGCTCTTATAAAACAAAGATTGTAGTAAATGAACAATTTAAAATAAAAACTAATGATGAAAAAGAATATTTAATAAATTATTTACAAAAAGATATTTTTGATACTCTTAAAGATACAAATGGTGTTATTAAAATTACTTACCAAGATAACAAAAGATTTGTTATTACAACTTTAAGAAAAATATTATCAGATATTAACCTCGAAAATATTTTTAATGATTCACTTGCATTAAGTTTTCTATTTAATGTAACAAATATTGATAATTTAAGATTCTTATTTAATAATATATTTATTAAAGATGGTAATAAAACAATGTCTTTAACAAATTATATAATGAATATGTATTGTTTAAAAGATGTAAGTGAAAATAAAGATTATATTAATTACTACCATTTCTTCCTAGAAATACTTGATGATAAGGAAATATTTTATGTTCCCGAAGGTTTAGTGGATTCAGAAACAGATTTTAATAAAAGTAAAGAATTTTACCCACCTTACTGGGAAAAATATGATTATCAAATAGTTAATAGTCTTTTTGCAAGAAAAAAGGTTGTGTTCCCAAGTCAACTAAAAAAAGCAAAATTGTATAATAGATCAGTCACTATCGAAGAACTTTATCTAAATGAAGGTCTTGAAGAGATAAACTATTTGGTTAATCATATATATGAGATTTATGTTCCAAGTAGCGTCAAAGAAATGAGTGCATCAAAAAATACCTTAGAATATATCTTTGATGATTGTAATAATTCATTATTTTTTAATGATGCCCAAAAATTTAAAACGTTTATTAAAAGAATATATTTACAACAATCTGGAGTACTACATATTGATTTGGATGTTTACCATACCCCTGTAAAAATAATTTTAAAAAATGGCGAAAATAAATTTGTTTATGAAATAAGATATACAAGGTATTATTCCCTTAATAAAAAGGTAAATGACATTTATAATAAAATGCAAGAAGATATCAAAAATGATTTAATTTTAAAACGAGGTAAATAATGAAACTATTTAATTGGTTATTTAAAAATTCTTCAAAATCTAATAATGGTAATTTAGTTAGTTTACAAGATTTTATTAAGATGCCTCCGCCTTCATTTTATAACAAGCATAATGAAGAATATCAAATATACTATAAAGAATATACCAAAGTTTTAAAAGAAAAGCGAAGTTTAACTTCAGTTGATATAACAATAAATG
>ERZ773181.767-NODE-767-length-31777-cov-17.340804_pt1 | contig 31777 bp, 29 predicted proteins | sample MGYA00581001_ERZ773181 | MGnify/ENA primary metagenome ERZ773181 (study PRJEB29015, sample SAMEA2737780) | human gut metagenome | biome: human gut; feature: human-associated habitat; material: faeces | place: China | collected 2012 ...
TCCTCGCCAGCCTTGAGGTAGGGGAAGACAGGCTGCAGCTTTGCTTCCCATACATTCTGCAGGTGCTGCAGGTCGATGTTTTCGCCGTTGACGTTGATGACGTAATCCACGGTGGTGGAACCGAGGAATTCACCGGCAGAAGCATCCAGAAGCTCCAGAATAACTGCGCCATAGCAGGGCTTGAACAGGTCGTCCAGGTTGATATCGCGGCTCAGGGACAGGCCCACGTGGTTGCCAACGCACATCTTGAACAGTGCTTCGGCAACGCCGCCGTAACCCGGCGTTGCTGCGGCCAGCACCTTGCCTTCGTCGATCATCTGCTCCACGATCTTGTAGATGGAAAGCAGGCTGCCGATCTCCGGCATGCCGTCCTTGTACTGCGGCTTCAGGATGACAACAGAGCTGTTGGCTTTCTTGAACTCAGGGCTCATGACGTTGGCGGTGTTGCCAATGGCGGTGGCAAAGCTGACCAGCGTGGGGGGAACATCCAGGCCTTCAAAGCTGCCGGACATACTGTCCTTGCCGCCGATGGAAGCAATGCCAAGGCCCATCTGGGCATCCAGCGCGCCAAGCAGGGCGGCCAGCGGCTTGCCCCAGCGTTCGGGGGCAGTGTTCAGGTGCTCAAAATATTCCTGGAAAGTCAGGTACATATCCTTGTGGCGGAAACCGGCGCAAACCAGTTTGGTCACGCTTTCCACAACGGCCATGTAAGCGCCGCGGTAGGGGTCCGCTTCAGTCAGATAGGGGTTAAAGCCCCAGGCCATGCCGGAGCAGGTGGTGGTTTCGCCATCCACCGGCAGTTTGGCAGCCATGGCCATGGTGGGGGTCAGCTGGTATTTACCGCCGTAAGGCATCAGCACGGTGGAAGCGCCGATGGTGGAGTCAAACCGCTCGCCCAGGCCTTTCTGGCTGCAAACGTTCAGGTCGCCAACCAGGTTTTCCAGCTTTTCGGCAAAGGTGGAACCGGCCCACTGGGGCTGCCATACCGTGCCGGGCAGAACATGCACATCGGCATGGCGCTCGGCACCGTTGGAGTTCAGGAACTCGCGGGAAAGGTCCACGATGGCAACGCCGTTCCAGTTCTCGCGCATCCGCTTTTCCTCGGTAACGGTAGCAACCACGGTGGCTTCCAGGTTTTCCTCATTGGCAAGGGCAATGAACTTTTCGGCATCCTCTGCGGCAACGGCAACAGCCATGCGCTCCTGGCTTTCGCTGATAGCCAGCTCGGTGCCGTCCAGGCCCTCGTACTTCTTGGTAACTTTGTTCAGGTCAATGTTCAGGCCGTCGGCCAGCTCGCCGATGGCAACGGAAACGCCGCCTGCGCCAAAGTCGTTGCAGCGCTTGATCATGCAGCAGGCGTCCTCGCGGCGGAACAGGCGCTGCAGCTTACGCTCAATGGGGGCGTTGCCCTTCTGCACCTCGGCACCGCAGGTTTCCAGGCTGGTCAGCTTGTGGGCCTTGCTGGAGCCGGTAGCGCCGCCAATGCCGTCACGGCCGGTGCGGCCGCCCAGCAGGATGATCACATCGCCGGGCTGGGGCTCTTCGCGGCGGACATGGCTGGCCGGGGTAGCACCCACAACAGCGCCGATCTCCATACGCTTTGCCACATAGCCGGGGTGGTACAGTTCAGCAACCTGGCCGGTGGCAAGGCCGATCTGGTTGCCATAGCTGGAATAACCGGCAGCAGCAGTGGTAACCAGCTTGCGCTGGGGCAGCTTGCCGGGCATGGTTTCGGCAACCGGCTTGAGCGGGTCGCCTGCGCCGGTCACGCGCATGGCCTGGTAAACATAGCTGCGGCCGGACAGCGGGTCACGAATGGCACCGCCGATGCAGGTAGCAGCGCCGCCGAACGGCTCAATCTCGGTGGGGTGGTTGTGGGTCTCGTTCTTGAAGAGGAACAGCCAATCCTGCAATTCGCCGTCCACATCGCACTTGATTTTGACGGTGCAGGCATTGATCTCTTCGCTCTCGTCCAGGTTCTGCAGGATGCCGCGCTGTTTCAGGGCCTTGGCGCCGATGGTAGCCAGATCCATCAGGGTGCGGTTCTTTTTATCGCGGCCGGTCTCGGCACGCAGGGCCATGTAACGGTCAAATGCAGCCTGCACAACTTCGTCGTCAATCTTGACATCGTTCAGGATGGTGCCGAAGGTGGTGTGACGGCAGTGGTCAGACCAGTAGGTATCGATCAGGCGGATTTCGGTAATGGTCGGGTCGCGCTGTTCAGATTTGAAGTAGTTCTGGCAGAACACAATGTCGGCGTGGTCCATGGCCAGGCCCTTTTCATTGCGGAAATTCTCCAACGCAGCGTCATCCAAAGCGCAGAAGCCGTTCAGGGTTTCCACAGCGGTGGGCACGGCAAATTCCATTTTCAGGGTATCGCGGGTGTCCAGGCTGGCCTCGCGGGCTTCCACCGGGTTGATGACGTACTTCTTGATGGCTTCCAGATCCTCTGCGCTCAGCTCGCCGTCCAGCAGGTAGATGCGGGCACTGCGCACAGACGGACGCTCGCCCTGGCTCAACAGCTGGATACACTCGGAAGCAGAATCTGCACGCTGGTCAAACTGGCCGGGCAGATACTCCACAGCAAACACCGTCTTGGCGGTGGGCAGCTCGGTATAGGTCACATCGACTGGCGGTTCGCTGAACACGGTGGGGATGGCTTTCTCAAACAGGTCGCGGTCAATGCCTTCCACATCATAGCGGTTCAACAGGCGCAGAGCTTTCAGGCCCTTAATGCCAACCAGCTCAACCAGTTCATGCTTCAGGCCCTGAGCTTCGCCGTCAAAGCCGGGCTTTTTTTCTACATAAATGCGGTAAACCATTCTTGTTTAACCCTCCTGTGCTTTCATTGCCGCAAGGGCACGGGCACCAATATCACTGCGGCGGTGCAGTTTGTCAAAATGGATGCAGTCAGCAGCGGCGTAAGCCTTTTTCAGGGCTTCGGGCAGGGTGGCGGCGGTTGCCGTTACACCCAGCACGCGGCCGCCGTTGGTAACCAGCTTGCCATCCTTGATGGCGGTACCGGCATGGTACACGGTCACATCGGCAGCACCGGGCACCTGGCCATTCTCCAGGCCGGTGATCTCCTTGCCCTTTTCATAGGCAACGGGGTATCCGCCGGAAGCCAGCACCACACAGGCGGCAGCGCCATCGCTGAACTTGACCTCGGTCTTGTCCAGCGTGCCGTTGGTGCAGGCCTGCATCACGGTCAGCAGGTCGCTTTCCAGCAGGGGCAGTACTACCTGGGTTTCGGGGTCGCCAAAGCGGCAGTTGTATTCAATCACCTTGGGGCCGTCCGGAGTCAGCATCAGGCCAAAGTACAGGCAGCCCTTAAAGGGGCAACCCTCTGCCTGCATGGCGGCAACCGTAGGCAGGAAAATCTTCTCCATGCACTCGGCGGCAATGGCGGGGGTGTAGCAGGGGTTGGGGGCAACGGTGCCCATGCCGCCGGTGTTCAGGCCCTCGTCATGGTCCAAAGCGCGCTTGTGGTCCATGCTGGAAACCATCAGCTTGACGGTTTTGCCATCACAGAAGGACAGCACGCTGACTTCCGGCCCGGTCAAAAATTCTTCCACCACAACATGGTTGCCGGAAGCGCCGAACTTTTTGTCCAGCATGATTTCCTTTACGCCATCGGCGGCTTCCTGCTCATTCTGGCAGATCAGCACGCCTTTGCCCAGTGCCAGGCCATCCGCCTTGATAACAACCGGGTACTTGCCCTTGCTGCGGATGTAATCCATCACCTTGGCGGGGTCGTCAAAGGTTTCATAGCCGGCGGTGGGAATGCCGTATTTTTTCATCAGGTCCTTGCTGAACACCTTGCTGGCTTCAATGCGGGCGGCAGCGGCATCCGGGCCAAAAGCAGGGATGCCCACCTTGGCCAAAGCATCCACCATGCCAAGGGCAAGGGGATCGTCCTGTGCAACAACAACATAATCAAAGGCTTCTGCCTTGGCAAAGGCGACCATGGCGTCTACATCCGTTGCAGGGATGTTTTTGCAGGTGGCATCGTAACCAATGCCGCCGTTGCCAGGGGCACACCAGATATCGCCGCAGTCGGGGCTTTTTTTCAGCGCGCGGATAATGGCGTGTTCACGCCCGCCGCCGCCAACAACCAGAATTTTCATGGCAAACTCCTTAGCTTGAAATGAAAAAAGAATAATGAATAAAGAATAATGAAGGTGGACCGCGTTGCTGCGCACCGCTTAAAAAATATTAGAACTCTAATATCCAAAACCGTGCCGCTTGCGGCACACCTTCATTCTTAATTATTCTTTATTATTTATTATTTATTATTTAGCAAAAACTTCGTTTTTGCTTAGTGGTGGAACAGCCGGATACCACAGAACGCCATGGCAATGCCGTACTTGTTGCAGGTGGCAATAACCTGATCATCGCGGATGGAGCCGCCCGGCTGCACAATGGCGGTCACACCGCTGCGGCGGGCGCGCTCAATGTTGTCCCCAAAGGGGAAGAATGCATCACTGCCCAGGGCAACATTCGTTACCTTGCTCAGCCAGGCTTTCTTTTCCTCGGCAGTCAACGGGGCAGGCTGCACAGTAAAGGTTTCGGCCCAAACGTCATCCCCAATCACATCCTCCGGGGTATCGCCGATGTAAACATCAATCGCGTTATCGCGGTTGGGCTTGGAGATATCCTCGCGGAACGGCAGGTCCAGAACCTTGGGCATATGGCGCAGCTGCCAGTTGTCGGCTTTCTGGCCTGCCAGGCGGGTGCAGTGGATGCGGCTTTGCTGGCCTGCGCCCACACCGATGGTCTGGCCGTCCTGCACATAGCAGACGGAGTTGGACTGGGTGTATTTCAGCACGATCAGGCTCATGATCAGATCGCGCTTCTGGGCATCGGTCACCGTCTTGTTCTCGGTTACAAAGTTTTGCAGCATGGTATCCACGCTGATCTCCAGATCCTGGCGGCCCTGCTCAAAGGTGACACCGAATACGGTGCGGCGCTCCAGCGGAGCGGGGATATAATCCGGATCAATGGCAACGATGTTGTAGTTGCCTTTCTTTTTGGATTTCAGCACTTCCAGGGCGTCGGCGTCATAGCCGGGGGCAATGATGCCGTCCGAAACTTCGTGCTGGATCAGCTTTGCGGTGGCAAGGTCGCACACATCAGACAGGGCGATCCAGTCACCAAAGCTGGACATGCGGTCCGCACCGCGGGCGCGGGCATAAGCGCAGGCCAGGGGAGAAAGCTCAGCCTCTGCACTAATATGATACATCTTTCTCAGCGTTTCGTCCAGTGGCAGGCCAATGGCGGCACCGGCGGGGGAAACATGCTTAAAGCTGGCAGCAGCAGGCTGGCCCAGGGCTTTTTTCAGGTCGCGCACCAGCTGGTAGCTGTTGAACGCATCCAGAAAGTTGATGTAGCCCGGCTTGCCATTCAAAATGGTAACGGGAAGATCAGAACCGTCTGCCATAAAAATGCGGGCAGGCTTCTGGTTGGGGTTGGTGCCGTATTTCAGCTGGAATTCGTTCATAAGTTCAGCCCTCCACCGTGTTGTATTTGTTCAGGATCACATCTTCATAATCGCCGGTTTCCAGCGTGATGGCACGCACAAACAGGCTGACCTTATTATCTTCGTTCAGGGCTTCCCACAACTTTCCGGCAAATTCGTCGGCATCGTTCTGGTCCAGTGTCACGCGCAGCGGCTCACCGGCAAAGCTGGGGATGGGGGAGCCGTTTTTCTGGTAGGTGGTAATCAGCTGGCCTTCGCCTGCAACGGGCTGCGGATAGTCAAAGGTCTGGCGCTGCACGCTGGCGGGGTTGCCATCGCAGCTTTTCAGGATGCTCAGCTTGTAGCCGCCGCGACGCATATCCACAACGCCGGAAATGCGGGGGGTAAAGTTGGGGGCATCGTCCTCAAAAGTGCGGGTGGCAAGGGCTGCTTCAAAGCCGTAGCCGGGGAACAGGTTATCCCGCATGTAGCGGTAAATGGTATCCGTCTGGTCACCGTTGGTCACAATGGTGGTATCGTTCAGGGTCAGAACCGGGTTATAGATGATCAGGTGGGGATCTTCCAGCTTGGCGGGGTCTGCGGCTACCGTGCGGATGCCGCCGGGGATGGCGTCAAACACGCGGTTGCGGCTGTTGGCGCTGCGGCCCATGATCCAGTAAGCAATCATGGCCTTGGTGCCGTCCGGCGAACGGCCGATGCAGATGCCGCGGCCGGGATATTCGTTACCGGCCAGATAAGTATAAAGATTCTTTTTCATGCGGGAATCCTCCTTGTTCGGTCAGGCTTCGCCATTGCACACCATGGCAATGGCCTGGGGCAGCAACTTCCATTCGGCTTCCACCATCACGCGCTTCTGCAGCACTTCGGGGGTATCGCCGGGCTGCACTTCCACGGCTTTTTGCAGCAGGATGGGCCCGCCGTCACACACTTCGTTGACAAAGTGGACGGTAGCGCCGGTCACTTTCACGCCGCGCTTCAGCGCTTCCTCATGCACTTTCAGGCCATAGTAGCCGGGGCCGCAAAAGCTGGGAATCAGGCTGGGGTGGATGTTCAGGATGCGGTTGGGGTAAGCGGCAATCACGCTGGGGCCCAGCACGCTCAAAAATCCTGCCAGAACCACCAGCTCAATGCCATGGTCTTTCAGCACACTCAGCAGGGCAGTGTCAAACTCCTCGCTGGTGGCGTAATCCTTGCGGCGCACCACGGCGGTTTCCACGCCGAAGTTTGCAGCGCGTTCCAACGCATACACACCAGGTTTGCTGGCAACCACCAGGGTAACCTTACCGTTGGGGTTCTCCCCGCGGCGTTCGCTTTCCAGGATGGCCTGCAGGTTGGTGCCGCCGCCGGAAACCAGCACAGCAATCTTCATCATACCAGCTGCACCCCGCTGCCTTCGCCAATCACACCAAGGCGGTAAGCATCCTCGCCGTTGGCTTTCAGGATCTCAATGGCCTTGTCGGCATCCTCGGCAGCCACGGTCAAAATCATACCAACGCCCATGTTGAAGGTGTTGAACATATCGCGCTCCGGAATGTTGCCCTCTTTAGCCAGCACATCAAACAGCACGGGGGTGCGCACATCGCTCTTCTTGATCACAGCGCAGCAGCCGGCTTTCAAGCTGCGGGGAATGTTCTCGTAAAAGCCGCCGCCGGTAATGTGGGAAACGCCCTTGACGGTAACTTCCTTCATCACGGCCAGCACAGGCTTGACATAAATCTTGGTGGGGGCCAGCAGGGCTTCGCCCAGGGTCTTGTCCATGCCGTCAAAGGTCTTTTTCAGCACATCGGGGTTGTTCTCCAGGTCAAAGATCTTGCGCACTAGGGAAAACCCGTTGGAGTGTACGCCGGTGGAAGGCAGGGCGATGATCACATCGCCGGGCTGCATGGTGGAGTTGTCCAGGATCTTGCTCTTGTCCACAGCGCCAACGGTAAAGCCGGCCAGGTCGTACTCGTCCTCCGGGTAAAAACCGGGCATCTCGGCGGTCTCACCGCCAACCAGGGCACAGCCAGCCTGCACGCAGCCTTCGGCTACACCGGCAACCAGCTCGGCAATGCGCTCCGGCACGTTTTTGCCGCAGGCGATGTAATCCAGGAACACCAGCGGCTTGGCACCGGCGCAGATGACATCGTTCACGCACATGGCAACGCAATCAATGCCAACGGTGTCATGTTTGTTCATGTACTGGGCAATGCGCAGCTTGGTACCAACGCCGTCCGTGCCGGAAATCAGCACGGGGTGGGGCATATCGGTGCAGTCCAGCTCAAACAGGCCGCCAAAGCCGCCCAAGCCGCCAATGCAGTGCTCGTTCATGGTGCGGGCAACGTGCTGCTTCATCAGGTCAACTGCCTTGTAACCGGCGGTAATATCCACACCAGCGGCAGCGTAGCTTGCAGAATAGCTTTTTTCCATTATGTTTCTCTCCTTATCAGCTTACAGGCGTTTTTTGGTCTGGGACTGGCTCAGGGGTTTATCGTATACAATGTCCATCGTCTCGTTGGGGGCGGGCACCGGGTAATGGCCGGTAAAGCAGCCGGTGCAGAACCCGCACTTGCTGTGGATGGCCAGCTGGGTCACATGTTCAATGCTCAGGTAGCCCAGGGAATCGGCCCCCACGATCTGGCGGATCTCCTCCACCGTATGGCCGGTGGCAATCAGGTCTTTTTCGTCCGGGATGTCGGTGCCGAAATAGCAGGGGTGGGCAAACGGCGGGGCCGAAATGCGGTAGTGTACTTCCTTGGCACCGGCGTCGCGCAGCAGCTTGATGGTGCGGGCGCTGGTGGTGCCGCGCACGATGGAGTCATCCACAAGCACAACGCGCTTGCCCGCAACGGTGGAGGAAATTGCGTTCAATTTGATGCGCACACTGCTTTCACGCTGGGCCTGGGAGCCCTGGATGAAGGTGCGGCCCACATATTTGTTTTTAATAAAGCCCACGCCATAGGGAATACCACTTTCCTGCGCATAGCCAAGGGCGGCATCCAGGCCGGAATCCGGCGCACCGATGACGACATCGGCTTCCACCGGATGCTCCTGTGCCAGAAAGCGCCCGGCCTGCAGGCGGGCGTCATGCACGCAGGTGCCCTCGATGATGGAATCAGGGCGGGCAAAATAAATGTACTCAAACACGCACATCGTGTGCGGCGCGGTGCCGCAGTGGGTGCGGATGGTGCGCAGGCCGGTGTAGTCTGCCACCACGATCTCGCCGGGCAGTACATCGCGCACAAAGCGGGCGCCTACAGCATCCAGCGCACAGGATTCCGAAGCAAAAGCCCAGCCGGAGCCATCCGGCAGCTGGCCAATGCAGAGAGGGCGGAAGCCATTAGGATCGCGCGCGGCGATCAGTTTGGTGTGGGTCATAATGACCAGGCTGTAAGCACCCACGATCTGCTCCATCGTGCGGCAGACAGCTGTTTCAATATCCGGGCTGATCAGGCGGTTCTGGGTCAGCAGATAGCCGATGACCTCGGTGTCCGAAGTGCCGTGGAAGATCGAACCGTTCATTTCCAGCTTGTGGCGCAGCTGGGGGGCATTGGTCAGGTTGCCGTTGTGGCAGATGGCCATAGTGCCCTTGCAGTGGTGCAGAACCATGGGCTGGGCGTTGGCGCGGGTGCGCTGGCCGCTGGTGGCATAGCGCACATGGCCGGTGGCCATCTTGGCATCCTGCGGCAGGTCAGCCAGCACGCGCGGGGTGAATACCTCGCTGACCAGGCCAAGATCGCGGTAGCCGGTCAGCACACCGTCCACGTTCAGGGCAATGCCGCAGCTTTCCTGGCCGCGGTGCTGCAGGGCATACAACGCGCTGTACACGGCGCTGACCATGTTGGTTTTGCCGGTGGAATCATAGATACCGAACACGCCGCATTCTTCATGCAGTGCTTCGGCGGGACAAAGCTCCTTCATTCAGTTCTCCGTTTCCTGTTTCAAACGATGGCAGGGTGCACCGGAAGAGCGAACGGCGGTTCCAGTACACCCTGAACATTGGCTGGACTAAGCTTGGTTCAATCAGCCCAGCAGGCGCTTCATAACTTCCTGGTAGGCATCGGCCTCACCGCCAAGGCTGCGGCGGAACAGGTCTTTATCCAGGTGGGCACCGGTGGTGGCATCCCAGAAGCGGCAGGTATCCGGGCTGATCTCGTCAGCCAGAATGATGGTGCCGTCAGACAGGCGGCCAAACTCCAGTTTGAAGTCAATCAGGCGGATGTTGGCATCCAGCATGATCTTCTTCAGCACTTCGTTGACCTTGAAGGCGTACTTGGCAATGGTGTCCAGCTCTTCCTGGGTGGCAAGGTCAAGGGCCAAGGCGTAATAATGGTTGATGAACGGGTCATGCAGGTCGTCGTTCTTGTAGCTGTACTCCAGGATGGGGGTCTTGAACACCTTGCCCTCGGGCACGCCCATGCGCAGGCTGAAGTGGCCGGCGGCAACATTGCGGATGATGACTTCCAGAGGAACGATCTGAACTTTCTTGACCAGGGTATCGCGGTCGTTCAGCTCCTCAACATAATGGGTGGGGATGCCTTCTTTTTCCAGCTTCTGCATCAGAGCGTTGGACAGCTTGTTGTTGACAATGCCCTTATCGCGGATGGTGCCCTTCTTTTCGCCGTCGCCGGCGGTGGCATCGTCCTTGTAATGAACCATAACGATTTCGGGGTCAGAAGTTGCGAATACCTGCTTAGCTTTGCCTTCGTACATCTGTTCTTTAATTTCAACGTTCATTGTAATGCGCTCCTTTATATTCTTTCATGAATTGATTTATGGAATCCTTTTTATAAAAAGGGATAAAACAACAGCAAATAAACCGGGATTTGAAGTTACATAGCTGCGGCTTCGGCAGCGATGGCGGCGTCCTTTTTGGCAATGGCGGCGGCGGTGTCGGCACGGAACTGATCCAGCTTAGCGGCAAGCTCATCATCGGCAACAGCCAGGATGGCAACGGCCAGGTAAGCGGCGTTCTTGGCACCGTTCAGGGCAACCGTGGCAACCGGGAAGCCGGAAGGCATCTGCACGGTAGCAAGCAGAGCATCCAGACCGTCCATGGCACCGCCCTTCATCGGGATGCCGACCACCGGCAAAGTGGTGTTGGCGGCAAAGGCACCTGCCAGGTGGGCCGCCATACCGGCAGCGCACAGGATAACACCATAACCATTGGCGCGGGCAGATTTGGCAAAGGCAGCGGCGGCTTCCGGCGTACGGTGGGCGGAAAGAATGTGCGCCTCAAACGGTACATCGAAATCTTTCAGCACCCCGCAGGCACTTTTTACAACCGGCCAGTCACTGTCAGAACCCATGATGATGGCAACCTTTTTACGGTTCGGCATGTTACAGATCCTCCTTCAAAAAATAAGAGCGCGGTGTACACGGGTACACTGCGCTTATACAAGGCTATTATGCTTATAATACACCGCATGAAGAACACAGCTGCGCAAACCGACCGGGAATGGTCCGAAAAGATTCGTGTAATGCACAAAGTCGCCCTCCATCCTTTAATGTATGGCTGGATCCCCCGGCGGGCTGTATACAGAATAACACACAAAACACCCGTACGGAAAATCTCTGTAATTAAAGTGTAAAGCGTGCAGCGCAAAAAAGCAAGAGCCAAAACTTTTTTTGGCGCACTTCCTATTGTGTTTAAAATAAGATAGGGCTTTTTGTCAAAGTTGATGGAGAAAAACGGGGTGAAGTATGACTTTTTTGATAAGGATTTTTGTGCTATAATAACCATACCAGAAAATACTGCCATAAGGCAGGATGGGAAAGGGGTATCGCAATGAAATTGTTCCACACAGCCCTTGTGCTTGGCAAGGGGGGCTTTGGCACACAGCTGGGAGAAATGCTGGCGGAAGCCGGCGGCTATTCCCGTATTTTGTACCTGGATGACCAGGCACCGGACGCTGCGGGCAAACTGGCAGATTACCTGGATCCCACCATCAGGGAACGCTGCACCGCGGCTTTTGTGGGCCTTGGCAACAATGAGCTGCGGCTGCAATGGCTGCAAAAGCTGGTGGCTGCGGGCTACCAGACACCGGTGTTTGAACACCCGGCGGCAGAAGTATGCAGCAGCGCAGCCCTGGGGGCAGGGACCGTGGTGCTGCCATTTGCCTTTGTGGGCGCAGGAACCAAAGTGGGGGCAGGGTGCATCATCAATGCCGGTGCCATTGTGGACCATAACGCCGTGCTGGAAGACGGTGTGCATGCCGCCCCCCGTGCAACCATCAAAGCCGGGGCAACCGTGGAGCGCTGCATGAAAGTGGACAGCGGCGAAATTATCCGCAGCCCATGGGAAAAATAATGCAGCTGTGCGGAACCGGCAGCCAAACAATGCAGGCAGAATTTTGAAAAAAGCGGCCCCGCAATTTGGGTATATTGCGGTGTTGCCTTAATAATTAACGAACGTAAAAACCAGCCGCCTGCCGTGCAAATGCACAAAGCAGGCGGCTGGTTTTATAAGTCGTAAGCAAAAGGTGAAAATCAAGCAGGGAACAACCTGCCAAAAAAAGCAAAGCGCTTACCCGACGTTTTCAACATTCTCCTCACCATCCACCGGCAGGGTGGTGCGCGGGGTCACGCTGAGGGGGTCGGGCAGGGTGTTGTTTTCAACATCCTGCAACACCTGCGGCACACCGGGGAAGAACTTGGCGATGCCGCAGCCTTTGCAGTGCAGGCCATCGAAAAAGTCGGTCTCATCCAACCCCTTAATGCAGGTGGGGTCATAACTGCCGTACAGCGGAATATTGTAGTCATGCGCATACTGGCGGATCCAGTTTTCGGTTTCAAAAAAGCCCTGGTGCTGGTCGGTTTCCGTCAGCAGAAAGTCATACAGGTACGGGTGCCAGGGGGAGAGGGCCAAAATCACCGTGGTGCCCTGGTTTTGCGCATACTGGATAAACTTGTCAAACGCTTCTTCCTGCTTGGGGGAAAGCGAGTCGAACCCTTCCATATGTACGCTGTTGAACGTGGGGCAGGCTTCGGCGGCAAGGGCGCGCACCTGGTCGGTGTTGGCATCCCGGAATGCGGGGTCATACAGCACACTGCCGTCAGAGCGCTTGATGGTGGTGGGCTGCTCGTAAGGGTCGCCGTCCACCGGGTTAAAGTCAATGGGGTTGCCATTGTCATCCGTCACAACGCTCTGGCCGCGGTTCTTTAAATAATAGTCTACGTTGCCCTGAAAATAAGCCGGTTCCACCAGCGCTTTCCACAGCGCCACGCGGTCCTCTTCCTCATAGTCGGTTTCAACACCGAGAACCTTAGTCAAAAATTCGTTGTACAGCTCCACATCGGCGCGCTTGTCAAAGGCGGCTTCGTCCCCATACAGCACCCAGGGATCCACGCTCCAAATCAGCACCTTGGGCGCTTTGCCGTAACAGACCATCTTATAATAGCTGGTCATGTTATCGCGCACATCCGCGCCGGTAACGCCCATGTTGAAAAAACTGTCGGTTCCGACAAGTTCCCGTGTGAACTGTAATACGCGGCTGGAGCCAATGCCGATCACTTCCGGGGTGTCCGGAACATCCTGTGCAAACAGCTGGACAACCTCGCGCTCAATTTCGTTCATCTGCTCAAAGTTGCTCACATCATAGCCCTGCAGCATCAAGTCTACAATGCGGCGGGGGGCAAGCTCACCCTGGAACAGGCCGCTGCGGTCTACCGTATAGCTGAACCAGACCATGAAAACCAGAATGGGAATGAACAGGGCAAACTTGAACAACGTTTTGCTGCCAAAGTATAACCGGCGGACCAAACCATGCAAAAAGCGAACGAAGATATTTGGCTTTTTGGGGCGTCTGCGCGGTGAGGGAGCGGATTTTTTTTGCTTTGTGGTGGGCTTGCGGGCCGGGGCGGCAACAGCACTGCGGCTGACCTTTTGGGTGCCGCGCGGGGCGGAAGCAGGGGTCTGTGTTGGCATAATTGATCTCCCTCCCCCGTTAAAATTGCTGGTAAATGAACGCCGACTGCCCGAACGCGGCAAAGAACAAGATGGATACCGCAGCGGCATAATAGACCGTCCAACGCAGCACAAAGCACTGCTTGCGGATCCAGCGGGCAACATTGTTGCCGTTGTGCTCCATGGCCAGCACAATGGCGGTACCGCAGGTCAACACCACCGGCAGGCGGCCGTCAATGCCGCTGCTGGTGACCAGATTGGTAACGCTTTCCCATCCAGCTGCAAAGCCGCCCTGCCAGCCCTGCAGTATTCCGGCGAATACCTCGCCGGGGGCAGCGTTGTAAATGGCGGAAGCAAAAAACACCATTGTAAAGCTGAACAGCAGGTAGGTGATGCAGCGCTGGAGGAATGTCTGCACGGCAGGCTCGCGGTACAGCGGGTTATAGCGCCACAGCACTTTGCGTGGAACTTTGCTCAGCTGGGCAATGACTGAAATCACGCCGCAGGCAATGCCCCATTCCAGATAGCGCAGGTCAGCCCCGTGCCATAGGCCGCTGACGGCAAACACGATCAGCGTGTTCAGCATATGGCGCACCACATTGCAGCGGCTGCCGCCAAGAGGAATGTAGATATAATCCCGCAGCCAGCCAGTCAGGCTCATGTGCCAGCGCTGCCACAACCCGGCAAAGCTGGTAGCCTCGAACGGGCTGTGAAAGTTTTCCAGCAGGTCATACCCCAAAATGCGGGCAGCACCGATGGCAATATCGCAACAGCCGGAAAAATCCAGGTAGAGCCGCAGGCTGAACAGCAGGGTGGCGGCCACCAGGTTGGGGCCATTCATCTCAGCGGGGGTACCGTACACCATCTTGATGTACAGGTTCATGTTGTCCGCCAGGACCATCTTTTTGGTGTAGCCCCACAGCATGCGGAACGCACCGCCTGCGCAGCGGGTGTAGCTGAACCGGCGGGATTTGTGGATCTGTGGCCGAAAATGGGGGTAGCGCTCAATTGGGCCGGTGGTCATGGTGGGAAAAAAGCTGACGAACAGCGCATAATGCAGCGGGTTCAGCTCAACCTTGCAGCGGCGCTTGTATACATCAATGGTGTAGCTGAGCGCAGCAAGGGTAAAGTAGCCCAGGCCCAGCGGGGTAACCATATCCGTGCGGGGCTGCAATACCGTGCCGCTCAGGATATCTGCCGCCAACAGGTTCCAGTATTTGTAATAGAACAAAAGCCCCACACAGGTGAACACCGCCAAAAGCAGGAAAATCACCCGCACGGGACCTATCCGGCATTTGCCGATCACCAGCCCGCAGCCCCATGTGACCAGTGTTGCCGCAACCAAAACCGGTACCAGCAGGCGGTCGTTGGCCCCCCAACAGTAAAACAGGTAGCTGGCAGCCAGCAGACAGTAAGGGCGCAGAACACGGGGCAGGGTATAGTTCAAAAGCGCTACTGCCGCAAAAAAGCCAAGAAATAGCAGTGTTGTCAGTTCCATCCTCAAACTCCTTTGGCGGGATTATTTGCCGCTGAGTTTTTTCTCCAAATCCCGCATGCGCTTTTCCAGGATGGCATTTTCCTGGGTAAGGCGCTTGCACTTATCCGCAAGCTGGCTGACGCCGATGCTTAAACTGAGCAGCACCAGCAGCACAAAGCAGAACATGAGCATAAATACCAGGTTGACCGGCATTTGTACGTCCAGCAGATCACGCAGGACGTAAACAACATAGGGGAATACCGCAAAGATGACAAGAACCACGGCCAGTGCCAGCCAGAGAAGGCTGTATTTTACGCTCATTTGGCCCTTTTTCAGCAGCGCAAAAATAATCAGCAGCAGGATGGCCGCACCCAAAATCATAAAAAACTGGAAATGTGCCGTCATGGGCGTTGTGCCTCCTTATTTGCTTTTCGGCTGGTGGATTTTCTTGATAGAAAGGCGGTCAATGATCAAAGACAGGGAAACCTTGATCATGTAATATGCGCTTTTAAAACTGCGAATGCTGGAAACGCCGCCCTGACGTTCTTTCATGACGACCGGGGCTTCACCTACGCGGAACCCGGCCAGCGTGGCAGCCAGAATGGCTTCCGGCTCCGGATAATCCGAAGCATAATGCTCCGCAAAATAGGCGGTTAGCTGGGGACCGGTGGCACGGAAACCACTGGTGACATCCAGAATGCGCTGACCACAGAGAATATGGATGAGCCAGCTTAAAAAGCGGATGCCGACCCGGCGCATAAAGCTTGTCTGGAAGCCTTCGCACTTGATAAAGCGGCTGCCGATGCACATATCCAGCTTGCCGTCCAATACCGGCTGAACGACCTGCATCAGATAAGCGGGGTCGTGCTGGCCGTCACCGTCCATCTGCACAGCAACATCATAACCATTGGCGCGGGCATAGCGATAACCGCACTGCACGCCGCCGCCAATGCCAAGGTTGACCGGCAGATCCAAAAACGGGTAGCCATGCTCCGCCAGCAATTCAGCCGAGCGGTCGGTGGAACAATCGTTGATGATCAAAAAGTCAACCTGCGGGCAGGTGGCACGCAGGCGTTCCACGGTGCTGACGATGTTGGCTTCCTCATTATAACAGGGAATAATAACAAGAATTTTGGCTGGGTGATTCAAAAGGGCACCTCACATCAGGGGAACGGCCGGTTTGGCATCAAACGCGGCCTTCCAAAATAAAATGTTCCAGTTTGCGCAGCAGTTCGCTGCGGCGGTAATGCGCAAGATAATATTCTTTGGCGCTCTGGCCCATGGCAGCGCGCTGGGCGGCGTCCATGCGGGTCAGTGCCAGCAGGTTGTCTGCCAGGGCAGCGGCATCACAGGCAGGGGAACTTAACCCGCCCGCCGCGGCAACCGCCGCATTGCCGGCACCGTCCATACTGGCCAGGACCGGCTTGCCGGCGGCCATATAACTGGCAACCTTGGCCGGTACGGTCAGCCCCAAGTCCGGCGAATCCGACAGGCAGACGATCAAAGCATCGGCCAGCGCGGTGAACTTGGGGATATCCGTTGCCGGAACACTGCCGTAAAACGTAACGGCGTCCTCGGCGTGCAGATCTTTCACTTTGGCTTCCAGCGCGGCGCGGCTCATGCCATCGCCCACCAGCAACAGGTGCAACATATCCGCCCCGCGGCTGCGCGCATCCTGCACCGCCGTGATGACGGTCTCCAGGCTTTGGGCGGGGGTAAAAGTGCCGGTAAACACCAAGTTGAACCGCCCACCGAACTGCGCCTGCAAAGCGGCATCCGGCTGAGGAACGGCGTAGAAATCCTCGCAGTACTGCGGGATCACAGCAATTTTTTGCGGCGGCATACCGGTGCGCTGGCACAGCCGCTGCTGCAGCGGCTCACTCATGGCAATCAGTCGGTCGGCCTTCTTATATAAAGCGTCGCTCACACCCTGGGCAATCGCGCGCAGGGCTTTGTTCTTCACATTCAGCACGCTGTACAGGTTTTCGGGCCAGATATCCAGCACATAGTTGGTAAAGGGAATGTGGTGCTTTTTGGCATAGCGGATGGCGGGCCAGCACATCAGTACCGGGCTGGTGTTAAAGCAGAACACCGCATCGTACCCGCCCGGCAGGCGGTGCAGCGCATGGGCGGCGTACCACGGCCAGCTGACATAGTTCAAAAAAATGTTGACCGAGGTGTTGCCCCTGCGCGGAACCTCTTTGCAGCGGTACAGGCGGGCACCGTGCCATTCTTCTTCAAAAGGGCCGGCGGCGCTGTAACCGGGGAACCATTCGCCTTTTGGGTAATTGGGCAGCCCGCAAAGCACATCCACCGCAATGCCATCCTGCAAAAAACCTTCCACAATATCATTGATGCGGAAATTTTCCGGCCAGAAATGCTGCGTAACAACAAGAATCTTTTTTTGAGAGGGCAAAGGGCACACACCTTTCGAAAGTTAGGAGTTAGGAAGTAGGAGTTAGGAGTTGAAGAACGGCTGCTAGACTTGAGGTCTTTTGCAATCTATAAAATGCTCTGTAGGGAACGATCTTGACCGTTCCAAAGCATTCAGCTTGTCGCAGCCTCAAAAAACTCCTCACTCCTCACTCCTATCTCCTAACTAAAAAAACTCAGTTTTTTCTCCACACCATCTTATTAACCACCCCGGTGTAGCTCTGGATGATCTTGACGACCTTGGTGGAAACGTCTTCCGTGTAGTAGGGGACGGGGATGCCGTTGTCGCCGTTGGCGTTCATGGCAACGGCGGTGGCAACCGCCTGTTCCACGCCGCCCTCGCTGATGCCGGCCAGCACAAAGCAGCCTTTGTCCAGTGCTTCAGGTCGCTCGGTGGAGGTACGGATGCAGACAGCCGGGAACGGATGTCCCACGCTGGTAAAGAAGCTGGATTCCTCCGGCAGGGTGCCGGAATCGCTGACCACGGCAAATGCGTTCATCTGCAGATGGTTGTAATCATGGAAGCCCAGGGGCTCATGCAGCTTTACGCGCTCGTCCAGCTGGAAGCCCATGGCGTCCAGCCGCTTTTTGCTGCGCGGATGGCAGGAATACAGAATGGGCATATCATAGGTCTGGGCCAGGTGATTGATGGAGGTGAACAGGTCGATAAAGTTCTTTTCGGTATCAATGTTCTCCTCGCGGTGGGCGGAAAGCAGCATGTATTTGTGCGGCTCCAGCCCCAGGCGCTCCAGCACATCGCTGGCTTCGATCTTGGCCAGGTTGGCGTGCAGCACTTCCGCCATGGGGGAACCGGTCACAAAGGTACGCTCTTTGGCGGTGCCTTCGGCATTCAGGTAACGGCGGGCATGCTCGGAATAGCACATGTTCACATCGGAAATGTGGTCCACAATGCGGCGGTTGGTTTCCTCAGGCAGGCACTCGTCAAAGCAGCGGTTGCCGGCTTCCATGTGGAAGATGGGAATGTGCAGCCGCTTGGCCGCAATGGCGGAAAGGCAGCTGTTGGTATCGCCCAGAATCAGCAGGGCATCGGGCTTCTGTTCTACCATCAGGGAGTAGGACTTGGCAATAATGTTGCCGATGGTTTCACCCAGGTCCTTGCCGACGGCATCCAGATAGAAATCCGGCGCACGCAGGCCCAGGTCCTCAAAGAATACCTGATTCAGGTTATAATCATAGTTCTGGCCGGTGTGGACTAGAATCTGGTCAAAATACACATCACACTTTTTAATCACAGCCGACAGCCGAATGATCTCCGGCCGCGTGCCGATAATGGTCATAAGTTTGAGCTTGTTCATTGTAAAACACCCGATACAGTTAGGAGGTAGGAGTGAGGAGTTAGGGCAATACCGCATAATTCTAAGTGCCGATACGGCGAGCGAGGTGCGGCAGATGCCAAGCCAAAAGCGCAGATAATACTGGATGTCTTATCGAGCATTTTGGCAACGCAGATGCCGTGCCGCAGCCGCCGAAGCGGTGCTTAAGCCGCAAGGCGGGAATTGTGCGGTGTTGCCTTAGGAGTTGAAGAACGACTGCTGGTTTTATTGTCTTCCGCAAACGATAAAGAGTTTCGCAGGGAACGGCTTTGAATGTTCTGAGACATTTACCTTGCCCAGGTTTCAAAACGCCTAACTCCTACTTCCTAACTCTTACCTGAGTATATACGTTTAAAATGTTACACTTTCAAAAAGAATGTGTCCGGCTTGGCGGGGTCAAACGGTTCGTTGGCCCACATCAGGGTCACAAGGTTTTCAGTATCGCTTAAGTTGATGATGTTGTGGGTGCAGCCGGGCAGCATCTGCACGGCGGTGGGCTTATCGCCCCACACCTCAAACTCCATCACTTCGTCACAGCCAACTTTGCGCTCCTGGATCAGCCCGTGGCCGGAAACCACAATAAAAAATTCCCACTTGGTGTTGTGCCAGTGCTGGCCCTTGGTAATGCCGGGCTTGGAAATGTTCACGCTGAACTGGCCGCAGTTTTCGGTTTTCAGCAGCTCGGTAAAGCTGCCGCGCTCGTCTGCGTTGACTTTTAAAGGGAAGGCAATCCGCTCTTTGGGCAGGTAGGAAAGATAGGTGGAATACAGCTTTTTGGCAAAGCTGCCCGCCGGGATCTCCGGCACCACCAGCGTGGCGGGCTGGGCGTGGAACTGTTCCAACAGATCCACAATCTCCCCAAGGGTCACTTTGTGGGTGACGGGAGCAAAGCAGTAACGGCCATCCACGGCAGGCACCGGGGTAAGGCCGTCATAATTGCAGCGGTGGGGCGCAGCTTCCAGTGCATCCAGCATCTCTTCTACCAGATCGTCAATGTACAGCAGTTCCAGCTCAGTTGCGCGGTCATTGACGGTGATGGGCAGGCCGTTGGCAATGTTGTGGCAGAAAGTAGCCACGGCGCTGTTGTAGTTGGGGCGGCACCATTTGCCAAACAGGTTGGGAAAGCGGTAAACCAGCACCGGGGCGCCGGTGGTTTTGCTGTATTCAAAGAACAGTTCTTCTCCGGCCAGCTTGCTTTTGCCGTAATCGCTTTTGCCATAGCGGCCGATCAGCGTGGCCTGAATGGAGCTGGACAGCATCACCGGGCAGGTGTTGCCGTGGGCTTTCAGCGTATCCAGCAGGGTGGAGGCAAAGCCGAAATTGCCCGCCATGAACTCGCTTTCCACTTTGGGGCGGTTGACCCCGGCCAGGTTGAATACAAAGTCTGCCTTGGCGCAGTATTCATCCAGCAGCGCCGGGGCCGTGTCCAGGTCATACTCAAAAATATCAGTAATGTTCAGAGCCGGGCGGGTGCGGTTTTTGCCATCGCGGATATTTTTCAGGTTTTCACACAGATTGCGCCCGACAAACCCCTTTGCCCCGGTGACAAGAATGTTCATGCCTTGCCTGCCTCTTTCAGTGCTTCCTGGATGTACTCGGTGGTCATGATCTTTTTGATGGTGCCCTCCACATCCAGGCGGCGGGTGTTGTGGCTGGTATAATCTTCATCGGCCTGGGTGTGAACCTGGCCCTTGATGAAGTACTTGTCATAGTTCAAGTCGCGGTTGTCGGCGGCAACGCGGTAATAGTTGCCCATATCCTCGCTGCGCATCCGCTCTTCCTTGGTCATCAGGGTCTCGTACAGCTTTTCGCCGTGGCGGGTGCCGATCACGCGGGTGCCGGTGTCGCCAAACAGCTGCTGCACGGCTTTGGCCAGATCGCCAATGGTGGAAGCATCGGATTTCTGGATGAACAGATCGCCCGGATTGGCGTGCTCAAAGGCAAACATGACAAGGTCAACGGCCTCATCCAGGTTCATCAAAAAGCGGGTCATGTTGGGATCGGTGATGGTAATGGGGTTGCCGGCCTTGATCTGCTCCACAAACAGCGGAATCACGCTGCCGCGGCTGCACATCACGTTGCCGTAACGGGTGCAGCAGATGACCGGGCCGCCGCGCTGTGCGCTGACACGCGCGTTGGCAGTGATAACATGCTCCATCATGGCCTTGGAGATGCCCATGGCATTGATGGGGTAAGCGGCTTTATCGGTAGAAAGGCAGACCACGCGCTCCACGCCTGCTTCAATGGCGGCATGCAGCATGTTGTCGGTGCCCTCAATGTTGGTGCGCACAGCCTCCATGGGGAAAAACTCGCAGGAAGGAACCTGCTTGAGCGCAGCGGCATGGAAGATAAAGTTGACGCCGGGCATCACATCGCGCAGGCTCTGGATGTTGCGCACGTCGCCGATGTAGAACTTGACTTTATTGTAATAGTCAGGATAGTTGGCCTGCAGCTCATGGCGCATGTCGTCCTGCTTTTTCTCGTCACGGCTGAAAATGCGGATCTCGCCGATATCAGTCGTCAAAAAATGCTTGAGCACGGTGTGGCCAAAGCTGCCGGTGCCGCCGGTGATCAACAAGGTTTTATCTTTGAAAATGGTATCTGCCATGGTTTCCTCCTGTCAGGGGACGAACTTTTTGTGGTAGGCGCAGCAGCGTCGGGCATCTTCCAATACCCATAAAGCCAACACTTCCCCTATATACAACCAATTCTAACATAAAAGTTACAGCTTGAAAAGGGCCTGACCTTGGAAAATGCTGTTTTTTGTGGTACAATACCTCCAGTGCAACCATTATACAATAAAGGAGAATCAGATTTTATGCGCGCTTATGAACGTTTGCTGAATTACGTTAAGGTGTATACCACCTCGGACCCCGTAAGCGATACCCACCCCACCACCGCCCGCCAGTTTGACCTGGCCCGCATGCTGGTCAAGGAGCTGCAGGACCTTGGCCTTGCGGATGCCCATGTGGATGAGCACTGCTATGTTTACGCCACGCTGCCCGCCACCCCCGGCCACGAAGCTGCCAAGGGCCTTGGATTTATTGCCCATATGGATACTTCCCCCGATGCACCGGGCGAGAATGTGAAGCCCCAGATCCATGAAAATTATGACGGCGGCGATGTTGTCCTGCCCGGTACCGGCGCAGTTCTCAGCACCAGGCAGTTCCCATTCCTGACAAAGCTCAAGGGCCAAACCCTGATCACCACCGATGGCACCACCCTGCTGGGTGCGGACGACAAAGCCGGTGTGGCCGAGATTATGACCATGCTGGAGATCCTGCAGAAAGAAAACCGTCCCCACGGCAAGATCTGCGTGGGCTTTACCCCCGATGAGGAGGTTGGCCAGGGTGCTGACCTGTTTGATGTGGAGCATTTTGGCGCAGCCTATGCCTACACGGTGGACGGCGACGAAGCGGGCGAAATCAGCTATGAAAACTTTAACGCTGCCGCTGCTTTTGTCACGGTACACGGCTTCTCAGTCCATCCGGGCAGCGCAAAGAACGCCATGAAGAATGCGCAGAACATTGCCATTGAGTTCCACAACGCCCTGCCGTATTACGACCGCCCCGAATACACTGAGAACCGCGAGGGTTTCTACCACCTGTGCAGCATGGAAGGCGATGTGACCGGCGCCAAGCTGGGCTACATTGTGCGTGACCACAGTGCCGAAAGCTTTGCCGCCCGCAAGGAGACCATGCGCCACATTGCCAAGCTGCTGAACGAAAAGTATGGCGAAGGCACCGTGGAGCTGGAGCTGAAGGACAGCTATTTCAGCATGCTGGAAAAGATCAAGCCGCATTTCCATCTGGTGGAAAATGCCCGCGCCGCCATCCGCAAGGCTGGTCTGGAGCCGCTGGAAACGCCCATTCGCGGCGGCACGGACGGCGCGACCCTGTCTTACATGGGCCTGCCCTGCCCGAACCTTGGCACCGGCGGCTTTAACTACCATGGCCCGTGCGAAGGCATCACGGTAGAGGCTATGGATAAGGCAACCGAGATTCTGCTGAACCTGGCCGATATTTATAAGGATGTCCAGTAACCAGCGCGGCCTTTTTGAAAAAAAGGCCTGGCGAAAAACTTTAGGCAATACCGCACAATTCCCGCCTAACGGCTCAAGCACCGCTCCGGCGGCTGCGGCACGGCATCTGCGTTGCCAAAATGCTCGATAAGACATCCAGTATTATCTGCGCTTTTGGCTTAGCAGCTGCCGCACCTCGCTCGCCGTATCGGCACTTAGAATTATGCGGTATTGCCTTTAATTGGCTTCGCATAAAAAAGAGTAATAGTCGTGTGGTGCCCACGGCGGTGCATTTTAACTAGGTTAGCTGCTCCGGCAAGAAGTATTCTGGCCAGAGCTGCCAACCTGTTTTATTCGCACCGCTGCGGGCGGTGCACCGACATTATTCTTTATTCATTATTATTTATTATTTCATTCCTGATAGAAAAATAGCGCCCGACGGTTTAAGCGTACCTGTCGGGCGCTGTTTGTTTATTTGCTTATTTATCCGGTTCACAGTCCAGAATGGAGGGAATATTGGCCCATTTATCCGGTTCGGCTTTGTACCGTTCGTGCAGCCAGGCAACGGCGGCATCGAGCCCCTCCTGATTGCCGGGGAACTCTGCCATCTCCTGCTTTTCATCGGCGGTGTGTTCCAAGCTCCATGGACCGGGCCAGATGGTGGCGGTCAGATATTCGATCTTCCGCTTGCCGCTTTCATCGGCGGGGTCAGCTTTTTTGGCGGGGGCTACCAGATAGCGCATGCCGCCCTGTGCGCCGGAGTACGGGTTGCCGCAGTGGAACCAATGGTAGATGGGCAGGCAGTCCAGCATAAAATCTCCTCACTTTCAGGTTTTGCTGCGGTTCAGTTCCGCGCGTAGTTGGATCAGGCGGGCAATATCTTCCTTATCGGTCTGGGTCAGTTGGTCTTTCAGGTTCTGGTAGGCGGCAATGGGTTCGTCCTGAATCAAAGCGTCCAGTTCCGCCCTGGCAGGGGAGCCCTGCCACCCGGCCAGGTAGCCGGGCGCCACGCCAAGGCAGGCGGCAATGCTTTCCAGCTTATCCAGCGGAATATTGGTTACAATGCCGGTCTCGTATTTATAAACCGCTTGTTTGGTCACATGCACCTGTTCGGCCAGCTGCTCCTGTGTCAGCCCTTTGGCGGTGCGTGCTTCGCGGATGCGTTCCCCAATGGTCATGCGGATCACCTCCCAAAAAGTATAGCAAAAAACCTGCGGGTTTACAAGATGATAAAAATAACTTGACAAGTTACAGCAAGGATGCTATCCTGTGAGTAACCTGATAAGTTTCAAAAAGGAATGTTCTCTTTCGGCTGCAAAACAGGCAAAGACAGAGAAAACAGCAAAGCGGCGGCAGCAGGGCCGCTTTCATTTGAAACGCAAGTAACTTATCAGGTTTCAAATGGATCATAAGGAGGAATGGAATGACCCACGAAATTGAACTGGAAGGATATTACCCTAAAATTCTTGGCAGCCCCATGCGTATGCTGTGCCTTGGCACCAAAGCCAGCTATGGCATGGAGGTTCTGCATTTCCAGCGCGGCACCGGGTGGGATGGCCTTGCGCTGGATGTCACGTTTACCCCGGACCCCCAGGCGGAGGGGACAACGGTGCTGGCGGATGCAGGGGACACCGTAGCGGTGCCGCCCGCCGCCACAGCGCAGGCAACCAACAGCGGCAGCGTTACGGTGCGCGGCGTGCGGGATGGCGTGCAGTGCATCAGCTGCAACATCCCATACCTGGTGCTGAACCACGCCCCGGTGCCCGGCCAGCAGACCGACCCGGCGGAAAGTGTGTGGAAACAGTATGCCGATAAGCTGATCCCCGCGGGCGGCAATACCGGGCAGGTGCTGGCCAAGGCGTCCGCGCAGGATATGGATCTGTACTGGGCCGACGGCACCACCACCCAAACCGAAACCACACCCCACATGCTGACCAACGCGGGCCGCAGCAAAAAGAAAGCCATTGTATCGTTTGTGGATGACGACTGCCGCAGCGAAGCGTACACCGTGCTGTTCCCGCTGGTGCAGGAGCTTGGTATGCCTTATACCGTGGCTTGCCCGGCGGGGCTTATGGGCAAAACCGGCCGCATGACGGTGGAACAGCTGCAGGAAATGGCGCGCAGCGGCGTGACGGTGGCATGCCATACGATGACCGAAACCGATATGGAGCAGGATACCCCCGAAACGCTGGAAGCCACCCTGCAGCAGTTTGAAGCAGAGATGCGCCGCTGGGGCATCCGCGGGGTGCGCAGCTATGCCTATGTGAACGGGCGCTATAAGGCGGACTGCCTGAACACCGTAAAAAAGCATTTTGACCTGGGCCTTACGGTGGAAAAAGGCATCAACCAGATCCCGTATGAAAGCTGCCGCATGAAGCGCGTGGAAGTGTTCCCAAAGAACAAAAGCTACACGCTGGAGGATGTAAAAGCGTGGGTAGACAAAGCCGTGCAGGATGGCGGCTGGCTGATTTTGATGACCCACGCATGGTACACGACCTTTGATGCAGCAAAGCTCAAAGAGCTGGTGGGTTATATCCGGGCCAGCGGTGCGGAGCTGATGGACCTGTACGATGCACTGGATGCCACCGGCAACGTGGTGGAAGCGGGCGACTACCAAAAGCCGGGCGCGGATGCAGCGGAACCGTTTTTTGTGGTGGATGCGGATGGCCGCGCCTGGACCAACGCGCTGGAGAACTTACGCCCGGCAGATGGCATCACCAATGTGGGGGCAGCCCTGCAAAGTGGATATGTGATCTCCACCGCCACCGGCAAGGCAATCAAAACATCAGATACCGGGTTCCGGGTCACCCAGCCGGTGGATGTGACAAGCGCGGCCCAGGTGTTGATAACGGCCTGGGCGTATACGGGTTTTGCGCTCTATTCTTTCTTTGATGCGGCGGGTACCTGCCTTGCCGTAAAAGCGGCCGATGCTGATTATGCTGCGGGCGGCAATACCCTGACCCGGCAGGCAGTGGCCGTGCCGCAGGGGGCAGCCACTTTGATCGTGGCGGGCAATTTGTACCAGGCGCTGCCCGCCGTCAGGCTGGTCAGCGCGGCAAACCTGGTGCAGCAGGTAAAAAGCATGACGGTTGCCTGGCACGCCAACTATGTGCTCAAAATTTCCGGCTCGACCGTCGACTATGCAAGCGAGAATCGGCGCATCAGCGAAAAAGTTGCCGCTGCGGCAGGGGATACCTACCGCCTGAGCTGTTCGGCCAACTGGAACAACGCGCTGTATGTGATCTATGCGGCAGACAACAGCGTGCTGGCCTGCCGCCAGGCCCCCAACAATGCCGCCGGTGAGGTACTGACCGACTTTGCGGTGACAATGCCGGAAAACACTGCCTATTTCCGCGTGGCAGCAAACCTGGAAATCCAGCCGGAATCCTACGCGGTGGCCCAATACACCACCCGCATTGCGGCCAAAGCCCCGGTGCTTACGGTTGCAGCGGTGCGCACCCTGCTGGATATTTTGCGGGCGGGGACCTATACCCAAAGCCAGCAAAGCGCCATCCAGAATCTGGAAAATGCACTGCTGATCATAGACTGACAATACAGCGCGGTTTTTCAACAAAAAATCCAAAGGCTGTTGAATAAAAAGAAAAAGCGCAGAACCACTTTTGGTTCTGCGCTTTTTTGGAGCGGGATACGAGTCTCGAACTCGCCACCTACTGCTTGGGAAGGGGAGCGACCTATACGCTATAACGCCAAAAACGGGGAAAATACAGGTTTATTACAGGTTTACGGGAAATTTATCGCCACTGGATTTTCTCCAAATTGGCGACCAAAAGGGCGGTATCGGGGTGGGTGTAAATGTTCAGGGTGGTGGCGATGTCGGCATGGCCGAGAATCTGCTTGACCACCTCCGGCGGCAGGCCGCTGGCCGCCATTTTGGTGGCGGCGGTGTGGCGGCAGGTGTGCGGGGTGACACCCTGGATGCCCAGCTTTTGCATCAGGCTGCCGAAGGACTTGCGCACGTTGTTGTGGTCCCGCGGGAGGCCGTACCTGGATGCGAGGAGGTAAGGGGAGCCGCCGGCACCGGCGGCCAGCCATTCGGCGGCGAAGGGGCGGACATCGGGATGGATGGGAATGACGCGGCGGCGGCCCGCTTCGGTCTTTTCGCCGCCGACGAGGTAGCCGTCCGCCAGGTGAACATCGTCCCGGCGGGCGGTGAGCAGCTCGTTCAGGCGCATACCGGTGTAAACCAGCGTCAGCGCGATCTTGGCGGTTTCGCCCAGGCGGGGGTCGCAGACCATGCCCCAGATGGCGCTGACTTCGGCGGCGGAAAGCACCCGCGTTTTGGGAGCGCCGGGGGACGGCAGCGACAGCGCCTGCGCGTAGTTGGTGTGGATGATGTCCTGATGGATGGCGTACTGGCACAGCTGGCTGAACAGCTGGCGCTGCTTTTCGCACAGGCTGCGGCTGCCGCCCGCGTCGGCGATCTGCTGGATGATGGCCTGGTAATCCTCGGTTTTCAGCTCGGCGATGCGGCGGCGGTGCAGCGGTTCCGCCTTGTTGTATGCGTTCCGGTATGACTGCTGTGCCGACTTGCTGATTTTGGGGTAGTGCAGCACGCTCCAGCGCTCGTACACGTCGCTGAGGGTGTAGCACAGGCGGTCGGGCGCGGCCTGGCTGGCGTTGACGCGGTCCAGCGTCTGCACCGCGTCGCCCGCTGTGGCGAACGAGCCGATGCGGGTGCCGTCGGCGGCAACGGCAACGTAGGGGCGGTTTTTGTTGCGTGGGTCCTTCCAGACGGTACCGGTGCCGCGCGGGCGGCGGTGGCGGCGGCGCTGCGGGGCTTCGCAGTCCGCCAGGCGCTTGCCGCAGTAGCAGCACAGGCGCGCGTCCGGCGGGACGCTGCGCCGGCAGCGGGGGCAGTTCATACGCAGGCCACCTTTCCTTTGCCGCGCGGGCCGCACCGCGCGGATTTTTACTTTTGTTGATGGAAGCAGCCACCGAGGATTTCTCGGCAGTTGCCTATCTTTGCCCGTCTTTCCCTTTGGCCAGCTTCTTCTGTTCCCGCTGGATCTGCTTGATGCTCTTTTCGGGCGCGGGTAAATCCTCCGGCATGGTGCCGCCCAGCTCTGCAATGGTCTGGCGCACCTTGCGGCCAACCTGATAATGCGTTTCGTTGGCGGCGTCCTTCCCCTGGATGTTCTCCCGCCGCAGTTTTTCATCGGTCTGGGTGGCACGGAACAGATTGGCGGCCAGCTCAGTGCTGCCCATGTGGTCAAGAATTTTCTCGTTCGGTTTCAGCCCCTTGCGGGCGTGAATGTCGCGCATTCCCAGGCCGCCATATAAGCCCTGATACCCTTTGTTTTGGAACACGGCGTACTCCTGCGGCGTTTCGACCCCGGCCTGTTTGGCGGCTTCGGCCAATGACTTGTTATGCTCGACCATCTCGGCGCGGATCGCAAGGCGTTTTTGTTCTTCGCTGAGGATGTCGTAGTTTTCGATCAGCTCCTGCTGTCGTGTCTTAACGGCAAAATAGGTCTGGCCGACGGCAATCACCTCTTTGCGCGGGTCGCCGTTCTGAACGATGAGATAGCAGGCATAGCGGGACAGCATGAGATCGTCAACCTTTCGCTCTGCGCCGCTGCCGATTGCAACCATTTTGCCGACATTGGCAAAATGGTCTTCGACGGAATATCCGCTGTTCTTGCAAGATTCTTTTGCACGTTCTATCACTTCAGAAAAACGCCGCCACTGGGTATATTCCAATACCGCTTGCAGCTCACGGGCCAGCCAATATTCCTGACCGTCTGCATTGGTGTGCTTGATGGATTCAAAAGTGGCGTCGGAGTATTTTTCAATATCAGACATTGCCTAATCCTTTCTTTGTTGCCCCGGCGGGCGGTTATTCCTGTATCCCCCTGCACAGCCCCACGGCCAGGCCCTCGATGTACACGTCGTTCATTTCCTCTTTGCGGCGGATGATGGAATCATAGGCGGGGTTTTCCGGGCGAAGCTCGACATAATCGGGGTGGAGGTAGACGCGCTTTAGGGTAGCCTCGTTGTCAATGCGGACGGCGGCGATCTGGCCGTTTTTTTACCGCCGAAGCGGATTTTACGAATTAAAGTCCACACCCCTGCACGCTGTCCAATAGTGCAGGGGTTACTGTATCTCCTGCATCATCTGGTGCAGCCAGGCGGGGCATTTGTTGCCTACCTGTAGCAGTTGACCGTTACGGTATTCGGCTACCAGCGCAAAGCCGTTGTCGTTATCAAAAAATTTAGCCTCATCGCAATAGGGCAGGATCTTCGCCACATCGGCAAAGCGGTGTGCAAACCGTGCCTGTACATCCTTGGCCGGGATGTCATGGCCGCCGCGCTCGACGCGGTTTTTGATGCGGCGCAGGCTTTCCTCGGCAGTGTCCAGGCCCACATAATACAGGCGTATAAAGTAACCGGCCTGCTTGGCACGGCGGCACAGCCGCTTGGGGTAGCCGCCGGAGAGGGTCGTTTCCTGGGTAAAGTTCACGCCATCAGCAAGGGCGGTCTCGATGCGCTGCACGGCCAGTTTGCCGCCCTCGTACTCATCGCCGCCGCACTGGGCTGTCAGCTGATCCGGGTCAACGACGATGCCAAGGTCAGTGCGCTCGGCCCGCAGCGAGCCGGTCAGACTGGATTTTCCTGCGCCGTTCACACCGCCGATAATCGTATAAATCTGCATACCTTGCTTCCTTTCATATCCCGCGGCAGATGCCGACTACGCGGCCCTCGATGGTGATCTCGTTGAGCTGGTCGCGGGTGTAGACCAGCGGGGAGAAGGCGGGGTTCTCGGCCTGGAGCATGACGGTGTCGCCCTGGCGGTAGAAGCGCTTGAGGGTGGCCTCCTCGCCGATGCGGACGGCAGCGATCTCGCCGTTCTCGACTTCCGGCTGTTTACGGATGCAGACGATGTCGCCGTCCTGAATCATGGCTGCCATGCTGTTGCCGTGGCAGGTCAGGGCGAAATCGGCCTGCCAGAGGGCCGGTACGCCGATGCGGGCCTCGATGTTCTGCTCGGCCAGGATGGGGGTACCGCAGGCAATGGAGCCGACCAGGGGCACGGCGGACATTTCCGGCATGGGCTGGAAGCCGGGAGGGATGAGGGCGTCGGTTTTTCCAAGAAGGTTATCTATGGTCGTGCCGAAAAAGCGGGCAAGCAAAATCAATGTTTCGGAGTTTGGTTCGCGCGTTCCCTTTTCGTAGTTGACGTAGGTTGTATAAGGCATACCAAGACGCGCGGCTGCCTCTTTCATGGTGATTCCCATCTGGGTGCGCAATTCATAAATGCGATTCATACTATTCACCTCGTATTCACTTTAATATATTACACATTTTGAGTAATCCGTCAAGAAAAATACCCAAATTGGGCAAAGCACACAAAAGTGTACTTCTCAATTTGGGTATTCTTCTACTTTACAAATACTCATTTCGGGTATATTATAATGACGTAGTTACTCAAAACGAGTAACGCAAAGGAGGTGGTCAAAATGCCTTATCCCAATATCAATGCAGAACGCAGTCGCCGGGGGATGACCGTTGAAGAAATGGCGCGGCACCTCGGCGTTACCCGCAAAACCGTTTACAACTGGATGGCGCACGGGCATATTCCGCAATCGCAGCTGGAAGCCATGTCCAGCCTTTTCAACTGCTCTATAGACTATTTGCTTCAACAGGGTGCGGTCGATGATGGGGCGCAATCCTAATTTCCCTGCACCCACCCCCACCGCCCCGCCATCCCCCGGCGGCCCCGCGCCGCCCAAAACCGCAGGAGGAAACCTACATGAAAAGACTGATGATCACCTACCGCATGACCAACGAGTACGAGGATGCCGAAACCTGCATTGCCCTGCCGGTAACAGATGCCATCGCCGAGGACGTGCTGACTTGGGGCGACGACAGCCGCCACATCCGGCGCGGCGGCGTGATTTGGCAGGCATTGAACACCTTGGCCGAGATGCAGGGGTACAAGTACACCCTGTTCTGCACGGCAGAACCGGTTCAATGACCCGGCGGGCCGTGCCCCGCAGAAAGGAGAACCCCATGGACTGGACGGACAGGGAGATGGAGCTGAACCCCACCATGACCATCACAGACCTGTGCGAATTTTTTAAGGCAAACTGCATCCCCGCCGCGCCGGACACGATGGGGCGGTACATCACAGAGGGGAAGTTCCCCTTTGCGGTGGGGCTGGACGGCAGCGCCGACGGCAAACGAAAACGGAACTTTATTATTTTCAGGGCGGACGCTTACGCCTGGCTGGATGCAAAGCTGCACCGCGAAAGCATTAAGCCAAAACCGTACCGCCCGCCCGAAACATGAGGAGGAACGACCATGGAATTTGACAACGAAAACAGCCGGTGCGTGAGCGCCGGGCCGGAGCCGGATGCCCGCGTGTGCGTGATCCTGCGCGGGGAGGAAGTAGAAATCGAATTGAAAGGCAGAAGCATGGACCTTGTAAAAATGGCAACGGCGGCGCTGATGGAAAGCATCAAGAAAGGCGTAAAGCCCGGCTGCTGGCCGGGGGTGCTGGACCAGATCGCCGATGCCATGTGGGCCGACCTGGACGACTGGGAACCCGTCCCGACACCGGAGACACCGGAGGTACACCCATGAAGCTGACAGACAAGGAACGCAACACCTGCGCGGCGCTGCTGTGCCGCTGGGCGGCCAGGGACAACGAGCTGATGGCCAGCGACCTTTACGGCAGCAGCCAGTATTACAAGCTGCTGGGCGCGCTGACAGCCCTGCGCACGCTGGGCCTTATGGCGGAAACCGTCTTTTCAGACGCACCCGCGCCCGGCGGGTATTACAACTTTGGCAAGATCATGCTGGACGGCATGGTGTACGACGTACCGGAGCCGAAGGAGGAAATGGAAAATGAAGATGCAGACGATCCGCCTGCCCAGCAATAATGCCCTGCGGTGCCGCGCGCTGGCGCAGGAAAACGCCGCCCTGCGCGTGCTGGATGCTGCGCAGGTGCATGTGAAGTCCTACGCAAGCGCGTGATCGGCAGGTGAATCACGGTGTACGCGGATTTTGACACATACGTAAAACGGTACGGGGACGATCTGTCCCCTTTTTGCGACGAAGTGACTGCTGCCCGCTACCTGCGTGCGGCGTCGCGGGAGATCGACCGCTTCACGTTTGACCGCTTCGG
>ERZ773181.792-NODE-792-length-31139-cov-6.500097_pt1 | contig 31139 bp, 30 predicted proteins | sample MGYA00581001_ERZ773181 | MGnify/ENA primary metagenome ERZ773181 (study PRJEB29015, sample SAMEA2737780) | human gut metagenome | biome: human gut; feature: human-associated habitat; material: faeces | place: China | collected 2012 ...
CCTACAAGCGGATCTCCAATATTTCTCAGTATAACGCACAAAACAGGCACAGCCCCCAAAAGGCCGTGCCTGTTCCTTTTACCGACATAAGCCCGCTGCGGACCGCTCAGCGCACCAGCATCGTGTCCAGATCCAGCGTAAACGCCTCGCGTCCACCGTCCGGCAACCCGGAGATCGTCAGCCGCATCTCATGCTCTGTCATGGAGACCGACCAGACGGTGTCATAGCTCCACAGCCCGAGAGGGGAAAGCTCGCGGTAATGCCCGTCCAGATAGTTCGCAAAGCACTCGAAGGGGATCTTCTGATAGACGCTGCTGAGCAGCGCATTGTACGTGTATGTTCTGACATCCTCCGGCGCGTCGTCTCCGACAGATGCCTGATAGCAGCGGAACCGCGTGTCGCTGACAAGTCCTGTCTCTCCGTGATAGATCAGCTCGTCCAAGACCTCATCCTGCGCGTCGGGGCGATAGATGGTCAGGCATGCCACCGTATCGCTCAGCCGCTCGGCTGTCCAGCGCGATTCTGCGTCGAATGCGCCGCGCACCTCCAGCTCATCAAACTTGTCCAGCAGATAGGCGCAGAACGCGGCTTGCTCGCTGTCCGAAAGAACCGATGCGCCCGCTTGCTCCACGGGCGTCTTCAGCTGTTCGTCCGCTGGTTCCGCGTCATCGACCCGCGCCGCGATAAGCGCCTCCGGCGGTTCGACCTCCGAGGCAGGCGTTTCCTGCGGAACGCTGTCCATCATGGTACACCCCGCCGCAAGCGCGGCGATCAGCACCGCGGCAAGCGCCGGTATTACCGGCTTCATGAATGCACGGATGCGCGCCCAGGGCTGCTCCGTCACGGCCCGCACCGTGTCTTCCAGATCAAGCTTCTTTTCCATGCGTACCGCCTCCTTTGGTTCTGTTTGTAATCTCAGGATACCATGGCTGTTTATGTGTGTCAACGGCGTTATTCCGCGGGTTTTCCCAACTGATAGAAAGCCACGGCACTGGCTGCGGCGACGTTCAGCGAGTCGACGCCGTGGTGCATGGGGATGCGGACGGTATAGTCGCAGGCGGCGATCGTCGCGTCTGCAAGCCCGTCGCCCTCCGTGCCCATCACGACGGCGAGCTTCCGCTCGGCTGCAAGGCGCGGATCGTCCAGCCGGACGGAATCGTCCCGCAGCGCCATGGCCGCCGTGCGGAAGCCGAGCGTGTGCAGAAGCTCTGTCCAGCCCTCCGGCAGATAGGCCCACGGCACCTGAAAAACCGTGCCCATGCTCACGCGCACCGCGCGCCGGTATAATGGGTCGCTGCCCGCGCTCGTCAGCAGCACCGCGTCCATGCCAAGCGCTGCCGCAGAGCGGAAGATCGCGCCGAGGTTCGTGGGGTTCATCACGTTTTCCAGCACCGCCACGCGCGACGCGTCCTGCAGCAGCACTGCCGGGTCGCGCAGCTTCGGCCTGCGCATCGCACAGAGCATCCCGCGCGTGAGATGAAAGCCCGTCAGCTGCGTCAGAACGTCCAGCTCCGCCGCGTAGACCGGCACGTCCGGGCACCGCGCCAGCAGCGCCGCGCCCTTGCCCTCAATATGCTTCTGCTCCATCAGAAACGACACCGGCGCGCAGCCCGCGTCCAGCGCCCGGCCGATGACCAGCGGGCTTTCGGCCACGAACAGCGCGTTTTCCGGGTCGGCGCGGTTCACCAGCTGGTTTTCCGTCAGCCGCGCGTAAACATCCAGCTCCGGCGCGTTAAAATCGGTGATCTGATGAATTTCCATGTTTTTTCGTCCCTTTTCGTCAGAATAGCTGTATTATAGCATTGACAAGCGGAGGCCGCAACTTTTATAATCGCATCGAATACAGATAAAGCGAGGATCAGACCATGTATCAGCTTGCAATTTTTGACCTGGACGGGACGCTGCTCGACACGCTGGCCGATCTGCGGCAGGGACTGAATTATGCGCTTTCCACGCAGGGCTTTGCGCCCAGAACGCTTCCGGAGGTGCGCGCGTTTGTCGGCAACGGCATCCGGAAGCTGATCGAGCGCGCCGTCCCCGCAGGCACGGACGAGGCGCAGATCGAAGCGGTCTTCGAGGCGTTCAATCCCTATTACGCCGTCCACTGCGCGGATTTTACAACGCCCTATCCCGGCATTTCGGAGCTGCTGCGGCAGCTGCAGGCGGACGGCGTCGTGTCCGCCGTCGTGTCCAACAAGCCGGATTATGCCGTGAAAACGCTCTCCGCGCAATATTTCCCGGGACTTCTGGCCGCAAGCGCGGGCGCGAAGGACGGCGTGCGGAAAAAGCCCTGCCCGGACGCCGTGTTCGAGGTCGTCCGGCAGCTGGGAGCCGAGGCGCTGCGCGCCGTCTACATCGGCGACTCCGAGGTCGACGTGGCCACGGCCCGGAACGCGGGCCTGCCCTGCATTTCAGTCAGCTGGGGCTTCCGCGACCGGGATGTGCTCGTCAACGCGGGAGCCGAAACCATCTGTGACAGTATGGACGCGCTCTACCGTGCGCTGCGGGAGGGCTGAGGCGCGCATGGAGCGGAAAAATAACTACGAGATCCAGGCCGGACAGGCGCGGAAGCTGTTCTGCGCGCACGATCTGGACGCGGTCGCCCGCGCGCACGGATTGCGGACGGACGGGGATTTTTTATATCTGCGCCTGCTCAGTGAGGACTACCGCGTCAGCCGTGCAGACGGATATATCGCGCGCCGGGACTCCGGCGCGTGGCTCCCGGCGGACGGGTTTGACGAGACGCTTACGATCTTCGACCTGCTCTGCGACGCGAAGCCGGGCCGAAAGGCGGCAGGGGCGTGGAAAACGACGCTGGATTTCGGCGGACAGGTCCACCGGGGCCTGATGGAGCCGAATCGCGCGGACGCGCTGGAGCTGCTGTACGACCGGCGGCCGGAGCTGCTGGAGCGCGCCTGCCTGCGCCTCGGCGGCACGCCGATGGCGGGCGCGGATGTGAGCTTTTCGCTGCCGTTTTTCGAGGAGCTTCGCATTGCCGTCCAGTTCTGGCACGGCGACGACGAATTTGCGCCCCGTCTGCGCGTCCTGTGGGACGCGAACGCGGATCAGTATCTGCGCTATGAGACGATGTATTATGCCATCGGCCTGCTCAAATCCCGCCTGCGGGCATATGGCGGGGAATAAAAAGCAGCGTGTATGCAGCCCTTGCATACACGCCGGTTCCCATGTATAATGAAGCAAACCAAAAAAGAGGTACTGCCATGCTTGATTCCTATCTTTCCGCGCTCTGCCAATACGCCGTGCGCACGGGGCTGATCCAGACGGACGATGTGGTCTGCTGCCGCAACGCGCTGCTGGAAGCGCTTGCGCTTGATTCCTTTGACGAGGCTGCCGCGCCTGCGGAGGCGCCGCTTGCCGAGCTTTTGCAGACTTTGACGGACGACGCTGTTTCGCGCGGCGTGTGCCCGGACAATCAGACCGCGCGCGATCTGTTCGACACGAAGCTCATGGGCGTTCTCACGCCCCGACCGCATGAGGTCCGCACCAGCTTCCGCACGCTCTATGAAGTCTCCCCGCGCGAAGCGACCGACTGGTTCTACCGCTTCAGCCAGGATACCAACTATATCCGCCGCGACCGCATCGCGAAGGATAAGAAGTGGACGTATACCTGCGAATACGGAACGCTTGACATCACCATCAACCTGTCCAAGCCCGAAAAGGACCCGCGCGCCATCGCTGCTGCCAAAAACGCGCCGCAGTCCGGCTACCCCAAATGTGCCCTGTGCGCGGAAAACGAAGGCTACGCGGGCCGCATGAACCATCCGGCCCGGCAGAACCACCGCGTCATCCCGCTGCAGCTGGACGGCGGCGACTGGTACCTGCAATACTCTCCGTATGTCTATTACAACGAGCACTGCATCGTCCTGAACGCGGCGCACACGCCCATGCGCATCTCCGACGCGACGTTCCGGCGGCTGCTGGATTTTACGAAGCAGTTCCCGCACTATTTCCTCGGCTCCAACGCCGATCTGCCCATCGTCGGCGGCTCGATTCTGAGCCACGACCATTTTCAGGGCGGGCACTATACCTTCGCCATGGAAAAAGCGCCGGTCGAGCTGCCGGTCACGTTTGCGGGCTTCGAGGATGTCCGTGCCGGGATCGTCAAATGGCCCATGTCCGTGCTGCGCCTGACCGGCTCAGACCCTGACCGGCTGTGTGCACTGGCGGATAAAATCCTTGCCGCGTGGCGCGGCTATACGGACGAAGCCGCCATGATCTTCGCCGAAACGGACGGCGTTCCGCACAACACCATCACGCCCATCGCCCGCCGTAGGGGAGACGATTTTGAACTTGATCTCGTCCTGCGCAACAATCTGACGACGGCGGAGCATCCGCTGGGCCTGTACCATCCGCACGAGGCGCTGCACCACATCAAGAAGGAGAACATCGGCCTGATCGAGGTCATGGGCCTCGCCGTTCTGCCGTCCCGGCTGGACAGAGAGCTTGCGCTTTTGACAGACGCGATCTTGCAGAACCGCGACCTGCGCGCCGACGAGACGCTGCAGAAGCACGCGGGCTGGGCGGAGGAGCTGAAGACGCGGCACGCGTTCACGCCGGAAAACGCAGAGGAAATCCTGCGGCAGGAGGTCGGCGCAGTCTTCATGCAGGTGCTGGAGGACGCAGGCGTCTACAAATGCACCCCGGAGGGCCGCCGGGCCTTCCTCCGGTTCGTACAGAGCGTATAAAGCAAATAAAAGCGCCTTCTCTGCGGAGGGGGCGCTTTTGCTGTGCCAAGTGCGCAGGCACGTTCGAATTGCCGGAGCTTTTGAAAAGAGGGCTTGACAAATTGAGGCATTGAACTGCAATTCATAACACAGTTATGAAACGATGTTATGAATGAAATGGAGGCGGCGGTATGGCCAAACAGATCGAAGGGGTTTCCGAGCGGATCTTGAGCTGCGCCAGAGCGGAATTTCTGGATAAGGGCTAATCTTCATAAATCTTTAACATTCTTCCGCTTGTTTTTTCGCTTGATTTCGGGTACTATTTTCTTTACTAATGAATGGAGTATTTGGCTATGAAGGAAAAGAACCGTCAGAGGCGGCTGCGTCTGGTCGCGGAGGCGAAGAAGAAGCCTGCTGTGTTTACCGTCTATATCATTCTGCGTCTGATCGTCGTGGCGATCCTCGTCTCGTCGATTCTGCGCGGCGAATATGAAAACGCGGCGATCTGCCTGCTGGTGCTGTTTTTGTTCCTGCTGCCGCTGTTTGTGCAGAAAAACTTCGGCATCGAGCTGCCGGGCACGCTGGAAATCATCATTCTGGTGTTCATCTTCGCGTCGGAAATTCTGGGCGAGCTGGGCTGCTTTTTCATCAATGTTCCAAACTGGGATTCCATTCTGCACACGACGACGGGCTTTTTGTGCGCGGCATTTGGCTTCGCGCTCATTGATATCCTGAACCGCAACGACAAGATCAAGTTCCAGCTGTCTCCCATTTATGTGGCGCTCGTTGCGTTCTGCTTCTCAATGACCATCGGCGTTCTGTGGGAGTTTTTTGAATTCGGCATGGACAGGCTGTTCCACATGGACATGCAGAAGGACACGATCGTAAGCTCAATCACCTCCGTCATGCTTGACCCGACGAACAGAAATATCCCTATCACGATTGACAACATCACCGCTGTTGCCGTCAACGGGCAGGATCTGGGCTTTAACGGCTATCTCGATATCGGCCTGTATGACACGATGGAGGATTTGTTCGTCAACTTTATCGGCGCGCTGACGTTCAGCGTATTCGGCTATTTCTATATCAAGCACCGCGGCAAGGGCCGCATCGCAAAAGCATTTATCCCCACCATCACGGAAAATAAGAAGGAGTCAGACCATGCACAGTCGTCCGAACAGGCAGTGGAAGATCGGGACAGTTGAAAATTGCCGCCACCACTGGTATCTTCTGATCTGGATCGTCTATTTCGTTCTGTTTTATATTGCCGAGCACGTTGTAACCGACCACTACTGGGTGTCCTATCTGCCGCTCGACGACAAGATCCCATTCTGCCGGTATTTTATCATTCCCTACTGTATGTGGCATCCGCTGCTGTTTGCCATGACGCTGTACCTCATGTGGTACGACGTGCCCGCGTTCAAGCGGTTCATGGTGTATATCGGCCTTGGCTTCGGCGGCTCGATCCTGTTCTGCCTGATCTTCCCGAACGGACAGGATCTGCGCCCGACGGAATTCGCGCAGCACGATTTCTTCATCTGGCTCGTGCAGCGCATTTATACCGCTGACACCAACACGAACGTGCTGCCCAGTATGCACGTCATCGGCTGCGCGGCGCTGACGCTGGCCTGCTTTGATTCGGAGCCGCTCTGCAGGCGGCACTTGCAGTGGGTCGCGCTGCCGCTGGGGCTGCTGATCTGCGCGTCGACGGTGCTCGTCAAGCAGCACTCGATCCTCGACGTGTTTGTCGCCATCCCGGTCAGCGCGGTACTGTATTTCATCGTATACCACAGAGCGTTCCGCAAAAAGCTGAAACACGCATGAATTTTCTGAAAAAAGCGCGGAAAACCGCGCTTTTTTCTTGACTTTCCCATGCAAGTATGAGATACCAACAAAATTTCACTGAAAAGGCTGTGTTGGAATTATGAGCATCCTGGAAATTCTTCTGCTGGGCATCGGACTGTCGATGGACGCGTTTGCGGTGTCGATCTGTAAGGGCCTTTCGACGAAAAAGCTGCAATTCAAGCACTATTTGATCGTCGGCGCATGGTTCGGCGGCTTTCAGGCGCTGATGCCGACCATCGGCTATTTTCTTGGCTCGACGTTCGAGCAGTACATCACAGCCTTTGACCACTGGGTCGCGTTCGTGCTGCTGGCCGCTATCGGCGCGAACATGATCAAGGAGAGCTTCTCCAGGGAGGAATCTGAAACAAGCGCCTCGTTTGCGTTCAAAACAATGCTGCTGATGGCGCTGGCCACGAGCATCGACGCGCTGGCTGTCGGCATCACGTTTGCGCTGCTGCCGGACGTCAATGTGCCGCTGGCCGTCTGTCTGATCGGCATCACCACGTTTCTCTGTTCCGCCGCCGGACTTCGGGTCGGCAATCTCTTCGGCCTGCGCTACAAGGCGAAGGCCGAGCTGGCAGGCGGCATCATCCTGATTCTGATCGGCCTGAAGATTTTGCTTGAGCATCTGGGCGTGATCAGCTTCTGAAGCTTCTCTCCGGCAGGGCCTCCTGCCGGAGATTTTTGCAGAATCAAAAACGCTTCGGGCATTTTTCGTGTCCCGAAGCGCTTTTTGATGTATTTGGTCTTTATTTTGCGTAGATCAGTCCGACCAGCCAGTTCAGCGTTTTGGCCGGGAGGATTTTGACGAGGAAGCAGAAGAATTTGTATTGCAGGCCGATGGTATTGATGGGCCGGACGCTCTTTTTGTCCGCGACGTGCGCAATAAATGCGCCCGCCTTTTCCGGGGCCATGCCGTTCTGCTCGTCGCGCTCCATGCCCGCGACAGAGCGCGCGATGCGCCCGCCGTAGATGTCGTCCCCCTCCGGGTTCTTTTCCCGCGCGGCGGTGAAGCCCGTGCGGATATCGCCCGGCTGGACGCAGCAGACCTGAATGCCGAAGGGCTTGACCTCGTTCGCAAGCGCCATGGTATAGGAGTTGATGGCGGCCTTGCTGGCCGAATAATAGGTCTGGAACGGGATGGGGATCGCGCCTGCGACGGAGCTCAGGTTCACAATGCGGCCATGGCACTGCCGCCGCATCACCGGCAGCACCTGCCGGTTCATGCGCACCATACCGAAGAAGTTCACGTCCAACTGGTGCTGCGCGTCCTCCGTCTTCGTGAATTCGACCGCGCCGGAAATGCCGAAGCCCGCGTTGTTGATGAGCACGTCAATGTGGTCCTCCTGCTTTAAAATTTCCTGCACGGCTGCGGCAAGCGTCTCTTCCTTTGTGACGTCGGCCATGATGTGCTTCATGCCGGGCGCGCCCTCGGCTCGTCTGGACAGCTCATAGACCGTGTAGCCCTTTTCAAGCATCGCCTGCGCCGTGCACAGGCCGATGCCGGACGTGCCGCCGGTGATGACGCATACCTTTTTTACAGGCGTCACAGGTCATACCCCCTTAAAACATCTGCGATAACATTCACAGCTTCATCGATCAGCGCGTGCGTGTGCGTGGCCATCAGGCTCGTGCGCAGCAGGCACTCATGCGGAGCCGCCGCGGGCGGCAGGGAGGAATTGACGTAGACACCCCGTTCGTAGAGTTCCTTTGCAATGGTGAGCGTCGGGATCGGCTCGTAGGTATAGATCGGGATGATGGGAATGCAATCGCCGTTGGACGGGCGCATTTTGATGTTCCGCTCGTTCAGAAGACTGCGCATATAAAGTGCATTCTCCTGAAGACGCGTCACCAACTCCGGATGCGCTTCCAGCTCGCGGAGCGCGGCAAGCGCCGCAGCGGCGTTCGCGGGCGGGATGGACGCGGAGAAGATGAACGGGCGGGAGCTGTGGCGCACGAAGTCGGCTACGCGGCTGCTGGAGGCCATATAGCCGCCGAGGGAAGCAAGCGACTTGGAGAACGTGCCCATGTAGATATCGACCTGGTCTTCAAGGCCATAATAGCTGGCTGTGCCGCGGCCTCCCTCGCCGATGACGCCGAGGCCGTGCGCGTCGTCGACCATGACGCGTGCGCCGTATTTCTGCGCCAGCGCGCAGATCTCGGGCAGGTTGGCAATGTCGCCGCCCATGGAGAACACGCCGTCGGTCACGATCAGGCAGCCTGCCGTTTCCGGCACCTTTTGCAGCTTCTTTTCAAGGTCCGCCATGTCGTTGTGCTGGTAGCGCAGCATCTTGCCGTAGGACAGCTTGCAGCCGTCATAGAGGCTGGCATGGTTCTCACGGTCCATGATGACATAGTCATGCAGGCCGACAATGGCGCTGATGATGCCGAGATTGGACTGGAAGCCCGTCGAGAAGGTCACGACGGCGTCCTTGCGCAGAAATTTTGCCAGCTCGTCCTCCAGCTCCAGATGCAGCTTGAGCGTGCCGTTCAGGAAACGGGAGCCGGAGCAGCCGGAGCCGAGCGTCTCATAGGCGTGCATACCGGCTTTGACGACTGCTTCGTTCGTCGTCAGGCCGAGATAGTTGTTGGAGCCGAGCATGATGCGGCGCTTGCCCTCCATAATGACCTCGGTATCCTGCCGGGATTCGAGCGCGTGGAAATAGGGATAGATGCCCAGATCCCGGACCTCATCCTGAATATAGCGCTGATTGCATTTTTCGAAAATATCCATAGTGTCCTCCTTCGTTACAGAAGCGTACCGAGCGCCAGCAGCACGCGTTCTGCGCTGCAAAGCTCCTCGGGCGTGAACTGCGCGGAGAGCGCAGCGACCTTTTTCTGCATTTCTTCTTCATTTTCATCAAAATAACCGGAAAACTTCTCCGAGGTCGTCAGCACGATCTCGCGCCGGTCGTGCGCCTGCACCGTTTTGTTCAGATACCCCTTTGACACAAGCTGATTGACCTTATAGGTCGCGTTCGGCTGGGAAATGCCGATGGTTTCGGCAAACTGGGAGATCGTCGGGCTTCCGAGCAGATGAATGATATCTGCGGAAAAGGCTTCCGTCGCGCTGAGACTGCCTGGCTTTTCCCGCACGGCGGCAAACAGCTTCTGATAGCAGAACAGGCGGTATTTGCGGAACAGCGCCTCGATGGTCTGAAGCAGCATGGCGGCTCCTTTCATTGCATAAAAAATTTTAATTAAAAATTTTTAAGTATCACAAGTATAGCGCGGACTCCTGAATCTGTCAAGAAATTTCTGTGCAAATTCTGGCTGTATGTGCTATACTGAACTGGAATAGGAGGCTTGGTTTATGAAGGTTCTCGCCATTATCGATATGCAGAAGGATTTTATTGACGGCGCGCTGGGGACGAAGGAGGCCGTTTCGATCGTGCCGAAGGTCGCGGCGCGGCTGAAAAAAGCGCGGGAGGACGGGGAAACGGCCGTCTTCACGCGCGATACGCACCATGCGGATTACCTGTCCACGCAGGAGGGCCGGAAGCTTCCGGTCCCGCACTGCATGGAGGGAACGGCGGGCTGGCAGATCGACGCGGCGCTGCCGGTTCTGGACGCGCCGGTCTTTGACAAGCCCGGCTTCGGCTCCCCGGCCCTGATCGACTATCTCAAGGGTCTTCCGGAGCTGGAGAGCGTTGAGTTCATCGGCCTCTGCACCGATATCTGCGTCATTACGAACGCGATGATGACAAAGGGCGCGCTGCCGGAGGTTCCGCTTTTCGTCCGTGCGGACTGCTGCGCAGGCGTGACCCCGGAAAGCCATGAAACGGCGCTGAATGCGATGAAAATGTGCCAGATCGAGATCGTGTGAAGGCTTGACATACTGTTTCAGTCCGTTATAATGAAAATCAGTACAGAAATGGGGTGTGACGACTATGCTCGAAGACCGGGATTATCAGGAAATTGCCCATATGTTCAAGGTCATTGTGGAAAGTGACATCGGCCCAAAGCTCAATAAGCTTGCAGAAGGGCAGCAGGTTCTTCTGGAAACGCTTGCACCTAAGAACCGTGTAGAAGAGCTGGAAGACGAGGTTTCTTTCCTGAAGTCGCTTATCCGTATGCACAGTGAACAGATCGCGGAGCTGAAAAAGAAAATCGGCACATGAAAAAGGGGCTGCTCGGAAGCAGCCCCTTTTTGTTTTATCCTGTCACAGCTCGCCGGGGAACAGCGTGTCGATGGCGGCTGCTGCGGCGGCCTGCTCGGCGCGCTTTTTGCTGCTGCCGCTGCCCTTGCCGCAGGGCCTGCCGTTGAGCAGGACCTCGACCTCGAATTTCTTGTCGTGATCCGGGCCGGATTCGCCGATCAGCTCATAGCAGAGCACCTGATCCTTTTTTCGCTGCACCAGCTCCTGCAGCGCGGTCTTATAGTCGAAATTATGCGGCTTGCCTGCCGGAACGTCGCAGAGGATCAGGCGGTCGATGATCTCCTTTGCGGCAGAGAAGCCGCCGTCCATGTAGCTGGCCGCGATCACGGACTCCATAGCGTCGGAGACGATGGAATCGCGCTTGCGGCCGCCGCCGTGCTCCTCGCCGTGGCCGAGCAGCAGGAAGCTGCCGAGGCTGATCGTGCCCGCCGCGCGGGCCAGATTTTTCTCACAGACAAGATCGGCGCGGATGCGCGTCAGCTCGCCCTCCGGCCTGTCCGGAAAGCTCCGGTACAGATAATCCGCCACGACGAAGCCCAGAATCGAGTCGCCTAAAAATTCCAGCCGTTCGTTGTCGCGCAGACCGCGCTCGCGGTTTTCATTGGCATAGGAGCTGTGTGTCAGCGCGTTTTCGAGAATGCTCTTGTCCCGGAACGTGTAGCCCAGCCCGGCTTCCAGTTCACTCAGCATGTTGATACTCCTTTGGTATGACCATATGGTCCATATTTGCGGCCAGCGTCGCGGCCACATCCGCCTCGACAGCGCCGATGGCCTGCCGGATGGCGTTGCGGATGGCCAGCGCGTCGGACGAGCCGTGCGCCTTGATCACGGGCTTGCTCAGGCCGATGAGGGCCGTGCCGCCCGTCTCGCGGTAGTCCATCTTTTTCTTGAACGCCTTCACGCCGTCCATGCACAAAAGCGCCGCCAGCTTGGTCAGTACGTTTTTCTTGAACATATCCTTCATCATGGAGGCCATGAACAGCGCCGTGCCCTCAATGCCCTTGAGCAGGATATTGCCCGAGAAGCCGTCGGCCACGACCACGTCCGCGCCGCCCAGCGGCACATCGCGCGCCTCAATGTTGCCGGTAAAGTTGATCGCCCCGGCCTCGCCTGCCTGCTTCAGGAGCGGATAGACGGCCTTTTGCAGCTCGCCGCCCTTGGAATCCTCTGCACCGATGTTCAAAAGCGCGACGCGCGGGTTTTCGATACCCAGCACCTTTTCGGCGTAATACGAACCCATGAACGCGAACTGCAGCAAAAATTCCGGCGTGCAGTCAGCCGTTGCGCCGCAGTCGATGAGCACGGCCTCCCGGCCGGTCTTCGTCGGGATCTGCGGAGCCATGGCGGCGCGGCGGATGCCCTTGACGCGCCGGACGGTCAGCGTCGCGGCGGAGAGCAGCGCGCCGGTCGAGCCTGCGGAGACGAACGCGTCTCCGCCGCCCTCCTTCAGCATATTCAGGCCCACGACCATGCTGGAATCCTTTTTCTTTTTTACGACCGTCGCCGGATCGTCGTGCATATCCACGACGTCGTCCGCGTTGGCGATCTCCACGCCCTTGGGAAGCGTTTCGATGCCTTGATCCTTCAGCGCACGCAGGATCGCCTCGCCGCGTCCGACCAGCACGACCTCGCAGCCGAAGTCCTTTGCCGCCTGGATCGCGCCCAGCGCGATCTGGTCAGGGGCGTTGTCGCCGCCCATGGCATCTACCAGAATTCTCATGTTGCTTCCTCCTGCCCTGTCATTTGATCGATAAGCGCAAGCGACCGCTGCGCGATGGCGAGATTTTTATTGGCCTTTCCCTTGACGCGGCGGTCAAGCGGCGTCAGAATGCCGAAATTCACGTTCATCGGCTGGAACGAGCCGACGCTCGTATCCGAAATGTACGCCGCCAGCGCGCCGATGGCTGTTTCGCGCGGGAACTCGGGCAGCGGCTCATTCCTGACTTTTGCCGCCATGCTGACACCCGCAAGATAACCGGAGGCCGTCGATTCGACATAGCCCTCCACGCCCGTCATCTGACCTGCAAACGCGACCAGTGGGTTCTGCCTATCGGCATAGTACCGGTCAAGCAGGCGAGGGGAATCGAGGAAGGTGTTGCGGTGCATCACGCCGTAGCGGACGAATTCCGCGTCGTGCAACGCGGGGATCATGGAAAACACGCGCTTCTGCTCCGGGAATTTCAGGTGGGTCTGGAAGCCGACGATATTATAGACGGAGCCTGCGGCATTATCCCTGCGCAGCTGCACGACGGCATACGGCTCATGCCCCGTCTTCGGGTCCTTGAGGCCCACGGGCTTCAACGGGCCGTAGCGCAGGGTATCGATGCCGCGCCGGGCCATGACCTCGACGGGCATACAGCCCTCGAATACGTGCTTGTCCTCAAAGCCGTGCACCGGCGCTTCCTCCGCCGAGCTGAGCGCGTCGACAAAGGCAAGGTATTCATCCTTATCCATTGCACAGTTGACATAATCTGCGTCACCCCGGTCGTACCGGGACGCGAACCACGCCTTGTCCATGTCGATGGACGAGAAGGTCACGAGCGGCGCGGCGGCGTCAAAGAAGCTCATATACTCCTGCCCGCCGAAATAGCGCTGGATCGCAGCGCTCATCGCGTCGGAGGTCAGGGGACCGGTCGCAATGATGACCGGGCCTGCCGGGACCTCGGTTTCCTCCGCCTCCACGACGGTGATGTTGGGGTGCGACTTGATTTTTTCCGTCACCATGCCGGAAAAGCCGTAGCGGTCGACGGCCAATGCGCCGCCTGCCTCGACGCGGTTTGCCTCCGCGCAGGTCAGGATCAGGCTGTGCAGCCGCCGCAGCTCTTCTTTCAAAAGGCCGACGGCGTTTTCCAGCCGGTCGCCGCGCAGGGAGTTGGAGCAGACAAGCTCCGCAAAGTCCGCGCAGTGGTGCGCAGGCGTCATTTTGTGCGGCTTCATCTCGGTCAGCGTCACATGAATGCCGCGCTCGGCCAGCTGCCACGCGGCCTCGCAGCCCGCAAGACCCGCGCCGATCACTTTCACTTCCAGCATATTGGGGCGTCCTTTCTATCTCTGTATCAGAACGGAAGATCGTCTTCCGGCTCGGTCTTTTTGGCGGCCTTTTTCGCAGCCGGCTTCTTGGCCGCGGGCTTTTTTGCCGCTGCCTTCTTCGCGGCAGGCTTCTTTGCAGCTGCCTTTTCGGCGGGCTTTTTCGCTGCTGTTTTTTTCGCGGCCTTTTTCTCCTCCGCCTGCTTCTGCGCGGCTTCGGCCGCAGCCTCTGCATTGGATTCTGCAGTCGCGGCCTCGCCGGAGGCTGTGGACTTGCGGCGGTAGCCGCGCTTGTCCTCCGGCAGGAAGTTCGAGCACTCGGGATTCGCGCAGAACGGCTTCATTGCGCCCTTGCCGGAGCGCTTGAACATCGTCTGGCCGCAGACCGGGCAATCCTGATCCGTCGGCACGTCCCACGTCATAAAGCCGCAGGCCGCGCCGCGCTCACACGCGTAATAGGCGTAGCCGCGCTTGCTCTTGCGCTTCAGAATCGCGCCGCCGCACTTCGGACAGCGGCCCGGCATTTTTTCCGTAATCGGCTTTGTAAACTTGCAGTCCGGGTAGCCGGGGCAGGCGAGGAATTTGCCGAAGCGGCTCGTTTTCACGACAAGGTTCCGGCCGCAGATCTCGCATTTTTCATCCGAGACCTCATCCGGCACCTTGAGGCGGGTGTCCTTCAGCGCCTCCTCCGCATCGACCATTTCCTGATGGAAGCCGGTGTAGAACTCCTCCAGCACGCTCTTCCAGCGGCGCTGTCCGGCCTCGACCTGGTCGAGCTGCTTTTCCATGTCGGCGGTGAATTCGACGCTGATGATATTGGGGAAGCGGTCCATCATCAGCCCGTTGACCACCTCGCCGAGCTTCGTCGGCGAGAGCTTTTTGTCGGTCTTGATGACGTATTCGCGATCCTGGATCGTGGCGATGATCGCCGCGTAGGTCGACGGACGGCCGACGCCCTTTTCCTCCATCGCGCGCACTAAAGACGCCTCCGTATAGCGTGCGGGCGGCTGGGTGAAGTGCTGCTGCTTGTCAAAGCCGGAGGCCGTGAGCGCCTCGCCGGGGGCAAGGTCGGGCAGCGGGGAATCGAGCTTTTCCTGCTCGTCGTCGCGGCCTTCCTCATAAATGGCGGTAAAGCCGGAGAATTTCATGCTCTGGTGGGTCGCGCGGAAGACATGGCTGCCGCAGGCGGCCTCAATCGCCGTCACGTCGTACAGCGCATTGGTCATCTGCGACGCGATGAAGCGGCTCCAGATGAGCTTATAGAGCCGGTACTGCTCCTTGGTCAGATCGTGCTCGACCGCTTCCGGATAGAGTGCAACGTTCGATGGGCGGATGGCCTCGTGCGCGTCCTGTGCACCGGATTTTGGCTTGTAGCGGCGAGGCTCAGCATAATATGCCGTGCCGTAGCGGCTGCGAATTACCTCGCCTGCAGCGGCCAGCGCCTCCTCAGAGATACGCAGGGAATCGGTACGCATGTAAGTGATCAAGCCGACAGAGCCCTCACCGGAGATCTCTACGCCCTCGTAAAGCTGCTGCGCGATCATCATTGTGCGGCGTGGGGTCATGTTGAGTTTGCGCGATGCCTCCTGCTGGAGCGTCGAGGTGATAAAGGGCGGCGCGGGGGTGCGCTTTTTCTCCGATTTCTTCACGCCGGTCACGGAAAACGGCTGGCCCTCCAGCGCGTCCAGAACGGACTGCACATCCTGCTCGCTCGTCAGCTCGCGCTTCTGCGGGTCGCCGTAGTAGTGCGCGGTGAAGCTGCCGGGCTTGCCGGCGCGGTTCAGATTTACATCCAGCGTCCAGTATTCCTGCGGGACAAAGGCCCGGATCTCGTTCTCGCGGTCGACGACCAGACGGGTCGCGACAGACTGCACGCGTCCGGCGGACAGGCCCTTGCGGATCTTTTTCCAGAGCAGGGGGCTGAGCTGATAGCCGACAATGCGGTCGAGCACGCGGCGCGCCTGCTGCGCGTCGACGAGATTCTGGTCGATGGGACGCGGGTGCTGGATGGATTCCTGCACGACGTTGCGTGTGATCTCGTTGAAGGTCACGCGGTATGTCTCGTTATCCGGAATGTTCAGCAGATATTTCAAATGCCACGAGATGGCTTCGCCCTCGCGGTCCGGGTCAGTCGCGAGATAGATGCGGCCGGAGCCCTTCGCGGCCTTGCGCAGGTCTGCGATGATGTCTTCCTTTCCCTTGAGCGGCTGGTACTCCGGCTCAAAATCGTGTTCGATATCGACGCTCAGCGTGCTCTTCGGCAGATCGCGCAGATGGCCCATGCTGGCCTTGACCTGATAGTCGGGGCCAAGATATTTTCCGATGGTTTTGGCCTTCGAGGGAGACTCCACGATGACCAGATTCTGTTTTGCGTTCGGCATAGACGCCTCCATGTTATTTTTTCGCCAGCTCATAATACCGGGCCGGCAGCCGCTTGACAAAGCCCTTGACCTCCAGCAGCGTCAGCGCGGACAGTACGCGCCCGGCGGGCAACTGCGTTTCGTCGATCATCCGGTCGACCGGCTGCTTTCCGCCCTCCAGCTGCCGCAGAACGGCGGCTTCGTCGGCAGATACGCGCGGCAAAATTTCCTGTACGTCAATATAAGCCCTGTTTTCCTGCTTGTCAACGGCTTTTGTGTCAGTTTTTTCCGGGTTGGACGAAGTTTCCGCCACAACAAGGTTGTCCTTCGTCTCCTGCGGGCCGAGCGTCATGGGGCCGAACGGCCTCTGGCGCAGGGGCAGATCCGGGTAGAGATAGGTATATTCCTGTAAAACGTCCCAGCCCTCGGAGATCAGGATCGCGCCCTCCTTGAGCAGCTGAATATTGCCCTCGCAGGTCGGATTTCCGAGATTTCCGGGCAGCGTGAACACATCCCGGCCCTGTTCGAGCGCGTGGCGGGCGGTGATGAGCGCGCCGCTCTTTCTGGGCGCTTCCACGACGACGGAGCCGAGCGCAAGACCGCTCAGAATGCGGTTGCGGGGCGGAAAATGCTCCGCCAGCGGCGGCGTTCCGGGCGGAAGCTCACTGATGACGCAGCCGTGGGCGCGAAGATCCTCAAACAGACTCCGGTTGTTTGCCGGATAGTCGATATCCACGCCGCAGGCAAACACAGCCACCGGCGCTGTTCCGGAGGATATGGCCCCGCGCAGTGCCATGGTGTCAATTCCGGCAGCGCCGCCGGATACAATAATTGCGCCGTAGCGGCCAAGCTCATAGCCGAGGCGCTTCGCCTGAAGAAGCCCATACGCGGAGGCCTTGCGCGTGCCGACCATGGCGATGACCGGTTCCGCGTCAAAATCCGGGAAAACGCCTTGATAATACAATACCAGAGGCGCATCGTCAAGATTTTTGAGCCGGTTCGGATAAGCGGCGTCCTGAAACGTCAGAACATGGATGTTCTTCCGGTAGCACTGCTGCAGGATCTGCCGCGCAGGCGCAAGCTCCTTATCGGCAAGCGAAGCGCGCCCCTCCGGGCGCAGCGCCTGCGGGTAATCCTGCTCTGCCGCGCAGTAGACCGCCTCGGGCGTTCCGAACTGCTCTAGCAGCGCACGCAGCCCGCGCAGTCCCACGCCCCTGCGACCGGTCAGCCACAACCAGTATTCCAGCATAAAAATCCCTCTGTCTTTCTCGGATTTTTGATATATTATATATGGCTTCACCGCTTCATCTGCCACAGAACGATCGTCGCGGCGACTGCCGCGTTCAAAGACTCACAGCGCGGGGACATGGGGATGATGATCTTCTGCTCTGCCGCTGCGAACAGCTCCGGGTAGATCCCCTGTCCCTCGCTGCCGATCACGACTGCCGCATTGCACAAATCTGCCTGCCGCAGATCAACAGCGTCGGCAGACATGGCGGTCGCCAGCAGCGGGATATGCGCTTCCCGGCAGGCGGCGATGGCCTGCTGCCTCGTCATGCTGACAGGCTGGGTGCGGAACACCGCGCCCATGGAGGCGCGGACCGTCTTGGGGTTATACGTGTCGGCGCAGCCGTCCAGCAGCACGACCGGAACCTCCAGCGCGTCCGCCGTGCGGAGAATCGTGCCGAGATTGCCGGGGTCCTGAATGCCGTCCAGCAGAAGCGTCCCCGGCAGGATCGTGCCGGGCTTCCGCTCCGGCAGGCGGCAGAGGAAGATCGCGCCCTGCGGCGCGTCCATCAGAGAGACGGACTGCATCACATCCCTGGGTACACGGACAACGCGCACGGTATCTGATAGTTTACATAATTCTACGTGTTCCTCCGCAATCACAGTATGCAGCCCCGGGTACCAACGCGCGGCCTCCGCCAGCAGCTTCACGCCGTCGGCGGCGAATTCGCCGGATTTTTCGCGGTAGGCGCGCGAGGTGAGCAGCTTTTTCGTGTGCGCCAGAAGCGGGTTCCGGCGGCTTGTGATTGTTTCCTCCATCACGGCTTCACCCTCGCGAGCCGGTCGTTCTCGCCGAGCAGGACAAGCGTGATATGCTCGTTCAGCGGGCGGTTCGCGTCCAGCGTGACGTGTACCTTTCCGTTTTCCCGCACGGCGATGACGTTCACGCCGTATTTTGCGCGGATATCCAGCTCCCGGATGCTCTTGCCGCACCATTCGCTCGGCGTCTGCAGCTCGGCAATGCCGCAGTCCGGCGAAAGCTCGATAAAGTCCAGAATGCTCGACGAGGTCAAAGACTGCGCCAGCTTGATGCCGGATTCACGTTCCGGCACGACGACATGATCTGCCCCGATCTTTTCCAGCGCCCGGCGCTGTGTTTCGTCGGTGGCCTTGCACACGACGCTCTGCACGCCCAGTTCCTTGAGGTTCAGCGTCGCAACGACGCTCGTAGCCAGATCGCCGCCGATGGCGATGACAGCGCAGTCGTAATTGCGCACGCCGAGCGTGCGCAGTGCGTCCTCATCCCGCACGTCGCACACGGCGGCGCAGGTGACTTTGCTCTCTATCCGCTGCACAAGCTCAGGCCGAAGATCAATCGCCAGTACCTCGCTCCCAAGCTCATACAGCCGCTGTGCGACCGCACAGCCGAAGCGTCCAAGTCCAATTACAATATATGTTTTTTTCATGGTTTTACTCCCTTTGTCTGCGTATAACCGCCGGTCGTTCAGGTGGAATTTCAAAAAAATCGGATGCACTCACCCATTGGAGTGTAGGGGCCGATGCACACATCGGCCCGTTGGGAAGCTGCAAATTTGCCGAAGATTACCGTAAAATCGGTATATTCTGCCGCCTTATCCGCTCACCCGATCATGATTTTTGTTTCCGCGTAGCTGACGCGTTCTTCGGCGCGGTCGGCGGCCATGAAGCCGACGCTGATAGTCATGATCCCAAGCCGTCCGAAGAACATAAAAATGATCAGAACGATCTGCGATGCGGCGCACAGTGAACTCGTGATGCCGGTCGTCAGACCGACGGTGCACAGCGCAGAAATCGTCTCATACAGCGCGTTTTCCAGACTGACATGATCCGCGATGCTCAAAAACGCCGCGCCGAGGCCGGACAGCAGCAGCACCAGAATGAACAGCGCGGACGCGTTCGCAACGGCCTGCTGCGGGATCCGGCGCTTCATGATCTGCACGCTTGTCCTGCCGCGCGCGGTCGACCACGCGGCAAGCAGAATCACGCCGACCGTCACGGTCTTCACGCCGCCCGCCGTCGAGCCGGACGAGCCGCCGACAAGCATCAGAAAATCTGCCACAGCCTTTGATACGTCTGACAGCGCGTTCTGGTCGAAGGTCGCAAAGCCCGCCGTGCGGAGCGTGACCGACTGGAACAGCGCCGCCATCAGCTTCTGCAACGGAGTCAGGCCGCCAAGCGTGCCGGGATTGTTCCATTCCAGCGCGGCGAAAATTCCCGCGCCGCCGAAGATCAGGACTGTTGTGATGAGAATGACCAGTCTCGTATAGACGCTCATGCGGGAAAAGCGGCGGTTGTGCCGGATGTCGCCCCAGACGGCGAAGCCAAGGCCGCCGATGATGATGAGCGCCATGATGGTGAAATTCACGACCGGGTCTGTCGCGTAGCGGCAGAGGCTCCCGCCTGCGTCTGTATCCGCAAGCACGTCAAAGCCCGCGTTGCAGAACGCGGAGATCGAGTGGAACACGCCGTACCACAGAGCCTTTCCGAAGCCGAACTCCGGCAGGAAGCGGAAAAACAGAATGAGCGCCCCCGCCCCTTCGACCGCAGCTGTGCCGCGCAGGATATTGCGCACAAGGCTCACGATGCCGCTGTAGCTGTCGCTGCCGAGGGCCTGTGCCAGCACCATGCGCTCCCGCAGGCCGATCTTGCGGCGGAGCGCGAAGAAAAACAGACACGCGATGGTCATAAAGCCGAGACCGCCGATCTGAATGAGCAGGAGAATGACGACCTGGCCGAACATGGCCCAGTGCGTCCCGGTGTCGACGCGGATGAGGCCCGTCACGCAGGTCGCAGAGGTCGCGGTGAACAGGCTCGTCAGAAACGGCGTGGGTTCGCCGGAGCGCGATGCGGCGGGCAGGCACAGAAGGCCCGCGCCGAGCAGGATGATGAAGAGGAACACCAGAACGATCAGCCGTCCCGGCCGCATGGTGCGAAACGGCCTTCCGAGCCGCTGAAAAAACGATAGAAGCATGACGAAGCGCCGTCTCCTTTTTGGAATATACATTATTATAGTCAGAAGCGGCACTGCCGTCAAGAAAAACTGCTCCCCGGACTTGTTTTGCCTGAAAAATCATGGTAAACTGACAAAAAACGAAACGAAGAGGGATCCCAAATGCGTATTTCCTGCCTGCTTGCCTGCTTTTTCCTGCTGGCGCTGCTCTGCGCCTGCGCCGCGCCGGAGGCGGCTTTGCCGGAGCCTCCCGCCGCGCAGGTGCAATCTCCGGAGGAGCCGCCCGCGCCGGTTGAACCGCCGGTGGAGCCTATCATCGAAGAGGAGCCGGAACCCGTGCTTTTGCTGTCGGAACCGGTCTGGCTGCTGGGACGGCTGACGGAGCTTTATCAGGCGGATGAGACGCAATGGGCCGCGCTGGCTGACGTGCTGGAGGCGGCAAAGACCCTAAATGCCGACGCACAGCTGGAAGAACTGGAGACAGTTCAATTTCAGGGCCGGGAGTATATCCCGCTGGCAGAGGCCGCACAGCGGCTCGGGCTGGAATGGGGCGAAGCCCCGGACGGGCTTCGCTATCTGGCACGGCGGCAGACCGTCGGCCAGATCCCCGAGGGCTGGAACGTGCCGGTCCTCATGTACCACGCCGTGGGGGACGAGATCTGGGGATATTCCGATCTGTTTGTCAGCGAGGCCGGGATGGAGGAGCAGCTGCAATATTTACAGGAAAACGGATATGAGCCGATCTGGTTCTCAGACCTTGCGCACATCGAAGACTATGAAAAGCCGGTCATTCTGACCTTCGACGACGGATATGACGACAATTACACGGTGCTCTATCCGCTGCTGGAAAAGTATCAGACCAAGGCGACCATCTTTGTCATCGGCAATGCCATGGGCAGCCAGCACAAGATGACGCAGGAGCAGGTGTACGAGCTGGCGGCCTCCGGCCTCGTCAGCATCCAGAGCCATACCTACACGCACGGAAATCTCAGCGCCATGGACGAACCTGCGCTCCGGCAGGAGATGGAGCTTTCCAACGCCGCGCTGGCCGCCGCGACGGGACAGATCCCGTACGTGCTGTGCTACCCGGAGGGCAAATACAGTCACCTGACGATGGACGTGGCGAAGGATTATTACACATTTGCCCTGCGCATGGACGGCTGGACCTATCAGACCGGCATGGACCCGTATCAGGTGCCGCGCAGCTTCGTCTCACGCCGCATCACGCTGCCGGATTATCTGTGGTTCCTCGCCCCGTCCGGAAAAGCGTCCTGAAGACAAACGCACAGCCTGCGCCGCAGCATTTGCGGCGCAGGCTGTGCGTTTACAGCACGTGATAATACGGGCAGATGTCCTCATAATGGCCGTCCTTCATGCGGAAGCCGCCGGGGATGACGCCGAGAGGCTGGAAGCCGAGGCGCTCGTACAGGTGCCTCGCGTGTGTGTTGCTGGCGACGACGGCGTTGAACTGCAGGATGCGGAAGCCGTGCGCCCGGCCCTGCCTGAGACAGTCGGACACCAGCTTTTCGCCGATGTGCAGACCGCGCGCTTCCCGCTCGACCGCGTAGCTGGCGTTGCAGATGTGTCCGCAGCGGCCGACGTTGTTGGGATGCAGGATGTACAGACCGTAAATATGGCCGGTCTGCCGGTCCTCCGCGACGGCGGTACAGGTCTGCGCTGCGAAAAAGGCTGCGCCGGAGGAAGCGTCCAGCAGCTCCTCCTGCGGAAAGGCCACGCCGTCCTCCACAACCTCGTTCCAGATGCGGATCAGCGCCGGAAGGTCTGCCTGCGTATATGCACGAACCTGAATTTCCATGGAAAACACGCTTTCTGCTGGTTCAACCGGCTTTTTGATGGCGTAGTTATACCACCGGAAGCGCGGACTGTCAAGCGCTGCGCTCAGAGCGACAGGAAGGCTTTCCAGGTCTGGATATAGGACTGGGCTTTTTCGTCTGTCTCAGCCTCGGCAGCCATGCGCAGGAGCGGCTCGGTGCCGGAGAAGCGACAGATGACCCAGCTGCCGTCCGTGAAATAGACCTTGCAGCCGTCCTCACGGCTGATGTGATCGACGTTTTCAAATTCCGGGCAGGCGTGCTGTTCAAACAGGTACTGCTGAAGCGCAGGCTTGCGGGCCGGGGTCATGGTGAAGGACGCCTCGGCATAGCTGAGTGCGCCGTACTGCGCCTCGATCTCGCGGTAGAGCGCAGAAAGCTTCTTGCCGGTCACGGCCAGCATCTCGACGAGCAGCGCGGCGGCGTAGATGCCGTCCTTGCCGGAGATATGCCCCCGGACGGCAAGGCCGCCGGACGATTCGCCGCCGATGATGGCGTCCGTTTCGGTCATTTTGGCCGACACCCACTTGAAGCCGACGGGGACCTCATAGCAGTTCTGCCCCAGTCCCGCCGCAACGCGGTCAAGCAGGACAGTCGTAGAATTGTTTCGCACACAGGGACCCTGCCAGCCGCGGTATTTGACGAGGTAATAATAGAGCAGGACGAGCAGCTTGTTCGGGTGGACAAACTGCCCCTGATCGTCGATCACGCCGAGGCGGTCCGCGTCGCCGTCGGTCGCAATGCCGAGATCGCAGCGCCAGCGGTCCATGACAACCGCCGCCAGCGGGCCGAGCGTGTCCTCGTTCGGCGCGGGAAGCTTGCCGCCGAAGAGCGTGTCGTGGCGGTCGTGGATGATCTCCAGATCGCAGCGGCAGGTCATGAGGATCATGCTCAAGCTCGTCTGGCTGACGCCGTACATGGGATCGAGCGCAATGCGCAGCTGCGCGTTCTTGATGGCCTCCACGTCAATGGCGGACAGGATGCTGTCGATATATTCATTTGTCGGGTTGTGCTCGGTGATCATGCCCGCCGCGACGGCGGCGTCGTAGTCCATGGATTTGATCGTATCCGGATTTATTTGGGCGATCTCAGCCTCGATCTTATCCGTGACCGTGCGGTCTGCGTCCCGGCCTCCGGCGGTGAAGACCTTGATGCCGTTGTAGATGGCCGGGTTGTGGCTGGCTGTGACGGCGATGCCGTAGGGCATGGCGCGGGTCTTGACCATGAACATCATGAGCGGGGTAGGGGAGGAGCGGTTGATGACATAGGGCCGGAAGCCATAGCCCGCCATGACCTCTGCCGCCCAGTGCGCGGATTCCTTGGACAGGAATCGGCGGTCATAGCCGACGCAAACTTCAGCGCCGTCGTGCCCCTCCTTGTGCATGAGGCTGCACAGGCCCGCAATGAGCAGGCGGATATTCGCCTTGGTAAATTCGTCCGCAATGACGGCTCTCCAGCCGCCGGTACCGAAATGGATCATGCTGTTACCTCCCCATTCTTACTTCCGTATGGCACATACCGCCTGCCGTGTGATTGAACACGCCGTACAGATCGCCGACGCCGATGTAATTCGTCCACGAGACGGGCAGATCGACGCGGTCGATCACATATTCGCGACTCTGGTTGTCAAAATGGCCGTACTGCATAGCTTTCCCACCTTATCTCAGTAATGTATCGCGCAGCTGCGCGGCAAAGGAATGATTTTTTGTGTCGAGGCTCGCTTCCCAGACGATGATCCCGGCCAGCTCCGCATTGCGGATGAGGTCCAGCTTCTGCCCGAGCGAACGCGCCGTCTCCACCGATAAGAACCAGCGGTCGAATGGATTGTCCGGCCCGTCGTAGACAAGATATGCGCCGCCTGCCCGCGCGTCATAGGCGCTGTGCCAGCCGGGCGTCTGCAAAAGCTCCAATAAATCCTCCTGCGCAAGCGTGTCCCATACCGGCGCAGAAGCGCAAGGCAGCGGGCAATAAAGCTTGCGCGGCCCTCCTTTGTATACGCCATCTCGGAAAAACACCCGCAGCGCGTCCAGCCGCCGATGGAAAGCAGGATCTTCACCGACGGACAGCGCTTGTGCATCACTGCGTACTGTGCAAAATGACTGCGCGGCAGCTCCGGCTCGAGTGCGCTGGGGGCGAGATCTTCCGTGTCGCACTCCGGGTGCAGCGAGACGATGTGCCAGTCCGTCCGCGCAGGCTTTTTCCCGGCCCGGCGGGCAAATGAGGGTTCGTGCGTCCCCTCCGCCGGTTCAAGCGCCCAGAACGCGTGGTTGAGATACGTCGCGCAGTCCCACGGCAGCGCGCAGACCTCGCCCTTCCGCGCCGGTCTTCGGTTCAGATTCCAGTTTGCAAAGTATAAAACAGCCGGCCGCACCGGCCTTGCCCTCCCTTTTCGGTTGTTCTGCTCTGATTATAAACGCGCAGCTTTTCCCATGCAACGCCTCCGGCTGACATCGACAACAACGGGCAAAAAAAGCAAGGATATCCGGCAGCGGCTCTTTGCGCATATTGGGGGAAGTATGGTATACTGTGGTCAAGGCTTCCCCCGCCGGGGAAGGCGTTTGGTGCATACCAACTGCATTCGGCTTTTGTTTGCTTTTTTAATGCACTTTCTGAAACAGGAGGATCATTTCATATGCTGATACGCCCCGTCACAAAAGAAGAGCGACTGCAGTCCGCGCAGCTGCTGACGATCGAAAGCGGCGATCTGACCATTTCCGCCGCAGACTACGCGATCCACTGCGACTACACGCTCCAGATCGGCGCGGAGGGCACGGACGGGCCTGCGATCTCGATCACGGATTGCGATGAGTGGCTGGAGGCCGCGGCGCTGCACGTCGCTTCGGGCGACATCCGCATCCGTGCCTCGGACGACTGCCTGAACGCGGCCAATTCCGACCTGTCCGGCTTTGATTTCTCCATGGATATCTCCGGCGGCACGATCAGCGCCTATACGACGGACGGCGACGGCTTTGACTCCAACGGCTCCATGACCATCTCCGGCGGCACTCCGCCGGAAAAGCCGGACGGCACATCCATGCCGGAGCCCCCGGATAGCGGTACGCCGCCTGAAAGGCCGGACAATGCAGCGGAACCGCCGGAGCCCGGAAATCTGTAACCCCGGGCCGGTGGGCGCTGAGCACACAAAAAACCGCCGCTCTGCATTGCAGAGCGGCGGTAAGTTGTTTTGCATCAGAACAGGTTCAGAACCAGCGTCAGGACGATGAACACGCCGCCGACCCATTTGGTGGCGAGGGCGAGCTTCGCGTCGAGGCCCTTGTTCTTGTTCTTACCGAGGTAGGTATCACCGCTGCCGCCGGCGATGGCACCGGACAGACCTGCGGACTTGCCGGACTGGATCGTCACGATGACGACGAGGCCGACGGCCAGAATGACCTGAATGATCGTTAAAATCGTATGCAGAGCGTTCATGAAAATTCCTCCAAACCATTTGCCGCCCTTCGTCGGCAGACGGCTCGCCGAGATCATATTTTATCAGGCTGTTTCAAACAGCTAGAAAATCATATCACAATTCAGATGTGAATGCAAGTGCATTTTTACCGTTTTCTGCAGAAATCAGCTCTTTGTGACCCATGTATTTGTGGCAAGACAAGTCAGATAGGCGTTGATGAAGCCGTCGAGCGCACCGTCCATGACGGCGTTGACGTTGGATGTTTCGAAGCCTGTCCGCGTGTCCTTGACGAGCGTATAGGGCATGAAAACGTAGTTGCGGATCTGGCTGCCCCATTCGATCTTGAGCTGTGCGCCCTTGATATCGGAGATCTTGTCCAGATGCTCACGCTCCTTGATCTCGATGAGCTTCGAGCGCAGCATCCGCATACACGTCTCGCGGTTCTGGAACTGATCGCGCTGCGTCTGGCAGGAGACGACGATGCCGGTCGGCTTGTGAATGAGACGCACGGCGGAGCTTGTCTTGTTGATGTGCTGGCCGCCCGCGCCGGAGGAGCGGTAGACCTGCATTTCGATATCCTCAGGCCGGATCTCGACGTCTTTGGAATCGTCCGTGATCTCCGGAATGACCTCGACTGCGGCAAAGGACGTCTGACGGCGGGCGTTTGCGTCGAACGGGGACACGCGCACAAGGCGGTGGACGCCGTTTTCGCTCTTGAGCATACCGTAGGCGTTCTCACCCTCGATGAGAATGCTGGCGGATTTGATGCCCGCCTCGTCGCCGTCGAGATAGTCGAGAATCTTATAGGTCAGGCCATGCTGCTCAGTCCAGTGCGTGTACATCCGGTAGAGCATCGAGGCCCAGTCCTGCGCCTCGGTGCCGCCTGCGCCCGCCTGGAACGAGACGATGGCGTTGTTATTGTCATATTCGCCGGAAAGAAGCGTCTCAAGCCGTGCGTTTTCCATCTCCTGCTCGAGCTGGGCATAGCCCTCGGTCAATTCGGGGAGCATGGAGTCGTCGTTGTCCTCCAGCGCCATTTCGCAGAGCGTATACAGATCGTCCCACTGGCTGCACATTTTTTCGTATCGCGCGACCTTGGCCTCCAGCGTCCGGCTCTGCTTCATGACCTTCTGCGAGATCTCCTGATTGTCCCAGAAGCCCTCGGAATCGATCTGCGCGTGCAGGCGGTCGATTTCCTCTTTCGCGGCCTCAATGCCGAGGGAGTCCGCCAGCGCGTCCAGCTTGGGGCGGATATTATTGAGCTTTACCTTATATTCATCGAATTCAATCATGCTTTTCCCACACTTTTCAAAATTGTCGGAGTATATTATACAGGAAAACCGGCGGGATGTAAAGGGGAAACGAGAATTCTGGACGCTTTATGCGCGCAGCCCCTGCTCCGTCTCACGGGCAACGATCCCGGCCTCCATGACCGCGTGGACGCGTTCGCCGACCTCAATGGCCGTTTTTCCGGCCAGCTCCTCCGCAGGAACGACGTCCAGCACGTCCAGCCAGACCTCCGTGTGCTTGCGGAACATATTGTGCAGAATTGCGCGGGAATTGACCAGCGAACAGACCACGATGGGCACATTCGCCTTCTGCGCGATCTTGAACACGCCGCTGCGGTAGGGGAGAAGCGGAGCGTCCGTTTTGTTCGTCCCGCCCTCCGGGAATACGGCGATGGAGGCCTTGTCGTCCTTGATGAACTGAATGGCCTTGAGAATAGACTTGAGCGATTCGCGGTCGTTGTTCCGGTCGACCGGCAGGCAGAGTACCTCGCGCATGACCTGTGCGACAATAAAGATCGAGAAATTCTCCTTTTTGGACAGGAACGCCAGCTCCGCCCACGGCATGACGGCGTAAAACACGATGGGGTCGAACGCGAACCGGTGGTTGCTGACCAGCAGGAAGCGGCCCTTGCGCGGGACCTTTTCCAGCCCCGTCACATTGACATGGACGCCGCCCAGTGCCAGCGCAATGCGGCAGAACTCGTTGAGGAGGAACCGGAAATAGCCGCTCGGCTTTTCCAGCAGCTTTTTCGGGTCGACAAATAGACACGAGACGAGCACGACCAGCAGAAACAGCACCACGAGCGCCAGAAAGCTGCCGAGGAAAAACACGGGTACCTGCCACACAGCCGCAAGCGAGGCAAAGCCGGACGCGGCATACGTCAGCGCGCAGCCGGAGAGCAGCGCAAGCGCGAGGAACACATAGAGCATGACGAATGAACACCTGCCGAATATGAAGATTTTCTGAAAATCCTCTTAAGATTTCAAGTATTCATTATATACACGGTCGGCGGGAAAATCATCCCGAAAAAGAAGAATTCACAAATAATTTACGGTTGCTCCGCTGCGCGCTGTCGGCTGATCTCAGCCCAGCTCGGGATCTTCGCGATGCGCTCGGTCAATTCCTGCATACAGCCGGGGATGTCGATTTTCTGCGGACAGACCGCCGCGCACGCGCCGCAGCCGAGGCAGCTTTGCGGCTTCCGGCTCTTCGGCAGGGCTTCGACCGCCATGATCGCGTTCGTGGACGGTACGACGCGAAGCTCGTTCAAAACACGCAGCATCTGCGGAATGTCGATTTCCTGCGGGCAGCCGTCGCAGCAGTAGCGGCAGGCCGTGCACGGGACGGCGGACTTGAAGCCCTCCGCGATCTCCAGCAGCAGCGCCTGTTCTTCGGCACTGAGGGGCTCCGGATGGTCAAACGTGGCGAGATTGTCCTGCATCTGCGCCATGTTGGACATACCGCTGAGGATCATCGTCACGCCGGGGATCTCCTGCACCCACCGAAGCGCCCAGGACGCGTCGGAGGCCTCCGGCCGCAGCGCGTGCAGCTTTTCCTGCGCGGCAGCGGGCAGATTCGCCAGCTTCCCGCCGCGCACCGGCTCCATGACCCAGATGGGAATGCCGTACCGGTTCAGCAGCTCACATTTTTCCTTCGCCTGCTGCAGCGTCCAGTCGAGATAGTTCAGCTCGATCTGACAGAATTCCATCTCGTTCGCGTGCTTTTCCAGAAACGCTTCCAGCGCGGGCACGCCCGCGTGGGTCGAGAAGCCCAGGTGGCGGATGCGCCCGTTTTTCTTCTGCTCCAGCAGATACGGGAGGATGTTCCAGCGCTCGTCTTCGTAGACGGCGATGGAATTTTCATAGACGTTGTGCAGCAGATAGAAATCGAAATACTCCACGCCGCACTTTTTCAGCTGCCTTTCGAACACGCCCTTCACGTCATAGCTCGGCGCGATCTGGTGTCCGGGGAACTTGTCGGCCAGATAAAAGCTCTCGCGCGGGTACTGCTTCAGAATTTCGCCGATGACAAGTTCCGACTTGCCGCTGTGATACGGCCAGGCGGTATCAAAATAGTTGACGCCCTTCGCAATGGCCTCCGACGTCATGGCGGCAGCCTGCTCCGCGTCGATGGATTTGTCCTCCCGCAGCGGCAGCCGCATCGTGCCGAACCCGAGCTGCGAAAGCTTCAAGCCCTGAAAGTCCTTATAGATCATAGTTCACATTCCTTTCTGTCGTTTTTATGTGAGATATTCAAAGTGTTCATAGGGGCGGACGCCTCTGTCCGCCCCTACCGGGATTTGCAATCCGGGCTAATCGTCGTTTTCCTGCATCCAGTATAACAGAAAACCGCAAATTGCGCCATAAAAACATGGAAGCGCTCGGATTCTTTTTGACGCGCTTTTTTCGAACGTATAGTGGAAATATTTTTGAATCTGTGTTAATATAAATTGGTATGCCGACCGGTGCGGGCGGCGACTTTCCAGACGGAGGAACTGGTATGACCTATTGGACAGCCATTTTACTTGGGATCATACAGGGGCTTGCGGAGTTTTTGCCGATCTCCAGCTCCGGACATCTTGCGATCCTGCAAAACTTCCTGCGCATCGGCGATCTGGAAAACCAGATGCTGTTCGACGTGCTGCTGCATCTGGGGACGCTTGGGGCGGTGATCTTCGCGTATCATACGGAGCTGCGCGGGCTTTGCCGCGAGGGCCTGATGCTGCTGCACCTGCAAAAGCCCAAGCGCGGCGCGCGGCAGGACCCGGCAAGGCGGCGGCTGCTGCTGTTTCTCATCGCGGCGACGCTGCCGCTCATCCCGGCGGCGTTCCTGAGCGACTACCTTGACTCCCTGTTCTACGATACGTTCTTCATCGGCTTTGCCCTGATCGCGACGGGCTTTCTGTTGCTGGCCGCCGACCGCTACGGCCACGGCAACAAGACGGAAAAGGCCATGACGCTCTCGGATGCGCTGGTCATCGGCCTTGCGCAGATGATCGCGGTCGTGCCGGGCTTGTCGCGTTCCGGGACGACGATCTCCGCCGGGATGCTGCGCGGGTTTGACCGGACGTTTGCCGTCAAATTCTCGTTCTTCCTTTCCATTCCCGCCGTGCTCGGCGCGAATCTCCTTTCGCTCATAAAGGCAATTTCTGCCGGGATCAACTGGGCGGAGGTCCCGATGTATCTGTGCGGCGTCGCCGCCGCGCTTGTCTCCGGATATCTTGCCATTTTCGCGCTCAACCGCATTGCGCAGCGCGGAAAATTCGGCGGCTTCTGTTATTACTGCTGGGGTGCGGGTCTGTTGACGCTGATCCTGTCCCTGATCTCGTGAGGTGTTTTGGTCACATGGCTTCTGCGAACAAAAGAAAGTCCACGGCCTCCCGCGGACGGAAAAAAACAACAAAAAAGCAGTCTGCGCCCATCCGGCGCGAGATCGGCGCGACGGTCTGCGGCCTGCTTGCGCTGCTGACGATCTTGTGCTGCTTCAAGGTGAACGCGGCGTTTCTGGATCTGATGACGTCGGTGTTCCGGGGGTTGATCGGCGCGGGCTTTTACATCCTGCCGTTCTCGTTCATCATGAGCTTTTTGATCCTGATCCTGCACGACGGCAGGCCCGTCGCGCTGCGCGTGACCTGTACGTTCCTGACGGCCATGCTGATCGGCAGTCTGGTGCAGCTGGTCGGCGGAAAATTTGACGCGGACTGGGATTGGAGCGTCATTTCCGCGCTCTGGGACGGCGGCATCGACGGCACGGCAGGCGGCGTTCTGGCGGGCGGCCTTGCAAGCCTCCTTGAAGCGCTCATCAGCCGCATCGGCGCGGCTGCGGTCGTGATCGTGGGGATGCTGCTGAGCCTGATCACAAGTCTTAACATGACGGTGGCAAGCATCGTGACGGCCATCAGGAACCGGCCCCGCGCGGAATATGCCGAGCCGCAGCGCGAGCACAAGGACCCGGCGCAGGTGCTCGTCGATACCGTTGCGAACAAGCACATCGAGCACGTGCAGCGCACGGAGCAGCGCCGGGCCTCCCGCGCAAGCGACTTTGACCTTCCGGTCGACGATCCCCCCATGCCGGAGCAGCCGGAGAAGAAGACCGCCCCGCTGCCGCGTGTGCCGGATATGCACGGTTCCTCACCGAAATGCGGCGCTGCGCGCGCCACCATGGGTGCATCCGGAACTGCACAAAAGCCCAATTGTCCGCCTGCGCGGTCAACACCGCATCCGCGCGGACAGACGGAACAAAGTTGCGTCATAGTACCTCCCACGCATAGAATCTTGCGTGAAATCGATAGATTCTGTGGATATTATAAAGTTTT
>ERZ773181.804-NODE-804-length-30845-cov-8.446476_pt1 | contig 30845 bp, 32 predicted proteins | sample MGYA00581001_ERZ773181 | MGnify/ENA primary metagenome ERZ773181 (study PRJEB29015, sample SAMEA2737780) | human gut metagenome | biome: human gut; feature: human-associated habitat; material: faeces | place: China | collected 2012 ...
GCCGGATGCTCTACCGACTGAGCTATTCAGGCATTTGTTTTTCACTTGACTGCCTGTATATAATACCAAAAGATGTTGTGTTATGCAAGTACTTTTTATAAAATTGTGATATATTATTTTCTATATGGAGGGATGGACTATGTTAGATGCGATTGTAATGGATATGGATGGTACTTTATTGGATCCAAATAATAAGATTTTACCGGAAACAAAAGAGGCTTTGATTGCTTGTCAAAAGCAGGGGACAAAGCTTGTGCTTGCCAGTGGAAGAAGTTATACAAGATTACTTTCATATGCTAAAGAATTAGAGATGGATGTATATGGTGGCTATTTGTTAGAGGTAGATGGTATTGCATATTATGATGTTCAAAAGGATGAGCGTCATGTTTTAAAACAGATGTATAAGGAAGATGTTGAGCCTGTCTTTGCGTATTTGATGCATAAAAACTGTGAGACAATGGCTGTATTTAATGATGGATTATTTGATTATATTCCAGATCATATAATGGAAAAGAAAAAAGCATTAAGAAATTCACAAGAATATCCAGAGGATTTTCCTTGGACGGGTGGTCCTTGGTCTTGGCTTGCAGATATGCGTGATGGCTATCCTAAGATTACGTATATTAAGGATCTTAGTGAAATCAAGTATCCTGTAAATAAGATTCAGACAATTGAGGATGAAGAGGTAACGACACAATTGGCTTTGGATATTCAAAATGAATTTAAAGATCAATATGAAGTGTTCCGTACTTGTCCTAGAGAACTTGAAGTATTGCCTAAAGGATATAGTAAGGGAGCTACTTTAGTTCGTATGATGGATATGTTTGGTTGGGATAAGGATAAAGTCTTCACATTTGGTGATGGTGAAAATGATGTGAGTATGTTTGGTGTTGTAACTCATAGTTTTGCGATGGGTCAGGCTTTGGATTATGTAAAAGAAAAAGCAGCTCATGTGACCAAGTCCAATGTGGAACAGGGAATTGTAGCTGCTTTAAAGGATTTTAATATTTTGTGATATAGCTAACAACAAGCTTCATTGTGCTTTCTACACCATCATAGTGTGTTCTTTCCATTCCGTGGCTTGCATGAACACCAGGGCCAATCAAGGCTCCTTTGATGTCGTTACCACCGCGTAATGCGGCACTGACATCTGAACCGTATTGTGGGTAGATATCAACGGCATAATTAAGCTTGTTTTCTTTTGATAGTTCGACTAGACGTGTAATCATTTCGTAGTCGTATGGTCCGCTTGAATCTTTTGCACAGATTGAAACATCTTGTTCAGTACAAGCTAAATCTGTACCGATACATCCCATATCAACGGCTAATAATTCTTCGACTTCTTCTGGTAAACAACTTGCTCCATGACCAACTTCTTCATATGTACTGAACATAATAACTAAGTCTCTTTGAGGTGTAATGTTGTTGTCTTTTAAGTATTTTAGTACGCCCATTAAAGCGGTAGCTGAAATCTTATCGTCTAAGAATCTAGATTTAATGAATCCACTTTCTGTAATTTGTGTTTTTGTATCAATACAAATGAAGTCTCCGTTGTTGATACCTAATTTTTCTACATCTGCTTTTGAGTGAACAACTTCATCAATTCGAACTTCCATTGTATCTTCTTTTCTTTCTAATGTTGAAGCATCTGGATATACGTGTACGCTTGGTGAACATGAAAGAATTGTTCCTGTATATACCTTTCCATCACGAGTATAAATCTTACAATATTCTCCGTCTAATGTTGGTAAGCATGGGCCTCCGACTTTAGTAATGGCAAGTTTTCCATTGTCTTTAATGGAACGAACCATAAGTCCTAATGTATCTAGGTGAGCACTCAATCCTAGTGTGTGTTCAGAATCTTTTCCGTCTACATAAATCAACAAGTTTCCTTTTTGGTTACGTCCTGTTGTATAGCCTAATTTTTTGGCTTCTTCATCCATGAAATCGATGGCTCTTTTTGTATAGCCTGTTGGTGAATCAATGTTCAAAATTTGTTTGGCAATGCCACAAACGTATTCTTTATCAAATGGTTGCATATTTTAAAACTCCTCCTGTATGTATTATACGCTTTTATACAAATTCTAAACAATGTATTCAACTTTTTTTTCATTTTGTGCTATTGTACAAGAAAAGGAGGCTAATTGTATGGAATTAAATGTAAGAGAAGAAAAGTTAAAAGGTTTATTTAAACAGTTTCAAGTGGAACATAATGAGAATTGTAAGACAGTATTTATTGATAATAATGATGAAAATTTAGAAAACTATTTAAATGAATCAAGTACGGTATATTTACATATGGTGGATAAAGAAGTTAGAAATCTTGATTTAACTAAAGTAAATACAATATTTGTGAATAAAGAATATGCGAGTAAATTAGAAAATGGAATTCAAGATGAACAAAGACTTCTAGAACTACTATTAAATAAATATCCCAATCTTAGAGTTGTATTAATTACAGATAAAAAGGGTGCTTATTATAAAGATAAGGACATGATGATTTACCAGAAAGAATTGGCTTCAAACTTTGATAAGAATCTATTCTTAGTTAAATATATGGCTTCAGAATTAAAGGGGAATTCAGAAATGACATCTTTATATCGAGGTGTAAACCAGTAAAGACTACTAGATATGTTAGAGTGCCTAAGACAAAAACTTGAATTCGCGTACGTCTTTGGAATTAAAAGACTTTGGAGGTAGATTAATCCATGAAAACCACCCTACATATCTAGTAGTCATTTCCATTATAAAGGTCCAATGTGAAAAGATTATTAAAAGTTAAAAGTTTTTCAAAATATTTTAAAATACATGTGTAAATCGGTAAGTTGATATTTATTTCTATTCTCGTTATAATACAAATACAGAAAAGACTACTAGATATGGTGGTCACTCTGGATTAGGTAGAAGCGCTAATCCCGTTGTGAGTGGGTGGTTAGCGCTTTTTGTTTTCTTCATGAATAATAATGATCACTCGTATGAGTTGTAAAATAGCTATTAAGACAATAGTTATATCAATATTAACTTGAATTTGCATACGCCTATTCCTCCATCCCGGGGATCGAAAGTCTCAAGGGTTTATCCAGAGGAAACCACCTACCATATCTAGTAGCAATTTCAATTATAAATACCCAATATGAAAAAGACATTAACTCTCAAAACTTTTTGAAAAAACTTAAAATTAACCTATGATGGTGTCAAATAATGTCTTTTGCAATGTAAAGACAAAATATAACTCACACATATAAAATCTACTTTATATAAAGTGTATGCTGATAGCATACTCTTTTGTTTTTTATATAGAAATTTATAGGAAACGGCTTACATAAGTGATATAATGCATATGACATAATTACTTTATGGGGGGCATTACAATGGATAATAAGTATGTATTAGGTTTAGACATAGGAATTAGTAGCTGCGGGTATGGAGTTATAGATCTTGAAACAGGTAAATTTGTAGACTATGGAGTACGTTTGTTTAAAGAAGGCACAGCAGAAGATAATGGGAAACGCAGAGACGCTAGAAGTCGTAGACGTTTGACTTCAAGACGTCATACTCGAATTATGGACATGCAAAAATTGTTGAAGGAAAACGGTATAATGTCAAATGACTATCATCCTTTGCAGAATGTATATGAATTGCGTTGTAAAGGTTTAAACGAAAAACTAACAAATGATGAATTAACGGCAGCTATTTTACATATAACAAAACATAGAGGTAGTGTTATAGAAACGGTTGAAGAAGATGTAAAAAAAAGTGACGACGAATTGAGTTTAAAGGCCACTTTGCAGCATAATGAGCAGTTGATTAAACAAGGAAAATATATTTGTCAAATTCAATTGGATAATTTAAACAATAAGGATCATATTCGTGGACATGAAAATAATTTCTCAACAAAAGATTATGTAAACGAATTGAATGAGATATTACATCACCAGGAATTAGATGAACAACTTATTAATAAGATTATTGATATAGTTGCGCGTAGAAGAGCTTATTATGAGGGGCCTGGAAGTGAAAAATCACCGACACCATATGGACGTTTTATAGAAGTTGATGGGCAAATTAAAGAAATAGATTTGATTGAAAAAATGCGTGGGAAATGTAGCGTATTTCCAGATGAACTAAGAGCTCCTAAAATGACGGTAACAGCAGACTTGTTTAATTTCTTAAATGATATGAATAATTTAACAGTAGATGGTAATAAGTTATGTCCAGAGGAGAAGAAGGGAATTTTAACTATAGTTAGTCAGAAAGGGAATATTACTTTACGTCAATTGGCAAAAGAATTAAATGTGGATGAAGTTGATATTAAAGGCTATCGTATAGACAAAAATCAGAAGGCTATTTTTACTGAGTTCAAGGGATATAAGAAAATTAAATCAATTTTAGAAAAAGAAGGATATTCAATTTCATTAAATGATTATGAAATGTTAGATAGAATTATTGAAATTCTTACGAATAAAAAGGGTATACAAGAAAGAAAAGATTACTTGTATCATTTGGAGTATAGACTTTCTGATTCAGTGGTAGATACTTTAGCAAATACAACAGGAATAACAGGATATCATTCATTATCTTTTAAAGCGTTGAATTTATTAAATAAAGAATTGTTTGAATCTGAAATGAATCAAATGCAGCTGTTACATGAATTGAAGTTGTTTGACAAGAATCGTGTTTCTCATAAAGGAAAAAAGAACATTGAATCAGACCCAGAAGCAATTTTATCTCCAGTAGCTAAAAGAGCACAAAATGAAACTTTTAAGGTCATTAATGCATTAAGAAAAAAATATGGAGAATTTGATTCCATTGTTGTTGAGATGACTCGTGATAAGAATTCAGATGAAAAGAAAAAGAGAATTAGTAACTACCAAAAAAATCGAGAGAATGGATCTAAAGAAATGGATAAATTTTTGAATGAAAAGGGGTATGATCCAACAAAAATTAATGGAAAAACAAGAATGAAAATTAGTTTATATTTGCAACAAGGAGGCAAGAGTGCATATACTTTTGAACCTTTAGATTTAAATCGAGTCATTAAAGATCCGAAATATACAGAGATTGATCATATTATTCCAATTTCTATATCATTAGATGATTCTCAAAATAATAAAGCTTTAGCATTACATTCAGAAAATCAGGTGAAAGGTAATTTGACTCCTTTTATGGCATATGCAGCTAATAAATTTAACGGAATAGGATGTAGTTATCCAGAATTTAAAACGAATGTTCTTTCTAATAAAAACATTCCATATAAAAAGAAACTAAATTTATTAAATGAAGAAAATATTACGAAAGAAGAAGTAGCTAAAAAATTTATTAATCGAAATCTGGTGGACACAAGCTATGCTTGTCGTGTTGTATTAAATACGCTATCAGATTATTTTAAAGATAATGAAATTGACACGAAAGTTCATACAATCAATGGACGAGTTACGGATTTGTTTAGAAAGAAAATTCATTTGGAAAAAGACCGTGATGAAAACTATTTGCACCATGCAGTGGATGCATTAATTGTAGCTTCTGTTAAAAAAATGAATTTGTTGAATGGATATCTTCTTAAACAAGAACATGATTTTAATAATCTATATAATGAAGAAACGGGAGAAATCATTACGATTCCTGATGATAAGGTATTCTATGATGAAAGATATATTCAGTATATTGTGAACTTGAAAACATTGTTCGAAGAAAGCAGTAAGTATTATGATCATGTAATAGAGAAAGAGAATATGTGCTTTAATCCAATTAAAATTTCTCACAAGGTGAATACAAAACCAAATCGTCAGATTGCAGATGAAACTATCTATAGTACAAGAAATGTAGATGGAACGGATTACTTGATTGAAAAAATCCCTAATATTTATGATCCAAAAGATAAGAAATGTATTCGTTTGATACAAGATATCTTAAATGGAGAAGATGAAAAATATTTAATGGAAAGGCATGATCCGCAGACATTCGATTTAATTCGAGACATTGTAAAATATCATTATGAACAGTTTAAATCAGATTCAAAAATGTATAAAGTGACCAAGAAAAAAGGTGAAGAAATTATTACCTTAGTCGGAGAAAATCCTTTGACAAAATATAAGGAAGAAAATGGTGTTATACATAAATATTCTAAGAAGGGGAATGGTCCTGAAATTGTTTCAATGAAATATGAAAGTGAAAAATTAGGGAATCATTTAGATATTTCTTCAAACTATCAAACGAATAATAAAAAAGTTATTTTGAAACAAATCAAACCATACAGAACGGATTTCTATCAATGCGAAGATGGTAAGTTTAGATTTGTTACTGTTCGATATACAAATGTTTCATATCATAAAGCAAAAGGAATGTATGTGATTGATGAACAATGGTATAAGCAGGAAAAAGCCAATAAAAAGATAAAAGAAACAGATAAATTCTTATTCTCAATGCATAGGGATGAATTGATGGGTATAAAAAGAAAAGAAGGACAACCGTATTACTATGATTCATCTACTGAAAATGTAGATGGAGTGACATGCTATCATGATGGAATAACTACTGAAATGTTAAAGTTTACAGCAACGAATAATGATACAACAGGAAAAATTGAAGTTAATCCATTATATACTTATTGTAAGAAACAAATTATGGTTGGAGTTGCTAATTTATATGGCGTGCAAAAGTATGCTACGGATGTATTAGGAAATATATACGAAGTGAAGGATAATAAGTTGAAATTGGAATTTAAATAGAGTATACTGAAGGTGGTTATATTCTAGCAAAAATTTTTATGACCTAACAAAACAAGGGTTTATCCCGGATTCGGCTCTTCGGAGCCTTTTCTTTTACCCTTTTTATGGGCTATAGAGTTATATATATTGAAAAATGTGAATATTTGAGGCTGTATTTAGATAATTTGAAAGTGGAAATTAAAAATGACACTTTATTGATTCCGGTTTCAGATATTCAAATTCTAGTGATTGATAATTATCAGTCTAATTTGAGTGTGCCTTTAATTAATAAATTAACAGATAATAATGTGTGTACCATTATTTGTGGAGTGGATCATTTACCAAAAAGTTATATATTGCCGATGAATGGACATTTTTCAAGTAGTGGAAATATTTCAAAACAGATTTGCTGGGATTCAAAACGTAAAGAAGATTTACATGCAATGATTGTGAAAATGAAGATTTTAAATCAAATAGAAATATTGAAGGTTAATAATAAAGATTTTGAAGTGGAAAAGAAGTTGTATGAATTTGTAGATAGTGTTGTTTCTGGAGATAAAACGAACAGAGAAGGCTTGGCTGCAAAAATGTATTTTAGAGAACTTTTTGGTCATGATTTTATTCGCTTTGAAGAAGATGTGATAAATGCTGGATTAAATTATGGTTATGCTATATTTAGATCACTGATTACATCAATTATTGTAGCAAAGGGCTATATTGCTAACATAGGCATTTTTCATAAGGGAAAACAAAATATGTTTAACTTGAGTGATGATATTATAGAAGTGTTTAGACCAATAGTGGACCATTATGTTTTCAACAATATGATGGATGATATTATTTTTAAACAATCTCATAGGGAAGCTTTAATACAATTGACAAACAAGAAAATTATGATTGATGGAAGAAAACAAACAGTAGCAAATGCAATTAGTTTTTATCTAGATTCTATATTTAACTATTTAGATGGTGAAGCCGATTCTGTTTTGTATCCATTACCAGTAATATATGATTTATGATTTTATGCGATTAATATTATTTTTTGATTTACCCGTAGTATCCAAAGAAGATAGAAGAATTTATGCAACATTCAGAAAATATCTAATTAAAAATGGATATATTATGATGCAATATTCAGTGTATTGTAAAATATTTGCAAATCGTGAAGCAGCAGTAAAACATGTGAGTATTTTACAAAGAAACGTTCCTCAAAAAGGACAAATACGAATTCTATTGGTTACAGAAAAACAATACGCAAAGATTGAAATAATAGTTGGTGGTAAATCAAATCAAGAACAAGTCGTCAACAGCGATGCATTTATAAAATTATGAATTTATTAACTATAAAGAATGGAACAAATAAATGGAATCTTCAAATGAATCATGTAAAATATATAATTTCAGATTCAAGTATGAATTATACATTGCTACAAGCAATTCGATTGTTTACTTCAAAAGATAAAAGTGAAAACAGAACAGAAAATAATATTAGTACGAAAATGTTTATAAACGAAAAAGAGATAGAATTTAAAAATAATATGTTTATAGAAATATCAGAAATGTACTCTCTTAATGAGGATAAAAAGCTCACTACAAAGTCATTGATGTTAAAATATTTGGAAATGAAACTTCAGAATCAAGATTATTTTGATACTATCAGTACAATTGACATATTGTTGAATTCATTATCAGAAGAAGTCAATGATGAATCAATGCTTAAAATTATGTTTAATGGAGCTAATTATAAGCAATTGATAAAAATGTTGTCACCATATTATGAAGACGAATTACAAAAAGATGAATTTGATTTAACGAGAGATGAATTGATTTTGTTTCAATTGGATTTAGTTGAATATATTTCCAATCATAATTCAAAATATGATAATATCTTTGTCTTTGGCAAACTAGATAATTTAAGTGATAAAATTTTTCAGAAAATCAATAAAATTGAGAATGTTAAATTGATGATTTTTACAAATTATTACAACGATTTAATGAATGTACAAAATATAGCTTTATTGCAAGATAAAATAATAGATTTAGCAGACATGGAACAAATTTATTACGATTTATCTCAAAAATCACTTCAAACATATACGTTACAGGAGGTAGAACAAATGACAATTAATTATTTACAACAAATATACACTCATAAAACACACGATATTTATCAAGAACTAGATCATTTTTCAATTAAATAATTAGTATTCTATTACATTCAAAAATGTGCTACCATATTTTTGAGGTTTTGTTACCATAAGGATTTTTGCTAGAACAGAACGTAGTGTCTGAGAACAATGTGATGAAGATTGTTTTGTTACCATAAGGATTTTTGCTAGAACAGAACACTGTGCAGACTGACTGGACTGACTGTTTGGTTTTGTTACCATAAGGATTTTTGCTAGAACAGAACATGCCGGTTCTGTTCTAGGTATGAACAAATGTTTTGTTACCATAAGGATTTTTGCTAGAACAGAACCTTCCTTTGGACCCCGGTTCTCCTGGTACTGTTTTGTTACCATAAGGATTTTTGCTAGAACAGAACACAAACGGCGCTTATAATCATAATATCAAAGTTTTGTTACCATAAGGATTTTTGCTAGAACAGAACCCATAGTGTTGTACACCCCAAAGATACATAGTTTTGTTACCATAAGGATTTTTGCTAGAACAGAACTAGTCCACGATTTCTGAAATGGACGGTTTAGTTTTGTTACCATAAGGATTTTTGCTAGAACAGAACTCATTTCGTGGACGTTGAAGGGCGCCGCAAGTTTTGTTACCATAAGGATTTTTGCTAGAACAGAACATTCATGTAATTCTTTTACAATGTTAACCAGTTTTGTTACCATAAGGATTTTTGCTAGAACAGAACTTAATGTTCCACCTTTAATCATGTCAGCAAGTTTTGTTACCATAAGGATTTTTGCTAGAACAGAACACGGAGTTAAAACCTCAAGTTATTGAGTTGGTTTTGTTACCATAAGGATTTTTGCTAGAACAGAACTGATGGATGGTGCAACTGGCATTGCCGACAGTTTTGTTACCATAAGGATTTTTGCTAGAACAGAACTTCTTGTTTGAATGTATCCAGTCACACCAAGTTTTGTTACCATAAGGATTTTTGCTAGAACAGAACGCTTCTTAAAAAGATTATATCTAAGTGGCTGTTTTGTTACCATAAGGATTTTTGCTAGAACAGAACTGTGATCATTGACTCCGACACATTCACAAGAGTTTTGTTACCATAAGGATTTTTGCTAGAACAGAACTGGACGATGAGGAAATGGGACATTTTGTAGGTTTTGTTACCATAAGGATTTTTGCTAGAACAGAACTCATCCTTAATGCATTTTCTATACTTTTCAAGTTTTGTTACCATAAGGATTTTTGCTAGAACAGAACATATAGAAACACAATCAGTGAAGGAAATCAGTTTTGTTACCATAAGGATTTTTGCTAGAACAGAACCGGCGGTGACGATGATGGCAGCGACGAGCAGTTTTGTTACCATAAGGATTTTTGCTAGAACAGAACACTTCGTCTTCATACTTTCGAATGCGGTATGTTTTGTTACCATAAGGATTTTTGCTAGAACAGAACATACTTTTCCGTGCACTTATCATTAAGTTCGTTTTGTTACCATAAGGATTTTTGCTAGAACAGAACATATGTATGAGGATGATACGAAGTATTATCGTTTTGTTACCATAAGGATTTTTGCTAGAACAGAACTGATATATAGGAGGTGTGTAACATGAAAAAGTTTTGTTACCATAAGGATTTTTGCTAGAACAGAACGCTTGCTTTTGGATGAGGTTTATCTTTACAGTTTTGTTACCATAAGGATTTTTGCTAGAACAGAACTTGATATTGTCGTAGTATACGTGTTGACCTGTTTTGTTACCATAAGGATTTTTGCTAGAACAGAACAATCGTCTTTCTGGACTCTTACGTTCTTCAGTTTTGTTACCATAAGGATTTTTGCTGGGACGGATTTGAAAAAAGAAAAAGGGAGTGTCCCCCCCCGCCAGAACCGGCGGAGGGGCACTCCCACCTACATTTTATTGTGTAAATGTTAATTAAACAAGGAAGAATATAAATATTTGATTAATTAAAAGGTACGTAATGTGTTTTTTGAAAATACAATACAAATAAACTTAGTCCATTTTGTTACTGTATATTTTTGCTAGAATGTTAATTTGTGATTAAATATTTTTTATTTCTCTTGTACGACATTAACTACCACATACTCACATATACCCTCTGTTCTTATTGGGAAACCCCAACCAACAAGGCCTGAGCTAATAATTTTTGTGTAGGTTTGAATGTTTCTTTTTCGTAATTACCGGCAAAGTTAGGTTGTAGGTGGTAAGAGAATGATAGTGGAAACATTTGTCCGTTATGGGTGCGACCACTGAGTTGAGGTCGATATTATTTTTAATGTTTTCTCTTGTTCCTTGTGGTTGATGGTCTAGGACGATGTTGTAGGTTTTGTTTGTAAGGTTATAGTCTTTTGTTTTCTTTTGGCTTTTGTTTGTGTAGTCACTTCTTCCAATTAGGATAATTTTATTTAAATGTACTTCTTGATCATTTAGAATGATAATGTTGTTTTTAGTGATTGAGTTTATTTTTTGTGAATTTTGTTTTGTCTTCGTGGTTGCCATATACAAAATAGACAGGGGCTACTTTAGTGAGTCTTCCGAGTTGTTTAAATAGGATTTCCATATCATCTTTGGATGTGGATTCATAGGCGAAGTCTTTGCCAAGTAGATAGAAATTTGGCGTTTGTGATTTCTTTTGTTGTTGTGATGTTGTAGGTTGTCTTATGGATGGTATACATATTCACAGAACCAAAAGTAACGATGGATGTGGACATGATGGCTGAAAGAAGTATGCAGATGATTGGTTTTCTTTTTTTGAATAGTGCTGGTAATACAAGTAAACAGAATAGTGTATGTATAGCCCACATGGCTTTATATGTACGCATATTTCAAACAATTTAATAGTAATGCGATACAAATGGCGTATCGTATTTTTTGTTTAATGTATCCTTTAATACGTTGTTAATTAAATAACATAATCCGATTTCTAGAATGAGGATTCCCATTTGAAGATAGATCATGTTATCACTTCCTTTTGTTCTTATCTTACACCATTGTTAGAAAGATTTTTTAGTTTATGCAGTATAATAAAATGGGTGAGACTATGTATAAAATAATGATTGTAGAAGATGATGAACTCATCTCAAAAAAATTAGAATCGTTTCTTGAATCTTGGAATTATTCAGTTTGTCGAGTGGTTGATTTTTATAATGTGATGGATGCATTTCATTCCTTTAATCCAGACTTAGTATTAATGGATATAACACTGCCTTATTTGAATGGATATTTATGGACAGAAAAGATTCGTAAAGAATCCAAAGTTCCAATTATCTTTATTTCAAGTGCTACAGACAATATGAGTATCGTGATGGCAATCTCTAAGGGTGCAGATGATTTTGTGTGTAAACCATTTGATTTAAATGTTTTAGCTGCTAAAATTACGGCAATATTAAGACGTAGCTATGATTTTGTATCCAATCATAATATTCTTGAATATCAAGGTGTACGCTTTAATTTAGATGATAATACAGTAAGCTTTCAATCTTCTCAAATGGAACTGAGTAAGAATGAGGCAAAGATCTTACGTTTACTTATGGAAAAAAAGGGGACGATTGTATCTCGAGATCGTTTAATGGAATATTTGTGGAAGACGGATTTTTATGTGGATGAAAATGCATTAAGTGTGAATGTGAATCGTTTGCGTAAAAAGTTAGAGAGTATTGGCGTTGTGGATTTTATTCAAACTAAAAAAGGATTGGGATATAAGATATGAAGTTGTTTGGCCATTATTTAAAAGATCGATTGTTTTTTATAATGATTTATGTTGTAAGTGTTTTGATCTGCTTATGTGTATTTAAATTATATAATCTAGAACTTGAAGCTTTTACATATGCCTTTATGATTTTATGTGTATTGTTGGTGGTTTGTTTCTTATTTGATTACTACAAATATTATAAGAAACACCAAACCTTAGTAACACTTCAATCCAATAGTAATGTTTCTTTGTCTTGTAATCTTCAAGATTCTTCATTGATGGGAGAAGACTATCATAAAATCTTAGTGGCTATGAAAGACGATCATGATGAGTATGTTATTTCTTCGGAAAATAAAATGCATGATCTAGAAGATTATTTTACGATGTGGGTGCATCAGGCTAAACTTCCTATTGCTGCTATGAAATTACTACTTGAAGATGAGAACTTAAGTCGTAGTGAAATTAAGTTGCAACTCTTACGCATGGATCAATATACAGACATGGTTTTAGCCTATTTACGCTTACATAGTACGCATACCGATTTCTTATTTAAAGAATTAGAATTGGACGATTTAATTCGACAATCGATTCGTCGTTTTTCTACAGAATTTATTCGTAAACACATTCAGTTGAGTTTTAAAGAAACAGGGGATGTTATTTTGAGTGATGAAAAGTGGCTTGTGTTTGTGTTGGAACAAATCCTTTCAAATAGTCTTAAATATACCAATGAAAATGGTTTGATATCTATATATATGAGGTATAAACATATTTTGGTGATTGAAGATAATGGGATAGGTATTAGTGCAAGTGATCTAAGTCGTGTGTTTGAAAAGGGATATACAGGCATGAATGGGCGTAGTGATAAAACCGCAAGTGGTCTAGGTCTATATTTGTGTAAGAATATTTTAGATATGTTGAATCATAAAATCAGAATTGAATCAAGTGTTGGTAAAGGCACTCGAGTGATATTGGATCTTACGCATTTTGAAGGAAGAATTGAGTAATCTTACAATCTTGTAAGAATAGTGTTAGCTGAATCGATGGCTGCATTTTTGAATTCTATGTAGAATTTTGGTGTACATGGAGGTAATGAATATGGCATTATTAGAAGTAAAAAATTTGAAAAAAGTATATACAACAAGATTTACACAGAATCAAGTACAGGCATTGAGTAGTGTGAATTTTAGTGTGAATAAAGGTGAATATGTAGCTATCATGGGTGAGTCTGGATCTGGTAAGACAACCTTATTAAATATCTTGGCTGCTTTAGATAAACCAACAAGCGGACAAGTCTTACTACATGGTAAAGATATTACGCATATTTCAGAAAAGGAAATTGCGAACTTTCGAAGAGAACATTTAGGCTTTGTATTCCAAGATTTTAATTTATTAGATAATTTTAATAATCGCGATAATATTTTCTTGCCTTTGGTTTTAAGTAAGAAAAAATATCCGGAAATGAAAAAAAGATTGGAACCCATCGCAAAACAATTAGGGATTGAGAATATTTTAGATAAGTTTCCATATGAAATCAGTGGTGGACAAAAGCAGCGTGTGGCTGTAGCTCGTGCCATCATCACAAATCCAGATCTAATTTTAGCCGATGAGCCAACAGGAGCTTTGGATTCAAAAAGTACAGAGGAACTTTTACATTTATTTGGAACAATCAATGCAAATCAACAGACGATCGTAATGGTAACCCATTCGACAAAGGCTGCAAGTCATGCGTCTCGCGTATTATTTATTAAGGATGGAAAGATCTTCCATGAAATTTATAAAGGAAATAAAAACTTAGATCAGATGTACCAATGTATTAGTGATACGTTGACATTACTAGCTACAGGTGGTGTGCATCATGAGTAGAGCTTTCTATTTAAATTTAGCAGTAGATAACTTGAAAAAGAATGCGCGTACCATCATTCCTTATATATTAACGAGTGTCTTAACGACAATGATGTTGTATATGGTCGTTTCTTTGGCAAACAATCCAAACTTAAATGAGATGTTAGGGGCAATGACACTAACGCAGATGTTAGGCTTTGGAGTTGTGATTATTGAAATCTTTGCGTTTATCTTCTTGTTCTATACATATAGTTTTTTAATTAAAAGAAGACAAAAAGAGTTTGCGTTATTCTCTATATTAGGAATGGAAAAGAAGCATTTAGCTCGCGTCTTGTTTTATGAAACTGCGATTACTTTATTTGTATCATTAGCTTTAGGTATTGGTTTAGGTATCTTGTTTGATAAAGCGATGTTTTTAATCATCGCAAAAATGATTGGTGCAGATATTATACTTGGTTTCTATTTCTCATTTATAGGTATGAGACAATGTGTTCTTGTGATTGGATTGATCTATGTATTGATCTATTTCTATTCTATGATTCGTATTCATATTTCAAGTCCAATTGAATTGCTTCATTCGAGTCATATGGGTGAAAAAGAGCCTAAGGCAAAATGGTTTCTATCTATTGTTGGTATTCTTTGTCTAGGTATTGGATACTATTTATCAATTACGACTAAAAATCCTTTAACGGCATTCTATTTTTTCTTTGTGGCTGTTGTACTTGTCATTATTGGAACGTATTTATTGTTTACATCTATATCAGTGACTTTCTTAAAATTAATGAAAAAAAATAAGAATTACTACTATAAGACAAATCACTTTATTAGTATTTCTGGCATGATGTATCGTATGAAACAAAATGCGGTAGGACTGGCTAATATCTGTATTCTTTCAACGATGGTCTTAGTCATGTTGTCGACAACACTAAGTATGTGGTCAAGTATTGATCGTGTTGTGGATTCACAATATCCTAGAAGTGTAATGGGAAATGGATATGGGGATGCTTCCAATATTGATTTTGATGAAATGAATGAAGAATTGATTCGTATGGGCATTATTCCAAAGAATCTTCTTGCGTATAAGAGATTGGATTATGCTGGATATTTAAAGAATGGAACTTTGATTACAGATTACCAGAATGAGGGGATGAATGCCGTAAATGAGATTCAAGAATTTTATTGCCTTCCACTAAAAGATATTCAGGACTATGAAAATATCAAGGGGTCTTTAAAGCCGAATGAAATCTATGTGTATTCTAATGTAGAGAAGGTTAAGAAGAAGACTTTATCTTTATTTGGAAAAGAATATGTTGTAAAAAAACAATTGGATCATTTAAAGATGGATGAAAATAATCCAAATGTGACAGAGCATTATTATATTATTGTGGATTCAGAAAAGACTTTAGAGAAGATGCAACAAGATCAGATACATGTGTATGGCGACAATGCGAGTGCAATACGTGCTTATTATTCGTTTGATTGTGATGCGAATGAGCGTGAAATTATTAAAAAGTTAGGTCAGAATGAGAATATAAATGATTTTATTTGGTTAAGTAAATTGGATCAGAAACAAGGTTTGATTGAATTATATGCAGGCATCTTATTTATTGGAATCTTCTTAAGTTTCTTATTTATTATGGCAACCATTCTGATTATGTACTACAAACAAATTACAGAAGGCTATGAAGATAAGGATCGTTTTGAGATCATGCAAAAAGTAGGTCTTGAACAACAAGATGTAAAGAAGGCTATTCATTCACAGGTATTAACGGTATTCTTTATGCCATTACTTGTGGCAGGGCTTCATGTTTGCTTTGCGTATCCAATGATTGAAAAGCTACTTCATTTATTATTTGTGAGTGATTCATGGCTTTATATTCGTACGACAATATTCTGTTTTGTGGCCTTTGCACTAGTCTATATAGTGATTTATGTATTAACTTCAAAAATCTATTATGGAATTGTAAAACGAAATGCTTAATTGGATATTAGGGTCTCTCTTGATTGGATTATTTATCTATGTATATTATGTGAATCACCATGGAATTTAGTACTCGAATAGAGTACTATTTTTCTTAGGTGATATATATGTTTATTAGTGGATTTGACATCTTGTGGGATGAAATTGATGATTATGTGGCCGATATTAAAAGTATTCGAAGTATTGATCAATTAACTTTTACTAAGCCGGTCACTTTCTTTTGTGGCGAAAATGGAAGTGGTAAATCCACTTTATTAGAGGCTCTTGCGATTAAAAATGGATTGAATCCAGAAGGTGGAACAAGAAATTATGAGTTTTCTACTTATGATTCGTATTCTAGTTTGCATAAACATATGCGTTTGTGGCATTCTAGAAAACCGGATTGGATGTATTTTTTGCGTGCAGAAAGCTTCTATAATGTGGCGACAAAGGAAATGGAATATGCAGATGCGTTACATCCTTCAAAAGAATATCATATGAAGTCGCATGGTCAGAGTTTCTTTTCATTGATGATGGATCAAATTAAGAGGAATGGATTATACTTTCTAGATGAACCCGAAGCAGCTTTATCTTGTCAGAATCAATTGGCACTACTCTATTTAATTCAATCGTGTGTGAAACAAAATTGTCAGTTTATCATCGCGACACATTCACCTATATTATTGGGATTTCCGGATGCACAAATCTTATCATTTGACGAGGATAAAGTGGAAGAAGTGGATTATAAATCAACTTCTAGCTATCAAACGATGAAATTGTTTTTGGATCGGTATGATTATTTTGTGAAAGATATTCAAGAGAATAATGAAGGAGGGATATTGTGATTAAATTAATTGCGATTGGAAAGAATAAAGATAAGGCGTTACAGTCTTTAGAAAAAGAATATATGAAGCGCTTGTCGGCTTTTTGTAAGTTTAGTGAAATCGAAGTCAAGGATGAGGCAAATGAGCATGTTTCTAGAGAAACCGAGGTTTTATTGGTGAAAGAAAAAGAGGGAAATCGTGTTCTTGAAAAATTATCGGATCAAGATTTTGTGGTATTACTTGATCTTCATGGCAAAATGATTGATTCTGAGACGTTTGCGAAAAATTTGGATATGTGGCAAATGAAGCATTCAAATATTGTTTTTGTGATTGCGGGAAGTCTAGGACCAAGTGAAAAATTAGTTTCTAGAGCGAATTATCGTTGGAAATTATCGGATCTAACTTTTACACATTTAATGACGCGAGTCTTGATGTTGGAGCAGATTTATCGGGGTTTTATGATCAATAATGGTCGTAATTACCACAAGTAAGTGATGTAAGCGCTTTTTGTGAAAGATTTTACTTGTGAAAAACTAGTCAATCAATTTATGTAGTGATATAATGGATGTGCAAAAATGACAGTAGGAGGAATATACATGACAAAGAGAACTGTTAAAGACCTTGATGTAGCTGGAAAAAAGGTCATCGTACGTTGTGATTTTAACGTGCCAAGAAAAGATGGTGTTATCACTGATGATAACCGTATCGTAATGGCTTTACCTACAATTAAATATTTAGTAGAAAACAAAGCTAAAGTTATTTTGATGTCTCACTTAGGAAAAGTTAAGACTGAAGAAGACAAAGCTAAAAACAACTTGGAATGCGTAGCCGTACGTTTACAAGAATTGTTACCAGATGTAAAAGTAACTTTCTGCCCAGTAACTCGTGGTGAAGAATTAGAAAACGCTGTAAATGCATTAGCTGATGGTGAAATCGTATTAATGCAAAATACTCGTTACGAAAAAGGCGAAAGCAAAAACGATCCTGAATTAGGTGCATATTGGGCTAGCTTAGGTGAAGTATTCGTTGAAGATGCATTCGGATCTGTTCACCGTGCTCACGCTTCTACTGTAGGTATCCCTACAAATATTAAAGAAAATGGATTAGGATTCTTAGTAGAAAAAGAAGTTACAATGTTAGGAAAAGCTGTTGATGAACCAGCTCATCCATTCGTAGCTATCATTGGTGGATCTAAAGTATCTAGTAAGATCGATGTTGTTGACAACTTATTGAAAAAAGCTGATAAAGTTATCATCGGTGGTGGAATGGCTTATACATTCTCTAAAGCTGTTGGTGGTTCAATCGGTACTTCATTAGTTGAAGATGACAAATTGGATTTAGCTAAAGAATATTTAGAAAAAGCTGGAGACAAATTAGTTCTTCCTGTAGATAACGTAATCGCTGATGCATTCAGTGAAGATGCTAACACTTCTGTTGCTGATGCTGGACAAATTCCTGATGGATGGATGGGATTAGATATTGGTCCTAAATCTGTTGAATTGTTCAGAAAAACTTTAGCTGGTGCTAAAACTGTAGTATGGAATGGACCTATGGGTGTATTCGAAATGCCTAAATTCGCTAAAGGTACTGAAGAAGTATGTAAAGCAATCTCTGAATTACCAGAAGCTATTACAGTAATCGGTGGTGGAGATTCTGCTGCTGCTGCAAAACAATTAGGATATGCAGACAAATTCTCTCACGTTTCAACTGGTGGTGGAGCTAGTTTGGAATATATGGAAGGTAAAACATTACCTGGTATCGCTATTATCAGCGAAAAGTAATAAGGAGATGTACTTAAAATGAGAAAACCTATTATCGTTGGAAACTGGAAAATGAATAAAAACAACGCCGAAACAAAAGCTTTCTTCGAAGCTGTTGATGGTGTTGCTGCTAGCGAAAATGCTACTTATGGAATTGGATGTCCATTTACTGATTTAAGAACTGCATTGGATCACGCTAAAAACTTAGTTGTAGCTGCTGAAAACTGCCACTTTGAAGATAGTGGAGCTTTCACTGGTGAAGTTAGTGTTCCTATGTTAGAAGAAATGGGAGTTAAATATTGCATTATCGGTCACTCAGAACGTCGTGAAATGTTCGGTGATACTGATGAAACAGTAAACAAAAAAGCAAAACGTTTGATCAAAGCTGGAATTACTCCAATCTTATGTGTTGGTGAAACAGAAGCTGATTATGATGCTGGAAACTCAGAAAAAGTAATTCGTGAAGAATTAGCTGGTTCTTTAGCTGACTTATGTCCAAAATGTGTTGGTGAAATGGTAATTGCTTACGAACCAATCTGGGCTATCGGAACTGGAAAATCTGCTTCAGTTGAAATTGCTGAAAACTGCTGTAAGATCGTACGTGACCAAGTTAAGGTTATGTATGGTGAAGAAGCTGCTGAAAAAGTACGTATCCAATATGGTGGAAGTGTTAAACCTAACAATATCGTTGAATATATGGCTCAACCAGATATCGATGGTGCATTAATTGGTGGTGCTAGTTTGAAAGAAGATAGCTTCACAGAAATCATTGAAAAAACAAAATAATTGATGATTATTTAGGCCTCTTTGAGGCCTTTTATTTTTAGCTGTTTCTAACCAAAAATAAATTTTAGGGTTGTTTGGAAGGTGGTTTCGTGGTAAACTAGTCATGAACTATTTTAAATAGGGGGTAGAATAAAATGAACTTTGTAGAAAATAATGGTAAAAAAGTCGCAGCAATTCTTTGTGTAGCATCTGCTTTCCCTGTTGTCGCAACAGTGGTTGCAGCCAAGGAAGAACCAGGATGGCATGGCGATCGTTACGTAAACGAAGATAAAACTGTAGCTAAAGGATGGCAAGAAATTGAAGGAAAATCTTACTATTTCTCAGAAGATGGTACAGTAAACTCTTCAAAAACTGAAAATGCCACTACAGCAAGTGTTTCAAGTAACATTACGGGGGAAGTGAAAGAAACAGTAACAACAGCTAGTCAAGAAGCTGTAAAACAAGAAACAGAAGAAAAAGCAGTTGTAGAAGAAACACCTGTTCAAACTGAAGAAGTTAAAACAGAAACAACAGAAACAACTACAGATACTACTGAAACTCCAGAAGCTCCTGTAGCTCCAGTAGAAACACCTAGTGTTGATACAACAACTCAGACTCCAGAACAGGATCCAACTCCTGCTCCAGAAGCTCCTGCAGCTCCAGTAGAAACACCTAGTGTTGATACAACAACACAAGCTCCAGAACAGAATACAACACCTGCTCCTGCAGCTCCAGAGCAAACACCAGAGCAAAATCCAACACCTGCTCCTGAAACTCCTGCAGCTCCAGAACAAACACCAGAGCAAAATCCAACACCTGCTCCAGAACAGACTCCTGCTCCTGCTCCAGAAGAAACTGTAACCCCTGCACCAGAACAAACAGCTTCTAGCTTAGGTGACCGTATTTCTTCATCAGCTCAAGAATTAGTCGGTGTAACGGATGGATTATGGTGTACACAAGTTGTACAACAAGCATTAGCAAATGCTGGTGTAAGTGATGCATATCAATTATGGCCAGATCAATATCAAGGTGTATATGGATATTATACAGATAGTCCTCAAGCTGGTGACTTGATTTACTACAATAATGGTGGACGTGGTGTTGACCACATCGCTGTATATATTGGAAATGGACAAGCTGTACACGGAAACTACAATGGTAAAACTGTAATAGCTGACGCATATCAAAGTGGTATGGGTAATCCACAATATATTCGTGTAGTAAGATAATTGAATTTTTAAGCTTGGCAATTTGCCAGGCTTTTTTTTATATCTTTTGTATTGTATAATATGATGTAGTTTTGGAGGCTATTATATATGAATGAAGCATATAAAAATCTTTTAGAGAGAAGAAGTGTTCGAAAATATAATGATAAAAAGGTCAGTCATGACTTAATTGAAAAAATTGTATATGCAGGTCAATTTGCGCCTAGTGGAATGAATCGTCAAATCTATGCCTTTGTGGTTGTCGAAGACGAAGAGTTAGTTAAAGCGTTATCTAAAATGAATGCAGAAGTTATGGATTCATCATCGGATCCTTTTTATGGAGCTAAAAGTATGATCATTGTATTTGCGGATTCAAATGCACCGACATATTTATATGATGGAGCCTTAGCTATGGGAAATCTAATGAATGCAGCTAATGCTTTAGGCGTCGATTCATGTTGGATCCATCGTGCTAAAGAAGTTTTTGAAACGGATTTTGGTAAAGAATTAAAGAGAAAATGGGGCTTACCAGAATCTTATGAAGGAATTGGCCATTGTATTTTAGGTTATCGTGCAAATACGCTTGATAAACGTGCTGAAAGAACTTCTAAGGTGATTTATGCATAATATACGTATTGGACAAGCTGTAGATATTCATCAACTTCAAGAGGGTAGAAAACTCATTCTAGGCGGTGTAGAAATTGAACATTCAAAAGGTTTGTTAGGACATTCAGATGCCGATGTTTTAGTACATGCGGTAGGTGAAAGTATTTTAGGAGCCCTTGCATTAGGAGATCTAGGAAAGCATTTTCCGGATACGGATCCTAAATATAAAGGAGCGAATAGTTTAGATTTATTGGCTCATATCTATGAAATGATGAATGAAATGGGTTACCAGATTGGAAATGTGGATGCGACAATCTTGGCAGAAAGACCTAAAATGGCACCACACATTATGGCTATGCGAAAAAATATTGCAGCTGTTTTACATTGTGATATGGAAGATATTTCCATCAAGGCTACGCGAGGAGAAAAGCTAGGCTTTGTGGGAAATGAAGAGGGCATAGTGAGTTTAAGTGTTTGTATATTGGAGAAGATAAGATGAGAGTTGTAATTCAAAGGGCAAAAAACGCAAAATGTACAGTTGAAGGGCAAGTGACAGGACAAATTAATCATGGCTATTGTATTTTTGTAGGTTTTAATAATGAGGATACAGAAGAAATCATTGATAAAATGATTCATAAAATTTTATTTTTACGTATTTTTGAAGATGAAAATGGGAAGATGAATAAATCGATTCAAGATGTAAATGGTAGTATTCTATCTATTTCACAATTTACTTTATATGCCGATTGTAAAAAGGGAAATCGCCCAAGTTTTACAAATGCAGGAAAGCCAGATTTAGCTACAGTATTATATGATCAATTTAATCAGAAATTACAAGATCAAGGTATGCATGTAGAAAAGGGGATTTTTGGAGCCGATATGAAGATTGAATTGTTGAATGATGGTCCAGTTACAATTGTATTGGATTCGAAGGAGTTGTTTTAATGGAAATTATATATGGAAATATATTGGCAGAAAGTATTAAGTCTTCAATGAAACAAAAGATTGATGATATTCGTGCCCAAAAAAAAAGATTACCTTTATTAAGTGTAGTTCTTGTAGGAAATAATCCGGCAAGTATGTCTTATGTTCGTGGTAAAGAAAAGGCTTGTTCTTCAATAGGAATGCTTCAAAAAACGATTCGCTTAGATGAAAATGTATCGCAAGAAGAATTGAGTAATGTGATTATGGAGCTAAATCTAGATCCGGAAGTGGATGGTATTTTAGTCCAAATGCCATTGCCAGATCATTTAGATGAAACGGCCGCCTTAGAATTGATTGATCCACAAAAAGATGTGGATGGTTTACACCCCATGAATGCCGGGTGTTTATTGACAAATCGTCCAGGCTTTATTCCATGTACTCCACAAGGTGTGATGGCTATGTTAGATTCGATTGGATATAAAGATCTATCTGGAAAACGTGCGGTTGTTTGTGGAAGAAGTAATTTAGTTGGAAAACCCGTCGCGTTATTGCTTCAAAACCGCAATGCGACAGTTACAATTGTACATTCGAAAACACCAAATATTGAACAGATTGCTTCACAAGCTGATGTTTTGATTGTTGCGATGGGTGTTAGTCAAATGGTCAATGAAAATTGGGTAAAAGAAGGAGCTGTCGTGATTGATGTGGGAATCAATCGTGTCAATGGAAAACTTGTTGGGGATTGTGACTTCGAATCGGTTGCGAAAAAGGCAAGTTATGTAAGTCCTGTGCCAAAAGGTGTTGGTCCAATGACGGTTTGTATGTTATTATCGAATACGCTAGATGCATATAAAATGCATACGCAAGGAGAATAATTATGGAATATGGATTAAATGATATTGTTGAAATGAAAAAAGAGCATCCTTGTCATAAGTCCACAGAATGGAAAATTATTCGCATGGGTGCTGATATTCGAATTAAGTGTTTGGGTTGTGGAGCAAGTGTTTTGATGCCTAGACAAAAATTTGAAAAGAAATTGAAAAAAGTAATTCGACATGAAGAAGAATAGAGAGGATGTATTGAATTTATGCCATTAACTGCAGGAATTGTTGGTCTTCCTAACGTAGGAAAATCGACTTTATTTAACGCTATCACAAAATCTCAAGTGGAAGCTGCAAACTATCCATTTGCGACAATTCAGCCAAATGTAGGTGTTGTAGAAGTACCAGACTATCGTATTGATCGTTTAGTTGAAATCTTCAATCCGAAAAAAACGATTTATACAACATTTGAATTTACTGATATTGCAGGATTAGTAAAGGGAGCAAGTCAAGGTGAAGGTTTGGGTAACCAATTCTTATCGAACATTCGTTTAACAGATGCGATTTGTCACGTAGTTCGTTGTTTTGACAATCCGGATATTACACACGTAGAAAATAGTGTGGATCCAATTCGTGATATTGAAATTATCAACTTAGAATTGACTTTAGCTGACCTTCAAACGATTGAAAATCGTAGAAGTAAGATTGAACGTAAGGCTAAGACAAACAAAGATAAAGAATCATTGGATGAACTTGCTTTATTGGATCGTCTTCAACCTGTTTTAGAAGAAGGAAAACCAGCGCGTTCATTAGAATTAAATGAAGAAGAACAAATTTTGATGAAGGGTTATAACTTATTGACCGCAAAACCTATGATTTATGTTGCCAACTTAGATGATGAAGGGATTATGGATCCAGATTCATGTGCTTACTACAATCAAGTAAAGGAATATGCACAAAGTCAAAATAACCAAGTCGTTGCCTTGTGTGCGCAAATGGAAGAGGAATTGTCTGGTTTAGATAAAGAAGAAAAAGATGCGTTCTTAGAAGAATTAGGTGTTGAAACTTCTGGCTTAGATCAATTGATTCAAGAAGCCTATTCCGTATTAGATTTATGTACATTCTTAACGGCTGGAGAAGATGAATGTCGTGCATGGACATTCAAAAAAGGTATGAAAGCACCAGATTGTGCTGGTGTTATCCACACAGATTTCAAAAAAGGCTTTATTCGAGCAGAGGTATATCGCTTTGATGATATTGATGAATTGGGTAGTGAATTGGCTATTAAAGAAGCAGGACGTTTACGTCTAGAAGGAAAGGATTATGTCGTTCAAGATGGCGATGTAATGCATTTTAGATTTAATGTTTAGTCTACAAAGTATTGTCTATTTGGTGATTGCCGTTATTCTATCTATGTCAATTCATGAAACGGCTCATGGCTTAGTTTCTTATTGGATGGGAGATCCAACCGCTAAATTAGAGGGAAGATTAAGTCTAAATCCTTTTAAACATGTGGATTGGCTAGGCTTAGTTTGTCTATTGATTTGTGGATTTGGATGGGCAAAACCCGTTCCGATTGATGCAAGATATTATAAAGACGCAAAAACAGGGATTATATGGACTAGTTTTGCGGGGCCTGTCGCAAATTTTCTTTTAAGCTTTATTTGTATATTCCTATTTTATGCACTTTATAAATTTGCACCTCAATTTATGATGACAAGTGTTGGTTATTTTGTATCAAACACATTGACCTATACAGGACTTATTTCTACGGGATTTGGAATCTTTAACTTGATTCCAGTTCCACCACTAGATGGATCGAAAATATTATTTTCATTTTTACCAGACGATAAATATTATAAATTTATTGATGGTGCACCATGGATGAACATCTTATTTATCTTTTTGATTTTTACAGGTCTATTAGATTATCCGTTAGGTATGTTACGTTCAAATATGATTCAATTTTTTGAGATGATCGCAAAGATGATTTTAGGTTTCTAAAGTCATCTTTTTTAAACGCTTTCACAAAAAAATGACATTTTACTAAAAATTAACATAAATTTAATATTGTTTTGACATTATTTTTATTGCATAATAAAGACGTCGCAATGTGGAATTTTTGCGTGAAAAAATTGAAAATAAAATATTCATTTTATAAAAGGAGTTCAAGATGGAAATAGTTACAATGGTCTTATCCCTATTAGGTGGCATTGCGTTATTTTTGTTCGGTATGTCTTTAATGGGCGATGGACTAAAAAGCGTAGCTGGTAATAAGTTAGAAGCATTCTTGTACAAGATGACAAACACAAGTCTAAAAGGTGTTGCCCTAGGTGCAGGTGTTACTTCTGTTATTCAATCTAGTAGTGCTACGACAGTAATGGTCATTGGTTTTGTTAACTCAGGTATGATGAAACTAAGACAAGCAATTGGTATTATTATGGGTGCTAATATTGGTACAAGTATTACCGGTTGGATATTGTGTTTATCTTATGTTGGTGGATCTAGTGGTATTGCGAGCTTATTTTCAACAGCTACGATCACAACATTGTTTGCGTTTATTGGTATTTGTTTAAAAACATTTGGGAAACGTACTACACATAAAAATGTTGGAAATATCATGCTTGGTTTTGCGATTTTAATGACAGGTATGCAACAAATGAGTGGTGCTGTTTCACCTTTAAGAACAAATGAAACATTCATTAGTATGCTTACAATGTTCTCAAATCCAATTATGGGTATTCTTGTTGGTATTTTGTTTACAGCTGTTTTACAAAGTGCAAGTGCTGCAATTGGTATTTTGCAGGCACTATCTATGACAGGCTCATTGACATTTGCGGCAGCCTTCCCAATTAACTTAGGAATTGGTATTGGTGCTGCATGTCCAGTGTTGATTTCTGCTTTAAGTGCAAATAAGAATGGTAAACGTACCGCATTAGAATATTTGATCAATGACTTATTTGGTATGATTATTTGGTCTATCTTATTCTATGGTTCAAATCTATTTATGCACTATGATTTTTTGAATAAAGTTATGTCTCCAATCAATATTGCATTAATGAATACAGCGATTCGTTGTGGAAATGTATTAGTTTTATTCTGGTTCATTCCTCAAATTGAAAAATTATTGATGCGTATTGTCAAAGACAGTCCAGAAGATCTAGCAGAACAGGCTGACTTTGATTTATTAGAAGAACGTTTGATTCCTTATCCTGCCTTAGCTATTGCTCAATGTCATCGTGTTATGAATGGTATGGCTAAAAAGGTTCGTAATAATGTGAATCGTTCAATGAACTTGATCAATGAATTTAGACCTGAAAAATATGAGAAAGTACATCGTAAAGAAACATTGATTGATAAATATGAAGCGCGTTTAGGTTCTTATTTGATGCAACTTACAAAACAAGCATTAAATACTGAACAAACAAGACAAGCCTCATTATATCTTCATACTATTAGTGACTTTGAAAGAATCGGTGATCACGCGGCAGATATTGCCGAGATGTCAAAGAGTATCAATGAAAATCGTATGGAAATGTCAGAAGCTGCCATGGATGAGTTAAACCTTGTCATGGAAGCAGTTCGTGAATCGATGAATATGACATACCATGCATATCTAGAAGATGATTTAGATTTGGCTCGACGTGTATCTCCACTTGGAATTGTCATTCGTGGACTATGTGATGAAATGAAATTACGTCACGTTGAACGTTTATCTCAAGGAAACTGTGGACTTGAAGAAGGTACAGTATTCAATGATTTATTGAATAGTTTAAACCGTATTGCCACACACTGTGCAAGTAGTATGGTGGCCTTGGTCAAGATTCGTGAAAAAGATACAGATATCCACATTCACGATTCAAAGGTATATGCAATCGACGGTGACGATTATAAAACGACGTTAGCTGAATATCGAGAAAAATATGATCTTGGACAAAGAGAAGGTCGTATTGTAAGTATGGAAGACGATCAAGTTGAATAGAAATTAAAAAAGGGCCTGAGAAATCAGGCCTTTGATGTATTAATTTGAATGTCACATTTGTCTTGGATTGAAAAAGTATTAAAATAGGCTTCTTCTAAAGGAATCCAGCGTTGAATGAAATTATTCAACATCTTTGGATTTCTTTTTCTTAGTCTTTCTATTTGTTCATCTTTATTGACTGTTAAGAAAACGGAAAAATCATAATATTTTTGAAGACTAGAATGCATAGAATAAGAGCCTTCTATAATATTGAATGGTTTATATGGAATCAAGATAGCATGCTCTATAGACATAGTTGAGCAATTGAATTTACGCAACTTTACATCTTCATGTTTTGATAATGGAATTAATATTTCTTCTTTAAAACGCTCATGATCCACATTTTCTCCAGGACTTTCAAGTCTTTCTTTTGTTCTTTGATGGGGTTGCAAGAAAAAGTCGTCCATTTTAAATACGTTGCAGTCATATATTTGTTTAAGTAAGTCTGCAAGTGTAGTTTTACCAGAAGCACAACGTCCATCAATTGAAACCATAGAAGGGTGATTGTTGTCTATATATTGGAATAATTCTAAAAATGGAACATACTTTTTATGAATCAAACGATATGCAGGATGATACAATTGATTGAACGTATCTGAATGATGAAGGGCAGGATACCCCTCTTTTTTCCATTTTAAAAGTAAATCCTTAGATTCTTCGTAAGAAAAGGGAAGAGTATTGTCAAAGATAAGATCTAAAAGAGTTTGAATCTTATCTTCAAGTTGTTTGATTCCATTTTCTTCTTGTTGGCATGATCGTATAAATAAGGTACTTAGTGTGTTTACATTTAAACCATAATTCAAATGTAGACGAATATAGTCTCCATCTAATTCTTCAATTGAATCTGAAGAATCTTTATGATTTTGTAGTTCTTGTTCAATACTTGATTTGACGGTAGAGAAATCAGAAACAAGGTGTTCACATCCAAAACTACTTTGATACAAAAACTTCATAAGGTCTTGTAATTCAAGTTGTGGGTATAATTTAAATTGATTAAGTATATATTCTTTTGTGTTCATAGAATGTATTTTATCACATTCTTTTCTTTTTGATTATAGATAAAAACTATAACAAGTACATATTTTTAAATATTATAAATAATCAATAAGAAATGATAAAATGATGTCATTGGAGGAAATTGACTAATGTTGAATATTAAATATGATATTGTAGGATCTTTTTTAAGACCACAAGAAATTAAAGAGGCACGTGCTAAATTTAATAATAATGAGATTACATATGAACAATTACGTGATATTGAGGATGAACAAATCGCAAAATTGGTTGCCAAAGAAGTACAGCACGGCTTGAAGTTTGTGACGGATGGAGAGTTTCGTCGTCGCTGGTGGCATTTGGATTGGTTAAAAGAATTTGATGGTTTTACGACAAAACACTTAGACAAGTTCATTAATGGAAGAAACAATCATATTGAATTGGGTATGATTGAAGGAAAGATTATCTATGATCCAAATAAGGCACATAAAGAAATGTACGCATGGGATTTCTTAAAGAAGGAAGCAAGTAAATATGGTGTAGAAGCCAAGAAATGTATTTCTGGACCAAACATGATTTTGATTGATCATTTCTTACAACTAGGCATTAAAGATACACCATATTATGGTACGGATATTGAAGCGGTGATTGAAGATATTGGATTGGCATATCAAGCAGCCATTCGTGATTTCTATAATCATGGATGTCGCTATATTCAAATTGATGATACTTCATGGACCTATATGATCGATGATACGTTTGTATCAAAGGTAGAAGGTTTGGGTTATACAAAAGCACAAGTACTAGATTGGTTTGTGCGTGTAAGTACAAAAGCTTTAGAAAATCGTCCAGAAGATATGCAGATCGCAACACATTTCTGTAAAGGAAACTTCAAAGGAAATCCATTATTCCATGGATTCTATGATACGATTGCCAAATCGGTCGCAAGTATTCCATACGATGGCTATTTTGTAGAATATGATGATGCTCGTAGTGGAACCTTTGATCCTTGGGCTGTTTTAAAAGGCACAGGCCGCACATTTGTAGCTGGCTTGATTTCGACTAAGCGTAAAGAATTAGAAGAGCATGATGCGATTAAAGAGCGTTATGAACAAGCTAAAGCTGTAGTTGGTGAGAATATTGCACTTTCTCCACAATGTGGATTTGCCTCTGTAGAAGAAGGAAACTGCATTGATGAAGAAACACAATGGAAGAAAATTGATTTATTGGTATCTTGCCAAGACTTTATTTAAGAGAAATTGTTAGATTTCTCTTTTTTTCACAAAAAAAGGAACAATTACTTGTTCCCGTAGTATGAATTTAAGAAAGATTCTTTGAATTCTTTAAATGTACCATCTAAAATAGCTTGTCTAGCCTGTTCTGTAAGACGAATGATGAAACGAAGATTATGCATCGAAGCTAGTTCAAAATATTTGGCTGATTCTGTGCGGTCTTGTGATTTCCAAAGTCTTCTTAATTCGCCTAATGTGATTTTACTTTGACATGTTGGACAATCGCATCCTTCATCAATGATTTCATCGCTATCTCTATATTTAGATAGATTGATAGGACCATGCATTGTATACAATCTTCCATGTCTTGCCTCTCTTGTAGGGGCTACACAATCAAATGTATCTGCACCATTTTCAGTACCAATCAAGATATCATCTGGATGAGATAAACCTAATAAATGTCTTGGCTTATTTTCAGGTAGTTCTTCGTTACACCAAGTTAAAATATCGCCTAATGTTTCTTTTAAGAAGGCACCGCCTAATCCATAGCCATCGAAATCCATTTGTGCATACTTTTTACATGTAGATCTTCTAAGATCTTCCCAACGACCACCTTGAATTACGCCATATAGAGATTGGTGATATCCTAAATCATCACAATGTTTTTTATGTTCATCCAGACTTCTTTTTGCCCAACGCTCCGTTCTTGCCAAGGATTCAACATTATATTCATAAGTATCCGCTAAAGAAGTTAATTCATCATAAGCCATATGGATATCGGCTCCAATACGACATTGAATCTGCATACTTTCTTCAGGACCAATAAAATCTTCTTGACCTGTAAATGGATCATGAAAGTGTACTCCATCTTCTGTTACGTGGGCTAAACGTTTTTCTTCTTCCGTATTTTTCATATTGTCTTCACGTTTCATGCTGACAACTTTTCCACAACCTGAACCTAAAGACATGACTTGAAATCCACCGGAATCCGTTAAGGTTGGACCATCCCATTTTGACCATGCAGATAAGCCTCCATTAGCGGCAATCTCTGGGGAAATGTTTCGTAAATGATATCCATTACTTAACATGGCTTGAGCATTAATGCTCTTTAATTCTTCCATAGAAACAAAACGAACTTCACCATGTGTTCCTACGCACATAAATGCTGGCGTTTTAATGTCACCATGAGGTGTATGTATAATTCCGGCTCTTCCTAAATGGCCAGGAATTCTTTTTTCAATTTCAAAATAAAATTTATTGTCATTTTTATATTCCATAAGTAAATTTACCTCCTTCTTTAATCTTTTAAACAGTTGGAGATAAACT
>ERZ773181.819-NODE-819-length-30360-cov-12.317175_pt1 | contig 30360 bp, 26 predicted proteins | sample MGYA00581001_ERZ773181 | MGnify/ENA primary metagenome ERZ773181 (study PRJEB29015, sample SAMEA2737780) | human gut metagenome | biome: human gut; feature: human-associated habitat; material: faeces | place: China | collected 2012 ...
CAAGGACCGCGCCATGAAGATCCTGCGCTCCAAGCTGTACGAGGCGGAGCAGGAGCGACAGAACGCCGCCATTGCCGCCACCCGCAAAAGTCAGGTGGGTACCGGCGACCGCAGCGGTAAGATCCGCACCTACAACTTCCCCCAGAACCGCGTAACGGATCACCGGCTCACGGGGGACAACAAGAATTTCAATATCGCCGCCATCATGAACGGCGAGCTTGACAATATGATCGACGCCCTGATCCTCAACGATCAGGCGCAGAGACTGCAAGAAAGCAAGGAGGAATGACCGTGAACCAGTACAAGAAAAAGATGTATGACCTCTCCGGCCCAAAGACCGCGGAGGCGCTGAACAAGCGCCATTTCGAGGCGTACTACTGCTCCACCGCCGCCGAGGCTGTGGAGAAGGTGCTGGAGCTGACCCCCAAGACGGATGTTGTGTCCTGGGGCGGCGCCATGACCGTGGACGAGCTGGGCATCAAGCAGCGTATGGCGCAGGAGGGCTATACCCTCCTTGACCGCGATACCGCCCAGTCGCCGGAGGAGAAGCAGGCCATCATGCGTCAGGCGCTGACCTGCGGCACATTCCTCATGAGCAGCAACGCCATCTCCAAGGACGGCCAGCTGGTGAACATCGACGGCAACGGCAACCGCGTGGCGGCCATGTGCTTCGGCCCCCGTCAGGTGGTGGTCGTGGCGGGGATGAACAAGGTGCTGGGTACGCTGGACGACGCCGTTGCCCGCGCCCGCAACGTGGCGGCGCCCGCCAACGCCCAGCGGTTCGGGGTCAAAACGCCCTGCGGCCTTACGGGACAGTGCGGCGACTGCACCAGCCCCGACTGCATCTGCTCCAAGCTGGTCATCACCCGGTTCTGTATGCCGGAGCGCCGCATCAAGGTCGTTCTGGTGGGCGAGGATCTGGGTCTGTAAGTAAACTGCCGAAAAGAGGAAATTTCCTTGGAAACCAAGATATTCCATCCGGAACAGGATAAAAACGCCGTGGCGGAGGCGGCGGCCATCCTCCGCCACGGCGGTCTGCTGGGCATCCCCACGGAAACGGTGTACGGTCTGGGCGCTGACGCGCTGAACGAGGACGCGGTGCGCCGCATCTTCGAAGCCAAGGGCCGCCCGCAGGACAACCCCCTGATCATCCACGTCCCCTCGGCGGACTGGCTGGAGCGGTATTGTCAGAACGTGCCGCCCGCCGCCTATCGGCTGGCGGAGCGGTTCTGGCCCGGCCCGCTGACCATGATCCTGCCCCGGCGGGACATCGTACCCCTGCGTACCACCGGCGGCCTGGAGACGGTGGGCGTCCGCTGCCCGGATCACCCCGTGACGCTGGCTATCATCGAAGCCGCCGGTGTGCCGGTGGCAGCGCCCAGCGGCAACACATCGGGCAGGCCCAGTCCCACCACCGCCCAACACATGATGGAGGACATGATGGGCCGGATCGACGGCATCGTGGACGGCGGTCCCTGCTCCGTAGGCGTGGAGAGCACCATCATCGACCTGACGGTGCAGCCGCCCCGTCTGCTGCGTCCCGGCGGTCTGCCGCTGGAGGTGCTGGAGCAGGTGCTGGGCGAGGTGACCGTGGACGACGCGGTGCGCCGCAAAATGGGGGAGGGGGAGCGTCCCCGCGCCCCCGGTATGAAGTACCGCCACTACGCGCCCAAGGCCGCCGTCACGGTGGTCACCGGCCCCGCCCGCCGCAGCGCCGCCTACATACGGGAGCATCTGCCGCAGGGGGCGGGCGTCATCTGCTTTGATGAGTACGCCCCGCAGTTTACCGGCCATATTGTCCATCGGCTGGGGTCTGTGGACGACAAGCTGGCACAGGCGCAGCACGTTTTCGACGCGCTGCGCACCTTCGACGATACGGATGTGACGGAGATCTACGCCCAGTGTCCCGATGAATCCGGTCTGGGTCTTGCGGTGTCCAACCGCCTGAAAAAGGCCGCCGGCTTCCATGTAGTGGATGTGTCGCCGCTGGTCATCGGCTTCACCGGCCCCACCGGTGCGGGCAAGACCAGCGCGCTCCGGGCACTGGAGCGTCTGGGCGGACTGGTGCTGGACTGCGACGCCGTGTACCATGCGCTGCTGCGCACCGATGCGTCCCTGCGCAATGCCATCACCGACGCCTTCGGCCCGGTGTTCGGTGCGGACGGCGCGCTGGATCGGCAGAAGCTGGGCACCGCCGTGTTCGGTGACCCGGCCGCCATGGAAAAGCTGAACGCCATCATCTTTGACCGTCTGCCCCGTGAGCTGCTGCGCCGCATCAACGACAGCGACGCGCCGCTGATCGGTATCGACGCCATCAATCTGGTGGAGAGCGGCCTGTCCCGCCTCTGCCGCCGCACCGTGGCGGTGCTGGCGCCTGCGGAAACGCGGGTACGCCGCATCATGGTCCGGGACGGCATACCGGAGGACTACGCCCGGCTGCGGGTGCAGGCCCAGAAGCCCGATGACTTTTACCGCGCCCACTGCACCGACGTGCTGGTGAACGACGCCGTCACGCCGGATGCATTTGAAACCATCGCCTATCAGAGATTACAACATATTTTTGAGGAGGAAACTGACCATGAGTGAGGAACTGAAGAACCTGAAGAAGCAGCTCCTGAAGGACGAGCGCAACGGCTACGATGTGCTGAGCGCCTCCGAGCTGGAGAAGATGGAGGCGTACTGCACCGTCTACAAGGCATTTCTGGATGCCGGTAAGACGGAGCGCCTCAGCGCCCGTGCCGCTATTGCACTGGCGGAGAAGCACGGCTTCGTGGCCTACAAGCGGGGCATGGCGCTGTCCGCCGGCGACAAGGTCTATACCTGCAACCGAAACAAGGGTCTGATGCTGGCCGTCATCGGCCGCCGCAGTCTGGCGGAAGGCGCCCAGATCGCCGCCGCCCATATCGATTCCCCCCGTCTGGACCTGAAGCCCAATCCCCTGTATGAGGACAGCGAGCTGGCCTACTTCAAGACCCATTACTACGGCGGCGTCCGCAAGTACCAGTGGGTCACCATTCCTCTGGAGCTGCGGGGCACCGTGGTGCTGACCGACGGCTCTGTGGTGGATGTCTGCATCGGCGAGGGCAGCGAGCCCAAGCTGGTCATCACCGACCTGCTGCCCCATCTGGGCGCGGAGCAGAGCAAGAAGCCTCTGAGCGAGGCCATCCCCGGCGAGACGCTGAACATCCTGCTGGGCAGCCGTCCTCTGGGCGACGACGAGGACAGCGACCGCGTGAAGATGCAGGTCCTCAAGCGCCTGTACGACAAGTACGGCATCACCGAGGCGGACTTTGCCTCCGCCGAGCTGGAGACGGTACCCGCCGTCAACGCCACCGATATCGGTCTGGATGCCAGCCTCATCGGCGCCTACGGCCACGACGACCGCGTCTGCGGCTTCGCCGCTTTGCAGGCGCTGCTGGACATCGGCACGCCGGAGAAGACCGCCGTGTGCGTGCTGGCTGACAAGGAGGAGATCGGCTCCATGGGCGTCACCGGTATGCAATCCGCCGCCTTCGATACCTTCATGAACGATCTGTGCGACAGCCAGAACGTGGCGCTCCGTGTCTGCTACGAGAACGCCTTCTGCCTGTCCGCCGACGTGACCGCCGCCTACGACCCCAATTTTGCCGACGTGTACGAAAAGCGCAACGCCTCCTTCCTCAACCACGGCGTGGGTCTGTGCAAGTACACCGGCGCACGGGGCAAGTCCGGCTCCTCCGACGCCGACGCCGAGACGGTGGGCTATGTCCGCGGCGTGCTGGATAAGGCCGGTATCCGCTGGCAGATCTGCGAGATGGGCAAGATCGACGCCGGCGGCGGCGGCACGGTGGCCCAGTTCATGGCCAACCGCAACATCACCACGCTGGACGCCGGTGTGCCTGTGCTGAGCATGCACGCCCCCTTTGAGGTGGTGGCTAAGCTGGACTGCTACGAGACGTACCGCGCCTGCAAGGCTCTGTACGAGGCTCTGTAAGCAGCCAAGTCCTACAAGTAAAAAGAGAGACGGCTGCGCCGTCTCTCTTTTTTTGCTTATTTTTCCGGGGTGTCGTTGTCCTCGATCTTCCCTGGCATAGAGGGGAACATGGCGTTGATGAAACTGGCCATTTTGCTGTGCTCGGCGTACCACTCGCCGTGCTCCGCCTCCAAGCGCTCCTTGTCGCCGTAGTTCTCCAGCGCGTGGCACGTCTCCACATAGGCCTTCTGCATCTGGCGGATGCGGGCGCTCATGTGCTGCAAAAGGCTCATGACCTTGGCGGGGCGGTCGCGGAAGTATTTCCCGAAGTTGTCGAAGGAGATCTCACTGACCACCAGCGGCTCCAGCGCCACCACCGTGGTGTTCCGGGGTCGGGATTCCAGAAAGCTGATGACGTTGAAGAAGTCGCCCTCCCGCAGCGTCACCACCTCCACCTCATTGGGCTTACCATAGTCGGTGTATATCCCCACACTGCCGTAGAGGATATTGTACATATTCATCTCCATCTCACCGGGGCTGCAAACGATCTGACCCTTCTTGAACCTGCGCTCTCCTGTGTTGGGCATACGCCATACCTCCTGCCTTTTTTCATTCTGACGTTATTTTATCATATCCGCCTCGGCCTTGTCGATACTTCTTCTTGCCAAACGCGCCGGAAAGTGGCATACTGTTGCAGGTAAATACGCACAAAAGGAGATATTTCCGTATGGATCATTTTCATATAGCCCTTTCCGAGGATCAGCTCCGCGCCGTCAGCTCCATCGGCCTTGCCCATGTGGGCGACGCCGTGTATGAGCTGCTGGTACGCACATGGCTGTGCGCCCACGGTAAGGCCACCGGCAAGGATCTGCACCGCGCCGCCATCGCGCTGGTCTGCGCCCCGGAGCAGGCCCGCCGCGCCCAGCGCATCCTGCCGCTGCTGACGGCGGAGGAGGATACGGTGTTCAAGCGGGGGCGCAACGCCGCCGTCCACGCCATTCCTAAGAACGCCACCACCGCCCAGTACCACCAGGCCACGGCACTGGAGTGCCTGCTGGGCTGGCTGTACCTGCGGGGAGACACCGACCGCGTCAGCGCGCTGTTCGACGTGATGATGGAGGAGGATTGATATGCCCTTAGACGCTATCTGTCTGCAAGGCGTGGTGGGGGAGCTTACCCCCCAGCTCACCGGCAGCCGCATCGAAAAAATACAGCAGCCCGCACGGGATCAGATCATCCTTCTGCTGCGGGGCAGCCGCCGTTTGTTCCTCAACGCCGGCACCAACCAGCCCCGCATCCACCTGACGGAGCAGCTGCGGGATAACCCGTCTCAGCCGCCGATGTTCTGTATGCTCCTGCGCAAGCACCTGTCCGGCGGCATCATCGAGTCCATCCGGCAGGAGCCGCTGGAGCGTGTGGTGACGCTGACCGTGCTGGCCTCCGACGAGATGGGGGAGCGCAGCCGCTTTACGCTGGTGTGGGAGGGGATGCCCCGCCGCGCCAATCTCATCCTCTGCGACAGGGACGGCCGCATCATCGACTGTCTGCGCCGCGTGGATCTGGAGGCGGAGCAGGACCGGCAGGTGCTGCCGGGGCTTTTTTACCGCCTGCCCACCCGGCAGGATAAGCGCTCGCCTCTGTCCGTGACGGAGGAGGAATTCGCCGCCCTGCTGGGACGCGCCGCGCCGGACGCGCCGCTGGACGGCTGGCTGCTGGACACCTTCACCGCCATATCCCCGCTGGTGGCGCGGGAGCTGACAGTCCGCGCCTGCGGCAGCACCGACGCTCCCGTATCGCAGGGGAGCGCCCTGTGGGAAGTGTTCTCCCGGTGGCAAAAGACTGTGCATGAAAACACCTTTACACCGACGCTTATCAAACGGAACGGGTCGCTGGCGGACTTTACCTACGGCCCTGTTACCCAGTATGGCACCTACGCGGAGACGGAGATCTATGACAGCTTTTCCCACCTGCTGGACGACTTCTATGAAAAGCGGGAGCAGGCGGAGCGGGTGAAGCAGAAGGGGCGGGATCTGCTGAAGACTGCCACCACTGCCCGTGACCGTGTGCGGCGCAAGCTGGCGGCGCAGGAGAAGGAGCTGACCGCCTGTCTGGACAGGGATCACCTGCGGATCTGCGGCGAGCTGATCACCGCCAACCTCTACCGCATGGAGCGGGGGCAGAGCCGCCTCACCGCCCAGAACTACTACGACGAAAACTGCGCCGATGTGGATATCCCGCTGGATGTCCGGCTGTCGCCGCAGGAGAACGCCGCCCGGTATTTCAAGCAGTACGCCAAGGCCAAGACGGCGGAGAAGTACCTGACAGCCCAGCTGCAAAGGGGCGGGGAGGAGCTGCAATATCTGGAGAGCGTTTTACAGGAGTTGGCGCAGGCCGAATCGGAGCAGGACTTCAACGATATCCGCACGGAACTGACGGACGGCGGCTACCTGCGGGGGCGGGGCAAAAAGCAGCCCGGCTTCCAGCGTGCCTCCAAGCCACGGGAGTTCCGCTCCTCCGCGGGACTGCGTATCCTCGTGGGACGCAACAACCGGCAGAATGACCGCCTGACCACCAAGGATGCCGACAAGCGGGACATCTGGCTCCATACCCAGAAGATCCACGGCAGCCATGTGATCCTCTGCACCGGCGGTACAGAGCCGGACGAGCAGAGTCTTATGGAGGCCGCGTCACTGGCGGCGTACTTCTCCCAGGCGCAGGGCAGCACCAAGGTGCCGGTGGACTATACGCCGGTGAAGTTTGTTAAAAAGCCCGCCGGCGCTAAGCCGGGCATGGTGGTCTACACCATCTACCAGACCATGCTGGCCGACCCGGACGAGGAGCTGGTCAAGCGCTTGGCGGGGAAATGATATTTGCACAAAAGACCGCCTGCGCGACTGGCGCGCAGGCGGTCTTTTGTCATCTTACAGCTCCACGGTCTTCGTGGCGATGTTCTCGCAGAACACCCGGTCGTGCTCCACGAACAGCAGGGTAGGCCGGAATGCTTGCAGCAGCTCCTCAATCTGGATGCGGGAGAGGACGTCGATGTAGTTCAGCGGCTCGTCCCAGACGTACAGATGGGCGGACTGGCACAGGCTTCGGGCCAGCAGCACCTTTTTCTTCTGGCCAGCGGAGTAGTCGCCCATATCCTTCTCGAACTGCACCCGCTCGAAGCCAAGCTTCCGCAGGATCGTCAGGAACAGGCTCTCATCGAGACCGTACCCGGCGGCGTAGTCCCGCAGCCCGCCCCGCAGACCGGAGGCGTCCTGCGGCACGTAGGAGATGACCAGCCGGCTGGCTGTCTCCAAAGTGCCGGAATAGGGAATATCCTGCCCGCACAGCAGCTTGAGGATGCTGGACTTGCCGCAGCCGTTTGCCCCGCACAGCGCTACGCGGTCGCCCTGCGTCACGGTGAAGGATACGCCGCTGCACACGGCCCCGCCGCCGTAGTCGATGGACACCTCCCGCAGCGCTGCCAGCCGCTGGGCGTGGTGGGTCAGCGGGTACAGCTTCAAAGCATCGCTGCGTTCGATGTCCTTCAGCAGCGCGGATCTCTCCTCAATGGCGTTTTGCTGCCGCCGTTCCAGATTTTTCCGCCGCTGCTGCATACGCCGGGACTGCTCGGCGACGAAGTCGCGGCCGCCCATGGCGTCGGCGAGACCCTTGACCTTGGCGGAGTTTTTTCCGATCTTCGTCCCCTCCACCCGGTCGGCCCAGTCGCTGGACTGCCGCGCCGCCTCTTTCAGCCGCCCGATCTCCTTTTTGAGCCGTTCATTCTGTGACAGCTCAAAGGCGTCCTGCCGCCGCTTGTTCTCGTACCACGAGGAAAAATTCCCCTTTTGCACCTCGATGCTGCTGCGGTTGATGGACAGAATGTGATCCACACAGCCGTCCAGAAAGGCACGGTCGTGGGACACCAGCAGGAAGCCCTTTTTGCCGCGGAGATAGCGGCTTACCAGCGCCCGCCCCACCTGATCCAGATGGTTGGTAGGCTCGTCGATGAGGAGAAAGCGGTTTTCCCGGGAAAAGAGCATGGCCAGCAGGAGCTTGGACTGCTCGCCGCCGGACAGCGTGGAAAAGGGACGGTACAGTGCGTCCTCCGGTACCTCCAGCGGCGCCAGCTCCCGCAGGAACCGCCACGAAGCCACGTCGGGACAGACGCGCTCCAGCAGCTCCATGGGACACAGCGACGGATCCTCCACGGCGTAGGGGAAGTAGTCAAAGCCCACGCTGGCGTGTATCGTGCCTTGATAGGGATACCTTCCCTCTAAGAGCCGCAGCAGCGTGGTTTTACCCCGTCCGTTGCGGCCCGTCAGTCCCAGCCGCCAGTCGGTGTCCAGCTGAAAGCTGACGTTTTCGAAGATGTTGTCGTAGCTGCCTTCATAGCAGAATGTAAGGTCGGATACTTTAATAATGGACATGGTCATGCCTCCTATACGAAAAAATGGCTGCGGGAAACAGCTCCCACAGCCAAAAACGCACACCACGCCCGCCGTTAGGCAGGCTATGACCACGCACAGAGCCGAGAGATACGCCAATTTCCCGCGAAAGGCACAACGAACAGGACGGTCAGCACCGCCCGATACAATGTCGTGCCGTAGTTCAGCAGGAAATCAGGTTCATCCTCTCAACTCCTCTCTTATTTTTTCTTATCCTACCACACGCGCCGCAATAAAGCAACCTCTGCCGCCGTATTTGTCCCGCGCAACCTGAAGTTGCGCGAAATTTTTCACTTTTTTTGCCGCGCAACCTGAAGTTGATGGACATTTTTTCCGCCATCTGGTATGCTGTGACCAGAAAGGGGGTAACGCGATGCGCAGAGTGATCCCATTCGCGCCGTGGCAGACGGCGTATTTTCTCCGCTGGCTGCGGGACATGTCCGACAGGGGCTGGGTGCTGCAGACCATCAAGGGCGTAAAGGCGGTATTCGTCCCCGCCGCGCCCGGCGGCCAGATCTACGCCCTGTTCCCGGAGGGCGCAGCCCCGCAGGAGTTGGACGAGCTGTTCCTCCGTCTGGAGGAGGGCCGTCTCACAGCTCCGCCGGCGCTGGACCGTCCCATGCCCAACAGCCTGACCCTGCCGGAGGATCCCCGTCTTGCCAAATTGGTGGGGGAGATCGGATCCTATAAGTACATCCAGCTGCTCTACCAGCTTCGCCGCGACAACGGCTGGGAGGAGGTCTGCGATTGGGGCGGCCTGTGCGTCATGCGCAGCACCCGCCCGGACGCCGTGCCGCCGCCCCGCCTGCCGGAGCTCACCGAGAACGCAAAGCTGCACCGGAAAGGGCAGACGTCCACCGCCGCCATGAATCTGGGCTTCCTGCTGTCGCTGCCGTTTCTGGCGGCGCTGAAGGACACCGGCCTGCTGTTCTGGCAGAAACTGGCGGCCGCCGCGGCGCTGGTGGCGGCGGCCTGCTTCGCCGTGGATCGCGTGCTGTTCCATGGCGTCCTGTCCCCGGAGAAGTGGGACGATATGTCCTACGAGGAGTGCCTGCACCGTGCCGCCGGCCGGACGGTGCTGCTGTACGTCATCGTCGTTGCCGCGCCCATCGCGGCCCTGCTGTACTCTTTCCTGTCGCTGCTGCGGACGTGAACCCATGCAAAAAGACCGCCCACGGGCGGTCTTTTTTGCGTGGATGCGGGTGGGATGCTTATGTGGTCTCCGTTCCGTCCTCTCGGAACAGCAGGGTAATGCACCACAAGCCTGCGATGCCCACCAGCGTATAGATGACGCGGCTGACCGCGCCGGTCTGTCCGCCGAACAGGAACGCCACGCAGTCAAAGCTGAAAAGCCCCACGCTGCCCCAGTTCAGCGCGCCGATGACCACGAGGATCAGCGCGATACGGTCTACGATCTTCATGAAAGTCCCTCCTTGTGTGTAAGACTGCTTTCTCCCGTAGTCTTTCCCGGCAGCCCGGCAGATATGCACAAAAATTTGTCAGCTGACCTGAAATAATTTGAAAACCGATTGCAAACGCCGGGGATTTTTGGTACTATGACCAATAGGAACAAGACCACGCACCTTTTGATCAAAAACAGGAGGAACACCATGAACAAGAAATTCGAAAAGCTGGGCTTTTATCCCGCCGACATCCTGCTGCCCAAGGGACAGGACATGACCAAGTGGGCCGTGGTGGCCTGCGACCAGTTCACCTCTGAGCCGGAGTACTGGCAGGCGGTGGAGGAGAAGGTGGGCGACGCCCCCTCCACGCTGCGTCTCATCCTGCCCGAGGCCAATCTGAAGGCCCCCAACGTGGACGAGTATATTGACGATATCAACGCCGCCATGCGCAAGTACATGGCAGACGGCGTGTTCGAGACGCTGACCGACTCCCTGCTCTACATCGAGCGTCAGCAGTCCGACGGCCGCATCCGCCACGGCCTTATCGGCATGGTGGATCTGGATGCCTACGACTTCACCCCCGGCTCCGGTGCGCTGATCCGCGCCACCGAGGGTACGGTGCTGGATCGTATCCCGCCCCGCGCCCGCGTCCGCCGCAACGCCCCCATCGAGCTGCCCCATGTCATGCTGCTCATCGACGACCCCGACAAGACCGTTATCGAGCCGCTGACCGCTGCCGCCGGTACCATGGAGAAGATCTACGACTTCGACCTGATGCAGAACGGCGGCCACATCACCGGCTACAAGCTGTCCGACAAGCAGATCGACGCCGTGGCCGCCTCTCTGGAGGGTCTGACCACCGACGAGGCCATGCAGAAGAAGTACGGCGTGTCCGGCGTGGCGCCGCTGCTGTTCGCCGTGGGCGACGGCAACCACTCTCTAGCCACCGCCAAGGCCTGCTATGAGGAGCAGAAGAAGGGCAAGACCCCCGAGGAGTATCTGGCGCTGCCCGCCCGCTACGCGCTGGTGGAGGTGGTGAACAACCACGACGATGCCTTGCAGTTCGAGCCCATCCACCGGGTGCTGTTCGGCGTGGATCAGAAGAAGTTTATGGACGCCTTCCGCGCCGCCTATCCCAACGCCTACGAGGGCAAGGGCGACGGCCACACCATCGAGTTTGTCTGGAACGGCGAGAGCCACTTCATCACCGTCCCCGATCCCAAGGTACAGCTGGCGGTGGGTACGCTGCAGGGCGTCATCGACCAGTATCTGAAGGACAACGGCGGCGAGGTGGACTACATCCACGGCGACGACGTGACCCGCGAGCTGGGCGGTAAGCCCGGCAACATGGGCTTCCTGCTGCCCGCCATGGGTAAGGAGCAGCTGTTCAAGACCGTCATGGCCGACGGCGTGCTGCCCCGCAAGACCTTCTCCATGGGTCACGCCCAGGACAAGCGCTACTACATCGAGGCCCGCAAGATCGTCAAGTAACAAAACGTTTCGCAGAAAAGCGCCCAGCGGGCGCTTTTCTGCCGGGAGGAGCTATGGAACTGACCCTTCACGCCCCCGCCAAGGTGAACCTGACGCTGATCGTCGGCGCCCGACGCGACGACGGGTACCACGATGTGTCCACCGTTATGCAGACCGTGGGGCTGTACGACACCCTGACGCTGACAGAAGGCGGCAGCGGCCTGACGATGACCTGCACCGACCCCGATCTTCCGACAGACGGCTCCAATCTGGTGCTGCGTGCCGCCGCACTGTTCTGTCAGGAGCTGCGTCTGCCTGTGCCTGACCTGCACCTGCATCTGCAAAAGCGCATCCCGTCGCAGGCGGGACTGGGCGGCGGCAGTAGCGACGCCGCCGCCGTGCTGCGGGCGATGCGTACTCTGTACGCGCCCGAGGTGCCGGATGCGGAGCTGGAGAGAATGGCCGCCGCGCTGGGCAGCGATGTGCCGTTCTTCATTCGGGGCGGCACCGCGCTGGCTACCGGCAGGGGGGAGCAACTGACGCCGCTGCCCCGGTTGACAGACGGCTGGTTCGTGGTGGTCAAGCCGCCGGAGGGCTTCTCCACACCGGCCATGTACCGCCGGTTGGATGAGCTGCCGTCCCAGCCGCCCCGGCCGGACGGCATGACCGCCGCGCTGGATGCAGGGGAGCTTCACGCCGTAGCGGCAGCGCTGTGCAACAGCTTCGAGCGTGCCGTTCCGCCGGATAGTGCCGTGTGGACGATCCGGGAGGCGCTGCGGGCGCAGGGAGCGCTGGCCGCCATGCTCAGCGGCAGCGGCAGCGCCGTGTTCGGCCTGTTCGACCGGGAGGATGCCGCCTATGCCGCCGCTGAGGTACTGCGGGCACGCTGGCCGCTGACATTTGCGGTGCAGCCTGTATAAAACGCAAAAACACCGTCCAAAATGTAGGAAATTCCTACATAGGACGGTGTTTTTATGCGTAAATGTTCGTTTCTGACATGGGAGCTGGCTATCCTGATGGCGTTGGCAGTCACGCTGCTGTGGGGGGCGTGGTCCCTCCGCCGGCAGGACGACTTGCAGGAGAAGATGATACGCCTCCATGTTATCGCCAACTCCGACAGCGACGCCGATCAGACCCTGAAGCTCCACGTGCGGGACGCGGTGCTCTGCCGCGCAGAGGATATCCTGCGGCGATCCGCCGACATGACCGAGGCCCGCGCCCGTCTGCGGAATAGCCTGCCCGTCATCGGGGACGCCGCCGCGCAGGAGTTGGCGTCGCAGGGCAGCAGCTATTCCGTCTCCATCTCACTGGAGGATACGGAGTTTCCCTGTAAGACCTACGACGGCTTTGCCCTGCCCGCCGGGGAGTATCTGGCGCTCCGGGTGGTCATCGGCGCGGGGGAGGGGCGAAACTGGTGGTGCGTGGTGTATCCGCCGCTATGTACCGCGGCTGCCTGCGAGATGGAGGGGGTGGCGCTGGACGGCGGCATGACGGCGGACGACCTGTCCCTCATGACCGGGGAGAACGCCGGGTATGTGCTGCGCTTCCGCTCGCTGGAGCTGTGGGAGCGCCTGCGGCAGTGGCTGGGGAAATAAACGACAATGATGAATAATTTTCCGATAATACCGAACAGCGCACCTTGCACGACAGTACCGTTATCCTGTAAAATGGAGAACGTATTTTACGGGAGGAGGGATATCTATGGACGTACACCGCAGACGGCCGCTGTGCCGGGTATGTCTGATGGCACTGGCGCTGGTGCTGCTGTTCCTCCTGTCCTTCGTGTGGGGGCGGTATGATGTGCCGCTGGGACAGGTGGTGCGTATCCTCCTCTCCCGTGTGTTCGCCGTGGCGCAGACGTGGACGGACAACATGGCTATCGTGGTGTGGAACGTCCGGATGCCCCGTATTCTGCTGGCGTGTCTGGTGGGCTGCGCCCTGTCCGCTGCCGGTACCGGCTACCAGACGGTGTTCCAGAATCCCATGGCGGCGCCGGATATTCTGGGCGCCTCCTCCGGCGCCTGCTTCGGCGCGGCGCTGGCCATCCTGACGGGGCAGAGCAGCGTGATGGTCACGGTGTTCGCGTTTCTGTCCAGTCTGCTGACGGTGGTGCTGGTCTATCTTATCGGCAGCCATACGCGGGGCAACCGCGTGGTCAGCATTCTGCTGGCGGGCATCATGGTGGGGTCGCTGTTCTCTGCCGGCACGTCCTACATAAAGCTGGTGGCCGACCCCAGCAACCAGCTGCCCCAGATCACCTACTGGCTCATGGGCAGCCTGTCCGGTACCCGGATGAAAACGGTAGGGTTCGCCGCCGTCTGTATGGCGGTGGGGCTTATGCCGCTGCTTCTGCTGCGCTGGCGCATGAACCTGCTGACCCTGTCGGCGGACGAGGCGCGCTCCATGGGCGTCAACACCGACCGTCTCCGGCTGGTGGTGATCCTCAGCGCCACGGTGCTCACCGCCGCCAGCGTCTCCGTCTCCGGTATGATCGGCTGGGTGGGACTGGTGATCCCCCACCTCAGCCGCCGCTTGGTGGGCAACGACTGCCGGTATCTTCTGCCCATGTCCATGGTGTTCGGTGCGGCCTTTCTGCTGCTGGTGGACAACCTTGCTCGCTGCCTGACGGCGGTGGAGATCCCCATCGGTATCCTGACGGCCTTTGTAGGAGCACCCTTCTTCGTCTATCTGATGATAAAGGGGGATGATCGCCTGTGAACCTGACTGTCAACGACCTGTCCTACACCTACCGCGGCGGCCATACCGCCCTGCAAAGCGTGTCCTTTACGGCGCGGCAGGGAGAACTGCTATCCGTCCTCGGCCCCAACGGTGCGGGAAAAAGCACGCTGTTTCGCTGCATCCTCGGCGGCCTGCCGGACTACGGCGGCGCCATTTTGCTGGACGGGCGGGACACCCGGACGCTGGACCAGCGGGCGCTGGCGGCGCATATCGCCTATATCCCCCAGATACACCGCCCCACCTTCGGCTACTCCGTGCTGGATACGGCGCTGATGGGGCTGACCCGTCAGCTCTCGCCGTTTCGCTCCCCCTCCGCCGCCCAAGAGGAGCAGGCCATGGCCGCATTGGAGCGGATGGGCGTGGCGCAGCTGGCGCGGCGCAGCTTTTCAGAGCTGTCCGGCGGCGAGCAGCAGCTGGTGCTCATCGCCCGCGCCCTGTGCCAGCAGGCGGATATTCTGGTGATGGACGAGCCGACCTCCTCACTGGACTACGGCAACCAGCTGCGGGTGCTGCACTGCGTCAAGGAGCTGGCGCGCCGCGGCTATACCGTGATCCTCTCCACCCACGATCCCCAGCACGCTCTGCGGTTTGCGGACTGCGTGCTGGCACTGTCCGGCGGCGGCGTAGCCGCCTTCGGCGGGGCAAGGGACGTGCTGACGGCGGAGCTGCTCCACCGTCTCTACGGCGTGGACGCCGTGCTGCTGGACACGGCGCACGGCCCCGCCATCGTACCGAAGGGAGGCGTGGACAATGTTCCGCTGGACAGATGAAGGGATCCGCTTTATGGCGGACGCCGCCAACGAGACGGACTTTCACCGCCGTCTGGCAGCGGAGCTGCTGCCGTATCTGACGCCGGAGGACGCCGTCTGCGACGCAGGCTGCGGCCTTGGGTATCTGTCGCTGGCACTGTCGCCCCATGTCCGCATCGTCACGGCTGTGGAGCGGGAGCAGCGTGCGCTGGCGGTGCTGGAGCGGGAGTTGGCGCTTCGGCATATCGAGAACGTGCATCCCTGCTGTGAGGATGTGTTCACCCACCGACCGGTAAAGCCCTACGACGCTATGGTATTCTGCTTCTTCGGCAGTATGGACGAGATACTCGCTGCCGCCAAGGCACAGTGCCGCGGCAGAGTCATCGCTGTCAAACGCGACCAGACCGCCCACCGCTTTACGGTGACGCGGCAGCCGCTGGGCGGCAGCCATGGACTGGAGGCCGCCTGCTGCCGTCTGGAGGAGCTGGGCATCCCCTACGAACTGAAGCAGACGGCGTTCCGCTTCGACCAGCCCTTCCGCAATTTGGAGGATGCCCGGCGCTTTTTTGCCCTGTACCGGCGGCAGGACGACACTGCACTCATCACGGAGGAGCTTCTCCGCACGAGATTGGAGGCAACGGGTGACGCCGCCTTCCCGTGGCGGCTGCCAAGCCTCCGCCCGGCGGGGATACTGATATTTGAAGCGTTGAACATTCCGGAAATGCCGCAAAACAGAGCAGAACCGGAAGAAAGACCGGAGTAAAACCGGGATAGAGTTATAATAAATCAGGAGGAGAAAGAGAATGAATGGGAAAAAATGGATAGCGCTGCTGCTGGCGCTGGTCATGTCCGTATCGCTGTTTGCCTGCGGCGCCCAGCCGGAGACGAATAACGGCGATAGCCAGAATACCGGTGATGAGGCGGCGACCCGTGTGTTTACCGATTCCTGCGGCCGCGAGGTCACGGTGCCTGTGAACGTGGAGAAGGTCGCCGTTTCCGGCCCGCTGGCGCAGATCGTGGTGTTTGCGATGGCACCCGACAAGCTGGTGGGCATCGCCAATGCGTGGGATGAGAGCGCCGCTCAGTTTCTGGACACGAAGTACTACGACCTGCCGCTGCTGGGTCAGCTCTACGGCGGCAAGGGTGAGATGAATCTGGAGACGCTGCTGGCCGCTGCGCCGGACGTGGTCATCGACGTGGGCGAGCCCAAGGGCAGCATCGTGGAGGACATGGACGCCCTGCAGGAGCAGACCGGCATCCCCTTCGTCCACATCGACGCCTACCTCGCCTCCATGGACAACACCTACGCCATGCTGGGCGACCTGCTGGCCATGCCCAACGAGGCGCAGGGTCGGGCGGACTACTGCCGCTACGCCTATGACCGCGCCGTGGAGATCGCGAACAGCGTGGAGAAGGCGAATCTCCTGTACATCACCGGCGACGAGGGCCTGAATGTCATCGCCAAGGGCTCCTATCACGCCGAGGCCATCGACCTGCTGGCCAACAACCTTGCCGTGGTGGAGGAGCCCTCCAGCAAGGGCACCGGCAACGAGGTGGACATGGAGCAGATCCTCAACTGGAACCCAGATGTGATCCTGTTCGCCCCCGGCAGCATCTACGATTCCGTGGGCAGCAACGAGAACTGGCAGACCGTCACCGCCATCAAGAACGGCACCTATTACGAGGTGCCCATGGGGCCCTACAACTGGATGGGCTTCCCGCCCAGCGTCCAGCGCCTGCTGGGTATGACGTGGATGGCCAAGATCCTGTACCCCGATGCGGCGGACTATGACCTGTACACCGAGGTCAGCACCTACTTCCAGCTGTTCTACCACTGCGAGTTGACCCAGACGCAGTACGATGCACTGGTGGGCGGCTCTGTGCCTCTGAGCGATCAGGCGGCGTGACTACACATTGAAAAAGGACACCCAGCGGCACACAAATGCCGCTGGGTGTCCGTGAACAGCCGCTGCGGCGGCGGGAGGAGAGTCCATGCATACCATTTTTCAGACGCTGGTGTACCAGCGGGAGAAGGGCCATGACGCGGTGCTGGCCACCATCATCTGGGACGACGGCTCCGCGCCCCGGGGCAAGGGCAGCCAGATGCTGGTGGGGAAGGACGGCCTGCTGGCGGGCACCATCGGCGGCGGCGCCGTGGAGGGGCAGGCCATCGCCCTTGCACAGGAGATGCTGCATAGCGGCGCGGACAGCCGTACCCACGAATTCCGCCTGCGCCGGGACGGCAGCGCCCAGAGCACCGGTATGGTCTGCGGCGGCGATGTGACCGTGTACTTCCGCCGCATCCCGGCGGCGGACGGCGCGTGGGACGCGCTGGCAGCGGAGGTGCTGCGGCGGCTCGGCGCACGGGAGCGGGGCTGGCTGGTGCAGCCGCTGGATGGTGAGATGCCCTATCTGTCGGACAATTATGCTGACAAGGAAAACTGCTTTACAGTGCCGCTGCCCATCGGCGAACGGGCGCTGATCTTCGGCGCGGGGCATATTGCCCGTGCGCTGGTGCCGCTGCTGTGTACCGTGGGCTTCCGGCCGGTGGTGTTCGATGACCGGCCCCAGTTCGCCACCCGGGAGCGATTCCCACAGGCGGATCAGGTCATCTGCGGCGACTTCACCCGCATCGGTGACTATCTGACCGTGGGGGCGGAGGATTTTGTGGTCGTCATGACCAACGGCCACGAGTACGATTTTCAGGTGCAGGTACAGGTGCTGCGGGGCGAGACAGCCTATGTGGGCGTCATTGGCTCCCGGAAGAAAACGGCCTTCGTCAACCAGCGCCTGCGGGAGGCGGGGATCTCTGAGGAGGCTATCGCCTTTGTGCATACGCCGGTGGGAACGTCCATCAAGGCGGTGACGCCGGAGGAACTGGCGGTGTCCATTGCCGGGGAAATGATCCTTGTGCGGGCTACCCGCCGCGAGGCCAACGGGGAGGTATACCATGGCTGCCCCATGCACTGACCACCTGTTCCTGACGGGGCAGCGGGGCGTGGGAAAATCCACGCTGCTGCGCTGCCTGCTGGAGGGGAAAAGAACGGGCGGCTTCTTTACCCTACGTGTGGAGGGCATCTTTGACCGCCCCTCCATCCACCTGCTGCGGGCATCATCGAAAGAGCGCCCCGCGCCGGAGAATCTGGCCTGCTTTTGCGGTGAGCAACGGCCGGAGCGGTTCGACCTGCTGGGTGTGGCGGCACTGGCGGATACGGCGGACTGTCAGGTCATCGTCATGGATGAGCTGGGGCCTGCGGAGGCGGCGGCGCAGTGCTTTCAAGCGGCGGTGCTGGCGGCGCTGGACGGCGAAAAGCCGGTATACGGCGTTTTGCAGCAGGCGGACAGCGCCTTTCTGCGCCGGGTGGCGGCGCATCCGCGGGTGCGGGTGGTCACGGTGACGGAGGAGAACCGGGACGCGCTGCGGCAGCAGCTCTGCATCGAAAAGTGAAGCAAGGAGGGCGCACCGATGCCGCTCCGCATGAGAACGTGCGGGGAGGCGGGTGCGCTCTTTTTTTGCGCCGTGTGGGGATTGTCCTTTCCTTTGGACAGTGGATACGGTATAATAAGCACAAATAGCCGTGATCGGGCGGCGCAGGCTGAAAGCGGGGGAGCGGAATGAAATTACAGATATGGATGGGACGAGCGGGAGCCGGAAAGAGCCGGCTGGTGCTGGAGACGCTGGAGAAGCAGCGGCGGCAGCGCCCGCAGGTTCTGCTGGTGCCGGAGCACGCCTCCCACGAGGCAGAGCTGGATCTCTGCCGCGTCTGCGGCCCCACGGCCAGCCGTGACGCGGAGGTACTGAGCTTCCGGAATCTGGCCACCCGGGTACTGTCCCAGACCGGCGGCCTGTCGGATGTGACGCTGGACAACGGCGGCAAGCTGCTGACCATGCGGCGGGCGCTGCAGGAGGTCAGCGGACGGTTGACAGTGTTTGCCCGCCCCTCCCAGCGCCCGGCGTTCCTGCGGCAGCTGGTGGCGCTGGCGGATGAGCTGTACGCCTACCGTGTGACGCCGGCGGCACTGATGGAGCAGGTGTCCGACATGGACGGCGCGGCAGGGGAAAAGCTGCGCTCGGCGGCGCTGATCTACGGCGCCTACGATGCGCACCTCCATGGAGAGGGAATAGACGCCCGCTCCCGGGTGCAGAAGTTGTGCGACGCCCTGCCGGGCTCGGACTATCTGGTGGGAAAGGACGTCTATGTGGACGGCTTTTCCTACTTCAACCGGGTGGAGGAGGACATTCTGGAGACGGCGCTGCGGCAGGCCAACAGCGTAACAGTGACGCTGCTGGGCGACGAGTCCGACCCGCAGCTTTTCCAGAACGCACTGCGCCAGCGGGATCGTCTGAAGCGCATGGCGGCAGTGGTACATAGTGAGTGTGAAGTGAAAATACTTGTCGGAGGCGGCGCTGGGGCGCTGGCGCATCTGGAGCGCTACTTCTTTGGCGATGAGACGCCGTGGCAGGGGGAGCAGCCCCCCGTCCGGCTGTATCAGGCGGAGACGCCCTTCTCCGAGGTGGAATATGTGGCGGCGCAGGTGCGGCGGCTGGCCCGGGAGGGCTGCCGCTGGCGGGACATCGGTGTGACAGCCCGGAACATGGAGGTATACGGGCCTCTGCTGGAGGCGGTATTCCGCCGGGACGGCATACCGGCCTATATCAGCCGCCGCAGCGATATTCTGGAAAAGCCGGTGCTGACCATGCTGCTGTCGGCGGTGGACGCGGTCACCGGTGGGTTTGAATACGAGGATGTGTTCCGCTGTCTCAAGACCGGCATGGCGGGCATCTCCACGGCGGAGTGCGACATCCTGGAAAACTATGTGATCCGCTGGGAGATCCGGGGCAGTATGTGGCTGCGGGACACGGATTGGACGGCCAGCCCCGACGGCTACGGCGCGGAGCTGAACGACACGCGGCGGCAGCGCTTGGCGGAGGTCAACGCCGTGCGCCGCCGGGTGCGTGAGCTGTTCGCTGGCCTGAACGAGGGCTTGAAGACAGGGATTACCGTGCGGGATAAAGCAGAAGCGCTTTACAGATTTGCGGAGTCGGCGGAGGTGCCGGAGACACTGAAGCAGCAGACGGAGGCGCTGTACGACGACGGACAGGTGCAGCTTGCGGAGGAGTATAGCCAGCTGTGGCGCATCTTCTGCGATGTGCTGGATCAGTTCGTGGAGCTGCTGGGGGATGTGGAGGTGGACGGACAGGAATTTGCCCGCCTGCTGCGGCTGGTACTGAGCCAGTACGCCGTGGCCACCATCCCCGCCACGCTGGATCAGGTGAAGGTAACGCCACTCACCCGGAATGACCGGCATACGGTGCGGCATCTGTTTTTGCTGGGCGCCAACGACAACGTCCTGCCCACGGTAGAGCCGGGCGGCGGCCTTCTGGACGCGCAGGAGCGGGCGCTTTTGCAGCAGCGGGGCATCCTGCTGTCCGATGCCACCTTTGACCCGCTCAGTGCGGAGCTGCAGAATATCTATGCCTGCCTCGCCCAGCCAACGGCGTCGCTGACAGTGACGTGGCCTGTGTCGGATGGGACGGGCAGCCAGCTGCTGCCCTCCTTCGTGGTGGCGCGCATCACGCGGCTGTTCCCGCAGGTGGCAATCGAACGGGAGGACGGCAGTTACCGGCGTGAGCTGCCTGCGGCGGCGCTGGCGCTGGCAGGTCAGGAGCCGGGCGGCCCGCTGTGGCAGTACTTCGCCGAGCATGGGCAGAAGCCGCTGCTCGCACGGATGGAGCAGGCCCGTGCCATGGGGCGGGGCAGATTATCGCGGCAGGCGGTGGAGACGCTGTACGGACGGCACATCGCCATGTCCGCCTCCCGCGTCGACCGGCTGAAAAGCTGCCATTTCGGGTACTTCATGGAGTACGGTCTGCGCGCCAAGGAGCGCACCAGCGCCGGCTTTGAGGCGCCGGAGGTGGGTACATTCATCCACTATCTGCTGGAAAATGTGAACCGTGACGTGCGGGACCGGGGCGGTTACGGGCAGGTGGACAAGCCGGCGCTGCGGAGGCTGGTACACCACTATGTAGACGAGTACGCCCGGACGCAGATCGACGGCTACGCCGGGAAGAGCGCCCGGTTCCGGTATCTGTTCTCCCGTCTGCGGGAGACAGCCTGCGCCATCGTGGAGAACATCGCCGACGAGATGGCGGTATCGGATTTCCGGCCTATTGCCTTTGAGCTGGGCTTCGGCGGCAAGGACGGGCAGCTCCCCGCCATCACCGTGACGGAAGGAAATACTACTCTCTCCGTGGGCGGCAAGGTGGACCGGGTGGACGGCTGGCTGAAGGACGGCAAGCTCTATCTGCGGGTGGTGGACTACAAGACCGGCAAAAAGGCCTTTGATCTGTCGGATGTGCGGTACGGACTGGGCATCCAGATGCTGCTGTATCTGTTCACCCTGCAAAGGGAGGGCGGCAGCTACTTCGGCAGCCCGGTGGAGCCGGCGGGCGTGCTGTATATGCCGGCGCGGGATATCATCCTACAGGCTGACCGGGCGCTTCCGCCGGACAAGATCGAGGATATGCTGCGGCGTGAGCTGCGGCGCACCGGTATGCTGCTGGGCGAGCCGGAGGTACTGACCGCCATGGAACACAGTGCGCTGGAGTCGCCGTGCTACCTGCCGGTGGGCGTGACGAAGGACGGTACAGTGCAGGGACTGGCGTCCAGCGCGCTGGTGAGCACAGCGCAGATGGGCAAGATGGCGCGGTATATCGACAGCCTGCTGCACCGGGTGGCCCGTGAGATCGGGGAGGGCAATATCGACGCCGACCCCTGCACCCGCGGGCCGCAGGACAGTGCCTGTGCGTGGTGCGCGTTCCAGTCGGCGTGCTGGTTCGATGAGAGCCGTGACAAACCGCATTATCTGCGAAGAACAACGCCGGAGGAGTTCTGGCAGGTGGTAGACGAGGAGGTGGAGCGGCATGGGTGAGTTGAAGCTGACGGAGCAGCAGCACGCGGCGGTCTATGACCGGGGCGGCAGCCTGCTGCTGTCCGCTGCCGCCGGCTCCGGCAAGACCAAGGTGCTGGTAGAGCGTGTGTTCTCCTATCTGACGCAGGAGCGCTGCGATGTGGATGATTTCCTCATCATCACCTTTACCCGCGCGGCGGCGGCGGAGCTGCGGGCGCGGCTGGCGTCAGAGCTGGCGGCACGGGTGGCGGCGTCGCCGGAGGACCGGCATCTGCGCCGTCAGATGTTCCGGGTGTATCAGGCGGATATCAAGACCGTGGACGCCTTCTGCGCGTCGCTGCTGCGGGAGCATATCCATCTTTTGGAGCCGGTGGACGGACGAAGCCTGACGCCGGACTTCCGGGTGCTGGATGAGGCGGAGGCCAAGCTCCTGAAGGAGCGGGCGCTGGAGCGGACGCTGGAGGCATTCTATCAGGACATTGAAAACGGTGACACGGAGTTCGAACTGCTGGCGGGTACGCTGGGCGCGGGACGGGATGACCGGAAGCTGGTGGAGCTGGTGCTGGAGCTGCACGAGAAGATCCAGAGCCACCCCTACCCGGTGCGGTGGCTGCACCAGACGGCGGAGAGCTGGCGGAACCTGCCCGAGCATCTGGCGGACAGCGTATACGGTCGGACGGTCATGGAGGATTCCGTGCGCAAGGCGCTGTTCTGGGCGAAGCAGCTGGAGCGGGCCGTGGACGCCATGGAGGGCTGCGAGGCGGTGTACAACGCCTACGCCGACCGGTTTCTGGCGGCGGCGGCGCAGCTTCGGCAGTTTGAACAGGCGGCGCAGGAGGGCTGGGAGGCCATGGGGCGCATCCCGGATAAGTTCTCCTCGCTGAAGCCGCTGCGCAGCTGTGAGAACGACGAGGCGAAGGAGGCGGCGAAGACCGTCTGGAATAAAAGTAGGGACGCGCTGAAAAAGCTGGCGGCACCGTATCATGTGCCGGAGCAGGAGCATCTGGACGATCTCCGTGCCACAGCCCCGGCTATGTTGGCGCTGCTGCGGCTGACGGAACAGTTCTCCCTGCGGTATCAGGCGGAGAAGGTGCGGCGCAACGCCATGGATTTCTCCGATCAGGAGCACTACGCCGTGACGCTGCTTTGTCAGGCGGACGGAAGCCCTACGGAGCTGGCGCGGCAGGTATCCCAGCGGTATCAGGAGATCATGGTGGATGAGTATCAGGACACCAATGAGGTGCAGGACTGCATTTACCAAGCTATTTCCAGAGAGGGACAAAACCTGTTCACCGTGGGAGATGTGAAGCAGAGCATCTATCGGTTCCGTCTGGCGGACCCCACTATATTCTTGGAGAAATACCGGCGCTACGCGGATGCGGCGAAAGCGGCGGATGGCCAACCCCGGCGCATGGTCCTGAGCCGGAACTTCCGTTCCCGGCAGGAGGTGCTGACCGCCACAAATCTGGTGTTCGGGGATATCATGTCCCGGGAAATGGGCGAGATGGACTACACGGCGGACGAGCAGCTGTACTTCGGCGCGGACTACTATACCGCCGCGGCGGGACGGGAGACGGAGATGCACGTCATCAGCGTGGAGGATACGCCGGAGCAGAAATTCGACCGGACGGAGGTGGAGGCCCGCTTCACCGCCCAGCGTATCCGGCAGCTGCTGGACGAGGGATTCCCCATACAGGAGGAGGGCGGCGTCATGCGCCCCGTCCGGCCGGAGGATATCGTCATTCTGATGCGCTCGCCCCGGACGCGGATGAAGGCGTTCACCGCGGCGCTGGCGCGGGAGGGAATCCCCTGCGGCGGCGGGGAGCGGGATGACTTTTTCGGCGCGATCGAGATCGCCGTCACGGTGTCGCTGCTGGAGATCGTGGACAATCCGCGACAGGATGTGCCTCTGATCTCTGTGCTCCGCTCGCCGCTGGTGGGACTGTGTCCCGATGAGCTGGCGGCTATCCGCGCCTTACAGACGGAGGGCGACTACTATGACGCGCTGTGCCTGGACGAAAGGCCGGCGGTGCGTGAATTTCTGGCACTGCTGGAGGAGCTGCGCCGGGCGGCGCGGGAGATGGCGGCGGACGAGCTGCTTTGGTACATCTACGACCGGTGCCGCGTTATGGCTGTTTTCGGCGCCATGGACGACGGCGCCCTGCGGCAGGCAAGGCTGACGGCACTGTACGACTACGCCCGCCAGCTGGTGCAGAGCGGTAAGGCGGGGCTGTTCGATTTTATCACCCACCTGCGGCGTCTGCTGGAAAAGGGCGATGCGCCGGGACTGTCCGCCGCCCGCTCGGCAGAGGGCGTGCAGATCATGAGCGTTCACGGCTCCAAGGGTCTGGAATTCCCGGTGGTCATTCTGGCGGATCTGCAAAGGATCTTTAACCAGCAGGACATGAACCGTCCGGTGCTGGTGCATCCCACGCTGGGACTGGGTACGGAGCGGGTGGACATGGAGCGGCATATCCACTACCGGACTATCTCCAAGACGGCGCTGGCGCTGCGTCTGGAGAGGGAGGCCAAGGCCGAGGAGATGCGCATTTTATATGTGGCCATGACCCGCGCCAAGGAGAAGCTGATCCTCATCGACTGCCGGAGGCACATGGATAAAAAGCTGCGGGAGCTGGCGGTGCTGACAGGCTCGCCGGTGATGCCGGAGGCGGTGGCTGCCGCCAAATCGCCGGGGGAGTGGCTGCTGCTGTCGCTGCTGCATACCCACGAGGCCGCGCCGCTCCATGCGCTGGCAGGCATCCGTCCGGAGGCACTGACGCCGATGCCGGAGGGGTGGACCATCCGCCTGTGGAGAGGTAACGGCGACGAGAACAGTACCGGTACTTCGGTACAGGCGGAGAATCGGGACACACAGACCTATACCCAGCCGGATCGGGCGGCATTGGCGTTCGAGTACCCGCATCAGGCGGTGACGACGATACCGACGAAGCTCACCGCCACCCAGCTGAAGGGCCGGGAGCTGGATCAGGAGATCGCCGAGGGCGTGGGGACGATGCGGCGTCCCGCCGCGCCGGAGAAGCCCCGCTTCCTGCAGGCAGCGCGTGGCCTGTCCGCCGCCGAACGTGGCACGGCTATCCATCTGGCGATGCAGTACCTGCCGCTGGACACGGAGCCGACGGTGGAGGCGGTGCGGTCACAGGTGCAGGTGCTGGAGCAGCGGCGGCTGCTGACGCCGGAGCAGGCGGAGGCGGTAGATGCCAAGTCCATCGCGGCGTTCCTGTGCGCGCCGCTGGCAACCCGGATCCGAAGCGCGGAGAAGGTGTGGCGGGAGTACCGGTTCGCCCTGCTGATGCCGGCGGATCGCTACGCCAAGGACGCCGAAGGCGAGGAACTGCTGCTCCAGGGTGTGGCGGACTGCGTATTCGAGGAGAACGGGGCGCTGACGGTGGTGGATTTCAAGAATGACCGTGTGACGGTGGAGGAGGCGCCCCAACGCGCAGAGCTGTACCGTCCGCAGCTGCAGGCGTACAGCGACGCCCTGAGCCGCATCATGGAAAAGCCGGTGTCACAGCGCATCCTGTACTTTTTCCGGAGCGGTACGGAAATTTCTTTGTAAACGCTGCGAAAAATGCTTGCATTTGCGGAAAATATGTGCTATCATCACAGTTGCGTTTGTGGGTCTGCCACGGCGACAAGTGAACCAGAAAGGGGTGAACATGAGCAATGAAGGAAGGAATCCATCCCAATTATCAGCAGACTACTATTAAATGCGCCTGCGGTAATGTGATTGAGACAGGTTCTACGAAGAAGGATATTCGCGTGGAAGTCTGCTCTAAGTGTCACCCCTTCTTCACCGGCAAGCAGAAGCTGGTGGATACCGGCGGACGTGTTGCCAAGTTCAACAAGCGTTTCGGCCTGGACAAGTAAAAGAGACACATCACATCACAAGACCCGTACCGTTTGGTGCGGGTCTTGTTTATTTACATTTGCCGCGGGATACGGTATACTATACCAAAATACAGGCAAGAGGGTACTATATGGAACGAAAGACCATTGAACAGAACAAGGAGCAGAAGCGGGATTATGCGGTGCTGGTGGGGCTGCGCTCTCCGGTGCTGGGCGCGGACAGCGCTGACGAGGAGAGTCTGGCGGAGCTGGGCGCACTGGTGGAGACGGCCGGCGGCGAGCCGGTGGGCACCATCCTGCAAAGCCGGGAGAAGCCTGACCCCCACAGCTTTATCGGCGAGGGCAAGGTGGAGGAGGTCAAGCGCATGGTGGATAACAGCGACGCCACCATGGTCATCTTCGACAACGACCTGTCGCCCTCCCAGATCCGGGTGCTGACGGAGCTTTGCGGCGTGCAGGTGCTGGATCGCAGCGGCCTCATTCTGGACATCTTTGCCCAGCGCGCCAAAACCAAGGAGGGCTGCTTGCAGGTGGAGCTGGCACAGTACCAGTATCTGCTGCCGCGGCTGATCGGTATGTGGTCGCATCTGGAGCGGCAGGGCGGCACCGGCGGCTCGCCCATCGGTACCAAGGGCCCCGGTGAAACGCAGCTGGAGACAGACCGCCGCCATATCCGCCGGAAGATCGACAAGCTGAAGGAGGAGCTGGAGGAGGTGCGCCGTGTGCGGGGCACCCAGCGTCAGCGCCGGATGAAGAACGAGATCCCCGTGGTGGCCATCGTGGGCTACACCAACGCGGGCAAGTCCACGCTGCTCAACGCTATCACCGGCGCGGGCATCCCCGCCAACGACCGGCTGTTCGACACGCTGGACACCACCACCCGTCTGCTGACGGTCAGCGACACGCTGGACGTGGTGATCTCCGACACGGTGGGCTTTATCCGCAAGCTGCCCCACCAGCTGGTGGAGGCGTTCAAGGCCACGCTGGAGGAGCTGGAGTACGCCGACCTGCTGCTGCACGTCATCGACGCATCCAACCCGGAGTGGCGGGAGCAGGCACACATCGTGGATGAGCTGATCCGGGAGCTGGGAGCGGAGCAGATCCCCTGCATCCGCGTGTACAACAAGTGCGACGTGGCGTTCACCGCCCAGCAGGAGCGGGAGGCGGACGCGGTGTATATCTCCGCCAAGACCGGCGAGGGTATCCCCGCGCTGCTGTCCGCTGTGGACAAGAGACTGGACAAGGGTACCAAACGTGTGGTCATCCACCTGCCCTACGACAAGACGGGACTGCTGGACGGTCTGTACCGCGAGGCCAAGGTGGAGAACGTGGCCTACGGCGAGACGGTGGACGTGACGGCGGTGTGTACGCCCCGCGTTATGGGACAGCTCAAGGACTATATCGAGGGTTGGGTAGAGCCCAAGGAGGATTGGGAATGACGCGGACGACGGAGCGGCCTGCCTGCTACTATGCTATCGACCGAGAGGACTGGGAGAAGGAGGTGCGGCGTGGCTGAGACATTTCGTGTGCCGTTTCAGGCGTCGGACAGCGAGTTCGTGGAGAAGCGCTCCCGCTTCATCAGCCACCTGCTGCCGGTGGAGTCGGAGGAGGACGCCCGGGCGTTCATCGCACAGGTGAAGAAGCAGTACTACGACGCACGGCACAACTGCTGGTGCTACCTTATCGGGGAGAATATCGTCCGCTACAGCGACGACGGGGAGCCCCAGGGTACGGCGGGCCAGCCCATGCTCAACGTGTTCCAGCGGGAGGGCGTGACCAATGTGGTGTGCGTGGTGACCCGGTACTTCGGCGGCATCCTGCTGGGCGCCGGCGGGCTGACGCGGGCGTATTCCAAGGGCGCCCGGGACGCTCTGTGCGCCGCGGGATACGCGGTGATGGGGCAGTGGGCGGTGGTGTCCATCCCCTGCACCTACGCCATGCTGGAGCGTGTGAAGCTGGAGGTGGCGGCGCAGGACGGCACGGTGGACGACACCGAGTACGGCGCAGATATCCGGTTGACGGTGTCCCTGCCGGCGGAGCGGGTGGACGCCTTGCAGGAGCGGCTGACGGAGCTGTCGGCGGGGAGCATCGCCGTGACCGTGTGCTCGGCGGAGTTCCGCCCCGGCCCTCGGCAGGAGCTTTGAGCATTCCCCGCAGATTGACAGGACGAGGACAGGGGATTTTAACGGAATGTTCACAGGTTATCCCTTGTGCGGCGGCGTGAAATCTGCTATACTGATACTTGAAGATACAAGTGCGTATCTGCCCAAAACTTGGACAGATACGCCATTTTTTTCAGGAAAGGATTGGTAATTTGACGAGAAGAACGGTACAAGAGGAGCAGGCACGTCTGCGGAAAAAACGGCAAAAAGCACAGGGCTTTTTTTCTATCTTCAAAAAGCCGATGCACGAGTCTCTGACCTCGGTGCTGCCCATCATGCTGATCGTGCTGGCGCTGGGCTTCACCATTGCGCCGGTACCAAACAACGCTATGATGGCGTTTCTGCTGGGCGGTGTGCTGCTGATCGGCGGCATGGGACTTTTTACGCTGGGGTCGGAGATGTCCATGATCCCCTTGGGACAGGCGGTGGGCAGCGAGATCACCCGCTCCAAGAAGGTCTGGATCATCGTGGGCATCAGCTTCCTTATCGGTATTATCATCACCGTGGCGGAGCCGGACCTGCAGGTGCTGGCCAATCAAGTGCCTGCCATCCAGAATCGCGTCATCATCTGGTCGGTGGCTGTGGGCGTCGGCGTCTTTCTGGTCATCGCGCTGCTGCGTATCCTGCTGGGTATCCAGCTGCGGTGGCTGCTGATCGGGTTCTATGTACTGGTGTTCGGCCTTGCTATGTTCGTTTCGCCGGATTTCTGGGCGGTGGCCTTTGACTCCGGCGGCGTTACCACCGGCCCCATGACCGTGCCGTTCATCATGGCGCTGGGCGTGGGCGTCAGCGCCGTCCGCAGCGATAAGCAGGCGGGAGGCGACAGCTTCGGTCTGGTGGCGCTTTGCTCCATCGGCCCCATCATCACGGTGCTGCTGCTGGGCCTTCTGTACCAGCCGGACGGCAACGCCTATACCAACACCGTCATGCCGGACGCCAAGGACACGGTGGAGATGTTCCGCGCCTATGTGGACGCCCTGCCGGAGTACTTTGCGGAGACAGCCAAGGCGCTGGCGCCTATTGCGGTATTTCTGGTGCTGTTCCAGCTGATTACCAAGCGGCTGAAGCGGCGTGCGCTGCTGAGCATGGCAGTGGGACTTGCCTATGTGTATGTGGGCCTTGCACTGTTCCTCACCGGCGTCAACGTGGGCTTTATGCCCGTTGGCAGCTTTTTGGGCGGCAGCATCGCCGGACACAACTATAACTGGCTCCTCGTCCCCATCGCCATGGTCATCGGCTACTTTATCGTGCAGGCGGAGCCTGCGGTACACGTCCTGAACAAGCAGGTGGAGGAGATCACGGCGGGCGCTATCCCGGCCCACGCTATGAATATCGCCCTGTCCGTAGGCGTGGCGGTGTCGCTGGGCATGGCCATGATCCGGGTGCTCACCGGCGTGTCCATCATGTGGTTCCTCATCCCTGGCTATGCCATCAGTCTGGCGCTGAGCTTTGTGGTGCCGGACATCTTCACGTCGGTGGCCTTCGACTCCGGCGGCGTGGCCTCCGGCCCCATGACGGCCACGTTCCTGCTGCCCTTTGCGCTGGGCGCGTGCGAGGCAGTGGGCGGCAATCTGGTGACGGACGCCTTCGGCGTGGTGGCGATGGTGGCCATGACGCCGCTGGTGACCATCCAGCTGCTGGGCCTGAGCTATCAGCGGAAGCTGAAGCACGCCAAGGCGCCTGCGGCGGCTCCCGTGGCGGTGGAGCCGATCATCGAGCTGTGCTGACGGAGGTGACGGTATGAGCAGCAGATTGTATTACATCATCACCATCACCAACCGGGTGATGGGCAGCAAGCATTTTCTGGATTTCTACCGGGCGTTCGGTGCGCCGGTGGTATTCTCGGCGCTGGGGCGCGGCACCGCCAGCGACGATATGCTCAGCTATCTGGGTCTGGAGGCCACGGAAAAAACCGTGCTGTTCTCCGTGGTAACGCCGCAGGTGAAGGACGTGCTGATGCGGGAGCTGGTGGACACCATGCACATCGACCGGCCCGGCAGCGGCATCGCCGTATGCCTGCATCTGAGCAGCGTGGGCGGTCAGTCCGCCATGAACTATCTGATCTCCGGCGGCGCGGACGCCCAGCCGGATCTGACTGTAAAGGAGGAAGAGCTGATGCATGAATCCGGGTACGAGCTGGTGATCGCCATTGCCAACGGCGGTTATTCCGATATGGTGATGGAGGCGGCTTCCGCCGCCGGCGCACAGGGCGGCACGGTGCTGCACACCCGCGCCACCGATGCCGACAACGCCAACAAGTTCTTTGGTCTGGCCATCACGGAGGAACGGGAGATGATCCTACTGGTGACGTCGGCGGACAAGCGGGTAGCCATCATGCAGGCTATCATGGAGAAGGCGGGCGCCCAGTCCGAGGCGCAGTCCGTGGTGTTCTCCGTGAAGCTGGACGATGTGGCGGGCCTGTATAACCGGGAGAGCTGAAACGAGGAAAAGTCCCGCGAGCCGTTGGCTCGCAGGACTTTTGTGCGCTGCTCCCGGTGGTGCTTGACAGGGCAGGGGGAGGGTGCTGCAAGGCTCTGCGAAAAAAATTGGGAATTTTGAAAAATTCCTCTTGCTTTTTGTTTTGAACTGTGCTATTATAATCAAGCTGTCGATGAGACACGCGCCGTTAGCTCAGCTGGATAGAGCGTCTGGCTACGGACCAGAAGGCCG
>ERZ773181.821-NODE-821-length-30331-cov-158.928029_pt1 | contig 30331 bp, 17 predicted proteins | sample MGYA00581001_ERZ773181 | MGnify/ENA primary metagenome ERZ773181 (study PRJEB29015, sample SAMEA2737780) | human gut metagenome | biome: human gut; feature: human-associated habitat; material: faeces | place: China | collected 2012 ...
CAAGTCTCGGATAGCCTGTGTGTTTGTTGTATTTGTTTTAGCAATACCCTCAAACTATATATCTTCATATCGGGAAAATATTTTCGTGTTTGTTGTATTTGTTTTAGCAATACCCTCAAACCGATCGTTTTGAAAGAGAAAAGAGGCATTGTGTTTGTTGTATTTGTTTTAGCAATACCCTCAAACTGCGAGTGATGGTTATTCTTATGTCTATAAGTGTTTGTTGTATTTGTTTTAGCAATACCCTCAAACTGGTGACTTCCTTATCTTTATACTTTGGATGTGTTTGTTGTATTTGTTTTAGCAATACCCTCAAACGTTAATTATGTATCAATAGAATTTATCGATGTGTTTGTTGTATTTGTTTTAGCAATACCCTCAAACGACCTCAACAAAAAGACTATTATTTACTCGTGTTTGTTGTATTTGTTTTAGCAATACCCTCAAACTGTGCAGGTCTCCACCTCCGTTCTCTCCGGTGTTTGTTGTATTTGTTTTAGCAATACCCTCAAACGCCTCGATTGCCTTTCTCTTCGAAGAGGGAAGTGTTTGTTGTATTTGTTTTAGCAATACCCTCAAACTGAAATTGACTATCTTGTTCACGGGATAATGTGTTTGTTGTATTTGTTTTAGCAATACCCTCAAACCTCAAACCTCAAATCCCGTTTAAAAGGCTGGGAAGAAAGCACCGCTAATACACCTAAAATTATACTCTTTTTATTCATCTTCTCCAATATGAATTTCAGCCAAATCTTCATCGATATCAACAATGAATTCATTGTTGATTTTATACTTGTTTCTATGAGATGAAATATTGATTATCTTTATTTCAAGACTATTTAATTCCTTATGAATACTCTCTATCTCTCGAGGAGTAAAATAGTCATATAAGTTCATTATAAAGAACACTTTAAAACCTAATACATAAGATAGCTCTCTGATTTTAAAGACTAACTGATCAACTGAATTATCAGTAGTATCAGCTATTCTAAGATTAATAGCTTTTAAAAAGTTGACTAGCGTTAATCCATCATCAAAAATCAAAGGCAAATAGTAATCGTAACTGATACTATTAATGAATTCATTGATTTTGCTCAATAACACTTGATAACTTTCTCTCATCTCTGGAGGTTGTTTAGTACCAATTGATTTTTGTACTACTAAATTAATCTTCTTCTCATCAATTTGAACATTTAGAGGATTTTCTATAAGATAACAATCTTTATCTATAGATCCTTTCTTATCATTTGTATCTTCATACAAAAGATAATTGTCTCCGTTTTCTATTTGATTTTTCAATCCGATATAGAAGGTCCTATAAAAACTAACATTCTCTATAACTAAAGAATAAAACTTATTTGAATCAAGGTTCAATTCCTGATCAAAATCTTTACTTCTTATAACAATCATAATTCAATAACCTTTTCATCTGTGCATATGACGTCAGTTTTAAATTCTCCAACTAAGAAACTCATACTTTGAAATTGTTTTTCCGTAACAGTAAGCATAGTAACAAATCCTTTAGGTGGAAGATGATTTTTCATTACTTTTTCCATAGCTTTAACGTTAGATTCATTTATCGACAGCTTTATATATACTGATTCTTGAAACATAATAAATCCAGATTGCTTTAAGAACTTTACAAACTGCCTATAGTTCTTTCTATCAGTAGCTGTTAAAACAGGAAGATCAAACATTAATATTGATCTCATATATCTATATAGTCCCATCTTTAAATGTAATTTGTAAAATCAAATTAGGATCTTCTGTTTTCAATGCTGTAAGGATACTTAAAACATAATCTCTAACTGCATTATTTAATAGCATATTTTTGTCATCGATTCTAACTTCACTAGTCAGCATATTCATAAATTGTCTTTTAAAATTGTCTGGAGTTAATTCATTTCTAACCAACATAATGTCCACAAACGGCCTTAAAGGTTCGACAAAATCACAAGCCAAATTATAATGATTGGTAGTTCCAATATGATGAATTCCAAAGGCATTTAAATAGCCAAAAGAAGCAATTTCTTTGCTGACTAGGCTTAGAAGTAATGAATATCCATAATTCAAATAAATATTTCTAACATCAGACTCCTTCCTTCTTTCAAAATCTAATCCGAATAACGAAAAGAAATAACTTTTTGCTGCTAGGCCTTCCCTATTTGTAGAATCGCCTCTATGAATATCATATTCATAGTCTTTAAGTAAATTAAAAGCTTTCTCATCTCCTTTAAACTTTAAAACTTGTGCTTGATTATGAATCTTATATTTAATAATCTTGCTCCAAACTTCATCACAAACAATTGGATTCCAATTTAACTGGATTTTTATCTTGTTAGGAGTATCATAACAGCCAGCATACGGCTCTACTTCTCCTTGGGGCATGTGAGCATCATTGCAAAAGACAACTCTGACCTTATGGTCCATCAATTTAGACATCAAAGCAGCTGTAATGCAAACTTGCTGATTCTCAATTATTAAAACTGATATCTCGTCCAAAAGAATTCTATATTCTTCTTCAGCTCTATAGACAAGATACTCCATAGAGGTTTCAAGCTTACAACGCTTGTTAATTTTTACTATTCGATATCCCACCGTTAACAGCCTTAATCATTTGGAACGACAAATATAATATTTTCTTTCAAACCACAACTTGATTCTTTTAAAATTATTGTTCCTTCCGTGAGAGCCTTATTACTAATCAACGCACCTAAAGAAGAAGGTAGACCTGATAGATTTGAAAGTTTACAACCTTGCACGCTTTTACATGAAAGCAATTTGATTATTGTAGCTATTATCTTCGCTTGTTCAAGAGTATTTAAAGAACAAAATTCGTCATACTTGCTTTCCAATTTAATAAAAGAACAACTGGTTTTAGGTAATCCTTCAAAAATAGGTTTATTAATGACATTATTGATTAGATAACTGAAAAATCTATTATTTTTATCATGCTCAACTTTATTAGATCCATCAACTAAGGTAGAAGTAGGATCATTTTTCATTTGTTCTGTAAATTTTGATAAATCCTTAGGTTTAGTTGAAGAAACATTAGTGCCGAGCAGATTACTTATTTTCCTATAATAATTTTTCCATTCTATGGGCAAAATTAATTCTGATAAATTTATATAAATAATATTATTTCCTGTTCTCCCTGAAGTTCCTAATTTAACAAGTGATAAATTAGAATCATTTTTAAAATAAGGAATCTTAACGATAGTTCTCATTAACAACTTGTCAGATATAACAACAGGATTCTTTAATTTGTTTTTGCAACTTAAATAGTTAATAATATCCTCTTCTTTCTTCTTAAAAGACTTCAAATAAATAGTAGGAATTGATTCTAATGAATAAATATGTTTTCCTTTCTTCCCCTCAGATTGAACAAGCATAAAATATGGAGTAATCATATATGAATATCCGCCATATTTATTAACATCCATAACTTTATTACTATCTGATCTTAAATACTGTTTTAAAGGAAATAATTTATCTGAGTTATCTTCATTATCTTTCGCTTTTGTTTTTAGTGTGATTTTTTTAAAGAATCCTTGCTTACCACTTAATGTATATTGCATCTGAGTGACCAAAGGATCATTCAATTCCATATAATGCTCTATTTTATCAAAAGTACTCTTTGTTCCTTCATTTCTTACTTTAATTGTTATTTCTTTTCCATTAGCATTTATTTCTTTTTTGTTATGGAAATGAGCTTCCCAATATATATTTCCAGTCTTATCATCAGCTTGAGTTTTTGTGAACAATTTACTTGCTAAGACACTTAAATCTTTTTTGCCATTATTATCATAGTCAATACGATTATTTATATAGAAATTCTTAAACTTTTCATAATAAACATTTCCAACAACTATATTCAAATATGCATCATTGGCATGATGGAAATCATTGATATCACGAACTTTGACGAAAGCATCATAAGAAGGTCTTAATTCACCACAAAGTTTTCTAAAATCAGAAACGAAATTAGCTTTGGAATAAATAATCTCCGAACCTTTTTCAGTCATCTTGAGAATATCACATACAGCTTTTACTGATTGATTGGTCAGTGTCAATTGACGGTTGATAAATCCATTTAATTCATCCGAAGTCAATTGTTTTGATTCAGGTCTAAGCAATCTATTTTCCTTGTCCTTAGGCATAAAATAAGATCTTTTGTTTTTATCTTTTATATTAGCTAATTTTTTAATCCAGTTTCTACCTTGTTCAGAAATAATTGTTAAAGGAATAGGATATTCGTCTTGTTTTTTATTATTTAGTTCTCTCTCAACCAAAACCATATTATTAAAACTATCATCCTTTAATTTCGCTTGAGGAATAATATGGTCGATATCATACTTTTTATCCAATTCATTAAGATCAATTTTTTCACCGGAATATACAGATCTTCCTAATTGCATGAAGTACAAATATACTTTTTTTCTTCTTAACTGATCATCAGTTTGCTTTTCTAAGTCATCACGCAATTTTTGTAAGTCATCACGCGATTCTTGATCTACTAAATCTTTAGCAGCATCATAGGCTTCTTGCAATTGCTTCTTTCTAGATTTAACCATCTTTCCAGCTTCGCCAGGTGCCCTAGTTGCTTCAACAAAGATTCTATCAAAATGATCAATATTTAAAGTATTCTTTAATTCATCGATAACCTTAAATGTTTGTCTGACACTTCTCTTCATAGCTGGAGAAGCATATGATTCTTCAATTAAATCATCTCTACTAAGCTTTTTCTCATCATTCAATTCAGCAACTTTCTCTTTAAATCCCGAAAATTGTGATTCTTTTGTCTCATATATTTCCATGAAATTTAATGGTGTATCTCTCATGACATCAATAATAGTCACAGGATAAGCTTCACCAGTATTTTCATTGACACAATCAATCGTAATACCATCTAACAATTTTCTAGACAATGGAGCCCAGCCCGAATATTTTTGCTTAAAAAGGTAATTCACCTGATTATCAGATAATCCAAGCTTTTTTAGTCTTTCCTTTAGTAAATCTTTATCTTCGACAATTGTAATAAGTTCTATTACCTTTTCTGCTAGCTCAAATTTATTAGAGTCCTTATAAAACTCAGGCCCAAAAGCATTTGGATCACTCATATCAATAAACGAAGATAATGATGAATTAAACATTGTTAAATCAACTTCATCTTCTCCAATAGATTTACCTGAACCTTTGGTAGTTACAGTCGGATCTTCATCAGATAATTTATATTTATTCTTCAATGCATTTACAATATCTTTTCCTTTTATCTTTTTCTTCTTTAAATAAACATTTTGAATTATATAATCCTTGTCTTCTTTAGATATCAAAGATCCATTTACCTTAAGATTATTCAAATCGTTTAATACTTTGTATGCTTGGAATATCAAAGATTCTCTAGGAAGAGTATTCTCACCAAAGATATAAGTGCAATAGTTAGTTAAATTACTTATAAATTTATCTGCTGTGCCTTCTAAATCTACAATTTGGCTAAAATTCCAAGGATTAATAATTCCTTGATTATTCTCTCCTCTAAATTGAACCCAGTGATTATCTCTTTTATCATCTCTAACATAATCATTTGGCTGAGATAAAGGTCCAATATAATAAGGAATCTTAAACTTTAACAATGATACAATCTTATATTCTTCAATTTTACCATCAAGGAATGAAGGTGCTTTATCTTTTAAGAAAGGATAATATTTGCTTTGGTTCTCAATAATAGTTCTCATTTCGTTTAAATTCAATTGATAAGGAAAGACACCATTATTGCGTGAATTTTGTCTAGGTAAGAATGTATTCGATTCTATTGCTTGATTAATACAATCAACATCCAATCTATCTTGATCACTTAATTCATTTGCTTTACTCTTCAAATTATCGAAATTAAGATCATGTTTTATTTTCTTTATTAAAGCACTAATATTTTTTTCACTAGTTATATGAGCTCCTGTATACTTTGCTTTACTATTTATCTTGGTGTATCCAATATAAGAAACATAAGAAGCCTTCTTTTTTTTATCTTTAGATTCTTCTTTGTTAGATTCTTCTTTGTCCTCTTTATCATCGGAATCATCCCCATCTAGAATTCTAGAATCTCTAAACATGAAATAATACTGTTCTTTAGTAGCATATTTCTTATAAAGTCTCTTTAATGCTGCTAATTGTTCTTTATGTCCCTCATAAACATTAACCATAGCATCACACAATAAGCTTTTACCATGTAATAAATATGCTAACGTTCTAAAATCATAAATCTTCTTTGCTTCTAAAATAATTTCGATATAACTTTCTGGAAGACCATATCCGTTAATATCATCTTCCAATGTTTCGCTAGACAAATCTATTTTTTTATCTCCGTATTCATCATCGCCATTATGTGCAACTAGTATTTCTTTCGGCAAGAAATCTTTTAATTTAACACCACTTCCACCATTAATAAGCTTTAAAATCTTTTTCCTTATATCTTTTGAATTAAATTTGCCAAATAACTTTCCTTCCTCATCTTCCAAATAAGATACTTTGTTGATTTTTTGAAAAATCTCATTTGCTAATTTACTTGCTTTCTTTTCATCAATATTAAAACAACATTCAGATGAGTCAATTTGATTATCTTCATTTTCGTCGTCTTCACCATTATTTAAACTTATTAATATCGCATCAATATTATCAAAGCACTGTTTCAAATAAGTAGGATCAACTACAGAACCTTGTACATCACCTTCCATCAAGAAGTTTCCACGATATTTTATCATGTGTGCCAACACTAAATAAACTTCTCTAATATCAAATTGTTTCTTAGGATCATAATAATGGCCATTAATAGTCAATCCATTAACCATGGCTTTTCTCAAATGGTAAATTGTAGGGAAATCCTTATAGTATTCTTTATCAGTTAAATCCTTATCATTAAATAAGAAATTATGCTCCATTTGCAATTCTTTATCTTTGTCTTCATTCCAAAGATTAGATTGATCCAATCTTCTGAAAAAGTTTGGATCAATCTTATCCATCTCAGGTTGAAATAACTCTCTAAGAAGGATAATACGTCTTCTTCTACGTGCCAATCTTCTTCTAGCTGTTCTATTTAGTCTTCTATTTTTAGCTGTATTTGCTGGTCCAAAAAGTCTAGCACCCCATAGATGGCATCCCTCTCTTTTTATTAGTTTTCCGTCTGGGCCATAAGTCTTTTTATGACTTCTAATAATATTATATTTATCATCCGTAACACACCATCCACAGGAATCAGTTCCCATATCCAATCCCAAATAATATTTTTTAGAGTTATTAGAGTTTTCCATAATAAACCCCTTTCTATAATAAAACACCTATATAAATAAACTCTTTGTGTAGTAAAAGAGTAAGGTATTTCAAAAAGAAATAGCTATTGTCCGCTTTTTTGAACATTAAAATCGATACTATTGACAATTTTAAAACCAAAGTATAAATTATTGGTGTTTTAGCAATACGAGTTCAAATAAACGTTAGTCAAAACAAAAGGGGCTGTGAGCCCCGTTTTTTTTATAGAAATTAATATTTATTGCTTTAGTTGTATCGTTCAACTACTATTATGTACCTTTTACTCTAATTCCATTAGTATTACCACCATAGTTATTTGCACTTATAAAAATCATATTTTTCTTACAATACTTGCTATTTTTTTATCAAGTCTAAAGTAATTATTAGATAAAGACAAAATCACTTCTAATATCATAATTATCCTAAACATCACCATAGCTGAAATCGATCTTACTATCGAATTCATTAAATGATTTGACATTGCTGCCAGCATTACTAGGAGTAGTATTTCTTTGCAGAACCTCTACTGTGAACTTCAAGGAAACATCCTTCTCTTGGAAGTTATCTCCGACAAATACAGGAAGTTCAACCGTCAATGTAGCTGTAGGTAGCTCTGCTCCCGAATCTACCAAAGTCAATAGATTTGGAACTACTTGAATCTTTATGCTCAATGCATCTAACAAGTCTCCTTCTCCAGTCTCTAATCATCCCTTATCATCTAAGTAGTCAATTTCTTTCTTTCAAAGACAAGACACAAACCGTCTGATGAAGATGCTATGCTAATTTTTTATGTCAGGAGAGTGGATTATAAAATTTTAATTTGATTATGTAACAGCTAAATATCTTAATTGCTTGTAATACATTTCAAATTTCCCAGTTTCTTCATCTTTAGGGATTGCTAAATATCCTTTGCTATCAGTTATGTTTGTTTCATCAATAATAAAATATATAGTTATATTTATTTTTTCACTATAAAATGATATTTTATAAGTACATTAAACCCTTAATATTTAACAACTTAGATAGATACATCAACAAATATAAAGAGGAAATATAAAATGAACATCTTATGTTGTATTAACAAGAAGTATTTCAAGAATCTATGTCTTGTTATATTTTCTTTGGTAAAGAAAAATAAAGATTCTTATATAAATCTTTATATAGGTTCAGGTAACTTCACCAATATAAAAGACAAATATGAATGTGTCACTAAAGAACAAGTAGAATTTCTAAATAAAGAATTAAAGAAATACAATTCTTTAAATGAAGTTTATCTAGTAAATATAGATGACTATCCATCTATTCATAACGAGATAGAGAAATCTTTTGCATCAAAGACTAAATTCTCACCATATGCATTGATAAGATTGTATGTGAATAAACTAAATCTTTTAAAAGATCTAGATAGAATTCTCTATCTAGATACAGACATGGCTGTAAATGGAAATATAACTTCTCTTTATGAGACTCCATTTGATGGAAAACTTATGGCTGCAAGTAAAGATATTCTAGATAAAAATAAACCTGATGATAGAAATCCAAACATCAATTCTGGAATGCTGCTTTTAAACATGGAAGAATTATCTAAGACAAATCTTTTAGAAAAAACTATAGCTTTGATGAATTCAAAGCTATATCTGACTCCTGATCAAACAGCTTTGAATAAAATATTTAAGAATAAGATTAAGTATGTCAGTTACAAATACAATTGGCAGAATAGAAAAGGACCTCTTCCTAAAGATGTCGTCATCAGGCACTACAACGGAATATTTGTATGGTTTCCTTATCCACACTTCTTCCATGGCTTACCTACCGACGACAACTTAAAAAGATTCTATAGACAAAGGAAAGAACATGATTTCGATGATACTATAGAATTAGTAAGAGAATATAAGAAAAACAATCCTAACTTGTTCTAATGTTTATTTTTGTTCTTCTTTCTAATTCTAAAGAATTCAAACACAATAACCAGAGCAATAAATATGCATCCTATAGTAGATGAAACTACGATGATGATTCTATTTACTCTTTCTTTGTCAGTATCATAATCATCAGGCTTATCATCATTGTCGTTGTTTTTGTGATTATCATCATTTGAAGAATCATTAGATTGATTCTTCTCTTTCACTTCTATGGTGATGATATAGCTAGATTCATTACCATCTGAATCTTTTACTGTATATTCAACATTATATGTTCCGACTTTATCTTTATCAAACGATGTATTCATAGATACATTGTTTGAATTTGATTCTATTTGATAGTCTTCACTATCAAATATAGATATAAGCTCATATAAATCTATATCATCTCCCTTACTTATTGAATAATATTTACTTGAAGAAGTTATAGTGGGTGATCCGCCACAATAAATTCTTTTGATAAGATTGTCGAATTCAATTCTGTCATCTTCTTTTAGATAGCCGTAGATTTGAACAACTTTATTCTTCTCAGTCAAGTCTAGTCTCTTATTAGATAAAGTCTCGTCATCAATATCTTTCTGATAATTCCTTAATTCAGCTATCCATGTATTCTTTATCACTTCATATAAAACTTCTTTAGTATCGAAATCTGAATAATTCAAAAGATTGAGTCCATCTTCTGTTACTTCATATTCTATATTCTTATCAGTAGTCTTATATGCCTCTATAGGATTATTTGTTCCTAAAGAAACTGAATAGACATTCACATACTGAGGTCTTTCAGTATAAATAGATATCTTATAACCATATTCTAAGTCGATTGAGACTGAAGGCATATTAGAAGTAGCAAAGTACTCATTACCTTTAACAGACCATTGTTTAACAACATTATCATCCAAGTCTTTTATAGTAACTGAAACAAACACAGCATCAGGCTTATTCTTCCATTCATCAGTCTGATTTCCTAAATTAGCCCCACCTAACGAAACTGTGCCTTTCTTGTTGTTTTCACTCAATGTTAATGTGAATCCAAAAGTATTATAAACACCTGTAATTCCTAGCTTTGTTTGGTGATAAAACAAACTTTCAATTTTCGTATATGAATGAAAAAGTGTATTCTCGCCTTCCTTCAAATAAAGAGATTCTACTTCCTTACTATCATACCCGATGACAGCAGGAAACTCTATCTCATAATCACCATGTTTTAATCCTTTAAACAAAATGAAATTAGATTCAATAACTTTAGTTTCTATCAATCGACCATTCTTTTTTATCCCTATCTTTTTACCTATTATTAAGAAGTCATCATCTATTTCTATTTTCAAAGACAATGATGAATCTGTATTCATAAATGAATTCAGTTCATCTTCATCTACTAAGCTATATTTTAAAGAAGTAGAATTAATTACTTTATAAGAGTTTAATTCATCAGTGTCTAAAACATCACCTAGTATGACATAGGAATTTGAATCTTGAGATAATACATAGCGTCTAACATCAGGTGTTACATCCAACTTCCATGCATCTAAATACGGAAGTATATCAGCCTTGTATTCCTTCAAAAAAAACAAAGCATATACATCCGTTACCTTGAAATAAGTAGGGCCGTATTTAAAAGCTAATGATCTATAGAAAGAAAATAGCTTTCCATAAGTCTTTTCACCTTCAAAAGAATTGAAGAAATTAACCAAGAAATACAATTTCTCATTTACATTTGTATATGTTCCTTCATCGTTTTGGAATATATACTGACCATTCAATCTTTTCTTATTGAAGTCATCTTCCTTAATAGATAAGTCACCTAACCAATTGGCTGAGTCTTTATATAATGACTTATCATTTTGAATATAATATGCCAAAACATTATTGCCTGTTTCATTGAAACAAAGATTTACTCCACCACCTACTCCTCTTCCAAAATAGCCTTGATATCCATGGGCTAATTCATGCAATGTTCCCCATCCATATGAAAAGAAAGCCGATATAGATGTCTGGTTAGCAACAGCAATAAAATCCCCGTTGTAATATGCACCAGCCCCAGCATATCCTTTATCTGCTACCGCCACATATTTAGTTCTATAATTTCTGTTAGTTTCATCTGACCAATCAAATACCAGCCCAGCCATTTGGTCCATTCTATTTATAACATTCAAATAGTAATCCAAAGCATCATCCAATGTATCAAATGCTTTTTTCTTCTCTGTCATTCCATAGTTAGTCAGTTTATCTATGTCTTCAAAAGGAGCTACAAACATGATAGCTTCGCTATCGATGACAGCAAAACTATTTTTGCTGCCATTCCATCCAGACTTGAACTGACCTTCATCATCCTTGTAATGATAGTAATCCAAAGGTTTTACAGAATTGTCATATTTGATTTCAATTTTAAAAGTCTTATCGATGTCTTCCGTCGATAATCTCGGTGAAGTTAATAAAGGAACACAATCATAAGATATTGAGTTTCTGATATTGGTTATATATTGATATTCATTATTTGATTTAATATCCAATATGCTATTTTGAGCTCTAGTATTAGTAAAACAAGTAACGGTCATATTAGAATCAAAACCAGTATCTATGTTTTTGATTGAAAGAGATGAATTAGCTGGTAGATAAACACCCAATATTTGTCTATCACCTTTATTGCACCTCTCCATTCCAGTCATAGACATGTTATTCATCTTCGGAATTGAATATATAGTCCTGACAATATCAAATTTTCCACCAGTTTCATCCTTCACATGAACCGGGACATTCAATTCAACTGCATTGCCGTCTTTATCGCTAACTTCATAAGTGAGTGAATAATCACCCGGGATTGTAGGATTCACATCGTTATAAGTGCATTGTATATAAGGAGTTAAGTCACCATCCTCATAGTCTTTAGCAAAGACTCTAAATCTAGAATCTTCGATAGAAAAAGATTCGACTGAATCTTTATCTATAGTTATTTCAGTCGCACCATAAAAGATAGGGATATTAGTATTTGAATTTATATTTATATCTTTATTTAAATCAAATGAATAGACATTAATATTGATTGAACTTAAAGAAATCAATAATGCCTGACTTAATAAAAACAATCTAATCATAATTACTATCAATCCTATGTATTTAAGGTTATAAACTATTTATCTTTATTATTGTTTCTTTGAATTTTAAGCAACATAAAAGCAATAAACAAAACTATAGCAATAGCTATGATACACCAAAACAAAGATTCATATCCATATATTTTTAAAGGACTTTGAATGGAATCATAATAAGCATTATTCGGCTCTTGTGAATAATAATAGAAACCTTCTGGTCTTGTATTTCCATACATAGAAAACATCAAGAAATAATTAGATAAGTTGATAAAGCAAGAATAGTAAAGAATTGTTGTGATAATCAAGGATAAGATTATAGGAATAACATCAATCGTTATTTGATCAACAAAATATACCGATTCATCCAATCCATTGTATTTAAAGAAATCATAGGTACTATTAGTCCATTTTTTAAGACCTCTATTACTCACAATCAAATAAATTATAAGAATTAGAGTTAAGCCACCACAAAGAGAAGAAAACAAAATAAACTTATTATCTCCTTCTCCTAAATAGAATTTTATGAGATCTTTATTAAAAGAAATACCTCCATCCTTTTTATTTTCAACAATATTTCTTATCGTTTGCTTGTCAGCTAACAAATAATAAAAATCATTAGATATCATATTTTTCCCGGAATACAGCAAAGAGATATATCTATATGTATCTAAAGACATGGAATTAATTCCATCTCCATCTTCGGTTGTTGTAATTGATGAAAGACTAGCATTTTCATTATCGACATTTATTGAGATAGAAATAGGAGTTCCTTTCTTATAATTACCAATTTTAATATGAAATCCATCGCTATTATCTATGACTAAATCATTGTGATAATTGAAATTGTTTACCAATGATAAATTGATGTTATTATCTACAACACTTGAATTCATAATAGAATACAGATTCCCTGAATTTAACTTTATCGTTGAAAATCCACCATTGATCATTATTTGTTTATAAGTATTAGAAGTCATAACTAAAAATGAATCATCTTTCTTATCAAATGCACTTCTTACTTCAATATAATCCGGACATTGATCATCTTCCATCACGACAGTCTCAATTCTTTTACTATTTAGATATAAAGAATTATCAAATAGGTAAGATGATGTATTAGTGAAATAGAATACATCATCTTTAAGATTAGTTTCATTTGATGTTAAAAAATTATATTTTTTAAAATCATGTCCTAAAATCAACTCATCATTAATTTTTCTAGAAAAGATGAAACTCGATGTTTCATACATATGATTATCGTTTAATTCTTCAATAGAATAATCTAAATTAGTATCGTCATTAAAAGATAATCTATGATACTCAAATGGATCTCTTTCTAACACATCTCCGCTATATATTCGATTGAGACTACTAGTTGTTTTATTGCTTACAGATAATCCAAACAAAATAAATATTGCTAAAATCAAAAGTGACTTTACAGTAAAATCCAATTTATGATTATTTAAATAAGATTTAAACAAAACAAATGGATTTTTGTTTTGTTTCACCTCAAAATAATTGATTTTTGATGGTTTACTTTCAATATGATTGTTTTCAATTATAGTTTTCTCTTCAGCAAAAAGTATGAGAACATTCGGCTTTATATCTTCTAACTCGGCTGAATGATCGACCACAATTACTAAATGATTCTTTGATAAATTCAATAAAATAGCTTTTAATTGTTTTCTAGATTCTTGATCTATAGAACTAAAAGGTTCATCTAATACATATACCGGTTTTTCTACACACAAGCATGAAATTATCTCAGCTTTTTGTCTTTCACCACCGCTCATTAGATTGATATTCTTATCCATGAAACTATTAAAATTTAATTCCTTAGCTAATAGATTTGCTTTCTCTATTTCTTCTTTATTTCTTTTTAAAATCTTTAAATTCTTTTTCAATGAATACTCATATATCAAAGAAGACCTTTGTCCGGCATATGAATAGAGAGAGAAGACATATCGTCTTCTCTTTTTCAAACTCATATCATAGATATTCTTACCAAGTAATTTCACTGACCCACTATCAGCTTTTCTAAATCCCATAATAACATCTAAAAGCGTGCTTTTACCACAACCACTTTTTCCCTTGATGAGACATATTCCTTCAGAACATGAAAAAGATATATTTTCAAATAATATCCTACTTTTCAATTTGATAGATATTGAATTGATTTCAATTAAATTCATTTATGCTTCCTTTATCTTTCTTTTAAAGAATACCAAAATTGTACTACAAAATTTGACTATAATACTCAAATTGAAGAGGGTTTTAAAAATGAAAGCATTGTCTTTGAAGCCGATGCATATTTGAGAACTGTATCTTGGCATAATACTTGGTGGGAGGGACATGATGAAATTAGCGATTCACTTATTTTCTATGCCAACCTAGGTCACTATCCTTCCAATCCAAAATTCATAAATTAATTCATATGAAACTAGAAATAAATAATATAAGCAAATCTTATGAAAACAAACCTGTTTTTACTAACTTATCCTTTGTTTTTGAATCTGATAACTTATATCTTTTAAAAGGAAAAAACGGAGTTGGCAAAAGTACCTTACTAAATATATTAAGTGGAAATGACTTAAATTATTCTGGTAAATTATTATTAGATGGAATTGAAATAAATAAGAAAAATAATATTTCTTATACTGACGGATACATTAGTTATTTCACACAAGACAGTGTTGTTTTTGATGACATGACTTGTTTGGATAATATTTTACTGCCTTACCCTAATAAAGATAAAAACAGAGCGACTGAATTGCTGAATGAATTAGGCCTTTCAAAATGTGTCGATCAGAATGCTTCTAATTTATCTTATGGAGAAAAGCAAAGATTAGCCTTGGCTAGAGGTCTTTATAATCTAAAGCCTATAATGTTGTTTGATGAAATAACATCAAATCTAGATTTAGACAGCATAAAAATAATTATGAATATGATTTTCAATCTAACAAAAGATCATATCATCATATTCATAACACATGATGAATCAATAGACTATTTACCATCCAATTACAATCTAATTAAATTAGAAAACAACAAACTAAATCTTATTGATTCTAAAACAAATAATATAGTAAATAAAAATAAGTTTTCTAATTCATCAGTCAAGGAAAACCCATCTTTAATTAAAGAAATTGCTTCTTCATTAAAAATTAACAAACCTTTATATATATTTACTTTTTTATTTTTAGTTATATTTACAGCATTATCAATTGTTTTTGGTGGATTCTACAACACATATAATATAGATAACAGAGAAAACATAGCCTTTGATAATTATCTCAATTCAACTCCAGCAATATATATAGAAGATCAAGATTGGATTAACAAAGATAGAATTGACGATAATTCATTATTCTATGTCGTATCAACAAATCCAAAGAATTTGCTCTACGAATATGATGAGATGAGAAAATCAATAGTATCATTATCTGGAATATTATCAATTCCTAACAATGATAATTATGATGATTATGGTTTTCATTTATCTTTGGATGAATCAGGAAATATTATAGGTCGATACCCAAAAGCAAATAATGAACTAATTGTTTCTAAGGACACATATAATGCATTTATATCCGCCTTTGAAAAAATAGGATTATCCAAATCCAAGGCTGTAAATAAACTATTCAATGACAATTTTGATTCTTATAAAATTGTAGGTGTATATGATCCTGTTTTGTATGATGGATACGAATATCATAAAAACGCAGAATTTAGCGAAGCTATTGTATCTTATAATTTTATGATTAATACTGGATTTACTATCAAAGAAAATAATAGCAATTTCGAATCAGGCTATGTGATAAAAAATACTATGAGCAATAGAAAACTAGTATCCAAATCGGATATCAACAGTATTTTCTTAATGCTAGAAGAGACTAATAAAAACTCATCAGGATTTGATACATCAGCTAATATCAATTCAAAAGGGGAATACCCATATAAAGGACTTGATAGTTATCAATCGTGGAATATGTTAATGTGGGCTTCATTTGCTTTAATTTCAATTTATATGTTGATAATTATTATTTCATTCTATAACAAGAATAAAAGAATATTCTTATTATTGAGAATATCAGGAATGTCTAGAGATAGACAAATCAAAAATAACCTTTTAACCTTTTCCTCAATAATTATATCTAGTTTATTGATAGGATTTGGGCTTGGAAGTCTTGTTGGATTTATAATAGCAAAGGCATTAGAAACTGTCTTTTATCCAGCTGTATCATTGTTTAATTATTATTATTTAACTTATTTAATTCCTTTGATTATAATTCTTGTCTCAGTATTATTATTCTATCTTGTTTTATCTAAGCAGCTTTCTCCAAAAGATTTAAGTAAAAGACTAAACGAAATAAAACACAAATGATTATTTCTTGTTTCTTCCTAGAGGCATTTCAATATAATCACATACAAATGTATCATATGATTTTAAATACTTTTTAGCTGAATTTAATATCTCTTTTTCATCAGTATCTTCTGGAAACAATAATCCTTCTCTTGTATGTTTTAACATATAACAAAACGCACTGTAAACCCCTGCACTGACCTGAAGAATAGTAGCAGTAGTATTTAAGCCTTTGCAATCTAGATAGTTTCCAAAATATCTTGTTTTAAATCTAAGGCCCTGTAAGATTATTCCTACAGATTCATCACCTTTTATGATTTTAGATTTTTTATTATATGGAATTTAGTAGGGCTGTTATAGTTGATATTCTCCAATGATTTCATCGCATATTCACAAGGTGAATATACGAAATGAATAGTCGGAGAATAATGCTTATAAGTAAGTATATCCCTAATAGAAAATATCTCTTCATGGGTTGAGATATGACCATGAACAACTCCTTAGGGGGATATAATATCTTCTTTATACTCAAATCCAGCCTTATAAAGACTTAAGACCAAATTCTTGTAATCCGACAAGAATATCTTATCGTAAGATAGATATTCTTTTTTTGTTCCATAGGCAATTTCAGATGATGAGATAGTCTCATAATAATAAGACCATGGATTCCAAGTAGAATATAAAGTGTCCTCTTCAAATGGAATGTTTGTGACTTGATCATCGTTATCGACTTCCTGAACTTCTTTAACTTTTATTTTCTTGCATATAAGACCATATTTCTTCTCTTCATATAATTTAAGCAACTTCTTTCTATAAATCCTAATATAAAGAGATTAATCATTTAAAATAACTTGATGGATACATTCTTTTACAAAACAAGAAATTAAGCCTGGATTCATTCCAAATTCAACAATACAAGTATTCAATCCTTTTTTATATTTCTTTCTCAATTTTCTATAAACTAGATAATGATCAAAACAACCTATCCATTCTTTATCGTCCTTCCACGATCCATCAGCAGTAGAAAGATAATGTATTCCATGATTTAAACAATGCTCGACCAAGACTAGTGTTTTAGTATCGATAGAGAAATCAAATAAATAATCTCCTTCTGATAGTATCTTTAAAATAGATAAGTAATTGTTCTTATCTATATCTTTTTTTATAAAGTTTTCTTTCAGTCCACCTAAAGAGACGAACCTTTCTTCAACATCATCGCTTCTATCGACAACATAAAAATCAAACGGATTAAATAATCCGTTTTCTTTTAACAGCATCAAAAAAGAAGTTCCTACTGCTCCCAACCCTAAAATAAAGTATTTCACTTTGCAACGTTATTAAAACCGACACAAGCAACGATTATTACAGCAATGACGATGACGACGACAATTCCAATTCCTATAGCCCAATGAGTTTTCTCTCTTCTTTGTGCTGCTTCATATTCTTCTTGTCTTTTTCTTTGTTCTTCATAATACGCTTTCTTCTCTTCTGTAGTCATCTTGCTGACATCGACATGATTTCCACTATAGTTATTTGAATATCCCATTACCAATCATTCCTTAGCATTTCTTAATTAAGTCTTAATATTTATAAGATATAAAGCTAACTAATAATTCAGCTTTTTGTTTAATTAAATAAATATTCGACTTTATTACATACAAAAAACCTGACCTTTCGGTCAGGTAATATTTCCTAAATGGTGCCGACAGTAAGATTCGGACTTACAACCCCCCGCTTACAAGGCGGATGCTCTACCGTTAAGAGCTATGCCGGCAAATTTTGGTGGGGCTTACTGGGTTCGAACCAGTGACCTCTTCCGTGTGAAGGAAACGCTCTCCCAACTGAGCTAAAGTCCCACAGAAAGCTTATAGATAATATCACAACACTTTAAAATTTTAAAGAGAAATTTAAAATTTCTAGTTAGTATTTTCTCTAGGTGATAAGCTTTCTAAAAATGTCGGTTATTAAGTTAGTTTTATAATTTTATTCTGTGCTATTCCTTTTTTATTTATAATATTATATAAATATTTAATCAACTTTTATTGGAATAAATTACAATTATATGTAAATATTCATTATAAAAACGTCTCCTTATTTGTACTGCACCCCTCTCACTGGACTTTAAATAGAACTATAGCACAACATTGAGACAGGCACAATGCTCCTGTTGCAAACAGGAGCACCGCCGAGCCTCGTCATTATCCTTTCGTTGTTGTACCAGAATATGTATTCGTCTATCGCCTTCTTGAGTTCCGCAAAGCTGCGGAACTCATTTTCGTGTCCGTAGAACATCTCCTTCTTCATTTTCGAGAACAGGTTCTCCGTCTTGCTGTTGTCAAGGCAGTTCCCTTTTCTTGACATCGACTGTATTATCCCGTATTTCTTCAGGTCTTCCTGATAAGTCAGCATCTGATACTGCCATCCCTGGTCCGAATGGAGGACCATGTTGTAGGTGCACGGAAATCTCCTGTGCAGCCCGTCAAGCATGTCCATCACCATCTTCATGCATGGGCTTTCCAATATCGAATAGGAAAGTATCTCGTCGTTGTAGAAGTCTATCACGGGAGAAAGATATGCCTTTCCCCACTCGCATTTGAACTCGGTGACGTCGGTGCCGGCCTTCTGAAGGCTTCCGTTCGCTGTGAAGTCCCTTTGCAGGATGTTCTCCGCGATCTTTCCAACCCTGCCTTTGTATGAGCTGTAGCATTTGTCGTGTCCGCAGAGCTTCGCATATATGCCCATCCCGTTCATCATCCTGAGCACTTTCTTGTGGTTGACGTTCTCCGAATATCTGCTTCTGAATTCGATTGCGATCTTGCGGTATCCGTATCTCTTCTTCGAACGCAGCCAGATTGCCCTGATTTCGTCTTTTATTCGGATATCATCGAGCTTTTCGTGCTTTTTCCTGTCCTTGGCCTTTACGGCGTATTCGTAGGACGACTTCTGGAGTTCCGCTATGGAAAGCAGCTCAGCGAGCTTTACTTTTCCTTTGTATTTTTCGCCTTGGAGGAGAAAGACGACGGCGTCGGCCTTTTCGCACGCTCTAACTTTCGTCTCTTCTCGACCAAGGCCTCCAATTTTTTTCTGTAGTCAAGCTCCGCATGGAGAAGCAGGTTCTCGTGTTCCAGCTCCTCAACTTTCTTTTTAAGGTCTTCCTGATTATCTTCCGCAACAGTCTTGCCAGTGTCTTCTTTCTTTTCGCTGATGATAGGCATGATCTTGGGCTTCCTCCCTGGTTTACAAGATTTTAAACCTTCAAGTCCGTCTTTCCTATATCTTTTGATCCATAGAACGATAGACGAAGGCCTCACACCATAGCTTGTCGCCTGCTGTTTGTTAGAAATTTCCCCCATCAGAACGGGAGTGATGATTGAAAGCTTCTTCTCAGGCGAATAGGCGGAATTCAGTCCATGCCTGATTCCTTCCTCGCCGTTGCGATCATACTGCGCTTTCCAGAACCGGACGTAGAATATGTACGCTGATTTTTTGCCTTTGGCTTCATATCCTTTCGGATATTTGTAGGTTCCTTTTTCCTTGTGCAGCTTCACTGCTGTGAGTTTCTGCTCGAATGTGAATTTCATCTAAAAAGCCCCTCCTATGGCTTTGGAGCGGCGCCGATGGATGGATTCCATGGAATCCATCCATCATTGCTATTGCTCCTTGGTCCAGTGAGAGGGGTGCAGTACAATTAAGGAGACGCCTTTTAATAATTCATCAAAAAATAATTATTAAAATAAAACTATTGACCTACTATATCTTCTTCAAATCTATGGAACATTTTAAGAACTTTTTTATTGTTGGCTAAGTCTTTCTGTTCCAACAATGTATCTTCAGCATTATTCTTTCTAATATTCAAATAAAATTCTATAAATGCACGTCTATATACTTGATTATATGAAGACGATTTAGTCGATTTGATCAAAGAATCCATCAATGCTAATTGAACACCGGTTCTTTCATATTTAGATATATTCATTGAATCATCAATATCATTCAAGCCTAAAGCATTTATATATTCATCGATTCCTTCCACGCCAACTTTATCTCTCAAGATCGATAAGACCAATTTGATGGCTGATTTCATATCTTCACCATCAATTTTAGGAAGATTAATTATCTTTCCATAAGACATATGAATAGTCGAATAATAACTATCGCCATCCTTAACATTTCCTAATACAGGTTCTATAACCTTTTCAAATGTCTCACCTTTCTTTTCTATGGGCAAATCATTCCCGTAGACATTCTGGCTATATTTAATATAAGTCAAGACTAAAAGAGAAAGGATTAAAGAATGCTCGCCTTTAAACAAAACTTTAGCTTTCTTTTTAAAGGCCTCACTGTCTTCATAGAAGAATTCCTCACCATTCTTCTTCATTTCCTTTTCAAAAGAAAGATATATTTCCTTCTTTTGCTGACCTCTCTTAGTCAAAGGATCAGTTCCATGACGTGGATCTTTAGTTATTTCAATAAGCTTCCACCATTTCTTAGTTCCACGCATCTCCTCTTTTTTCTTTTCGGCAAATCCAAGTCTTTTACCCAAGACTTCTAAATCATCATCCATTCTCATCATCACTACATTATCCAAAAATTCTTTTAACTTAAATTCAATATTATTCTTCATATCTAACTCCTATTAATCTTATATATTTTATCAATATTTAACTGGATTTAGGCAAACAAAAAATCCAACCTTTCGGTTGGATAACTTGTTCTAAATGGTGGGTCTTGATGGGCTCGGACCATCGACCTCGTCCTTATCAGGGGCGCGCTCTAACCAACTGAGCTAAAGACCCATTCCTTAAGTGCGTTGGTAATTATATTCTTATTGCTATCAACATGCAAGTGTTTTTTTATCTTTTTGCAATTATTTTTGAGGTTTTCACCATTTAGAGCAAACTTTATAACTAAGTATTGATAAATATAAAAAACCGCACCACATGGTGCGGTAGAATGAAATTAATCTTGACTAGAATTGAGGATTATATCCGGAATTGTCTTCGCCGGGCTTTTCCATAGGTAATACCTCACCTGTGAAATCAGTTTGTTGATCTCCACTGAATTGATCGAGATAATCATCATGATATTCAGTGTCGGAGAATCCAGATTGAACTGAATAGAAGTCACTCTTACTGAGACGTTCTTCAGCGACGAAGTTCTCACCAGCAGGAAGAGGATCTATTGTAGTTCCAGCAGGAATCAACTTACCCAACATGACGTTTTCCTTAAGACCTTTAAGTTCATCGACCTTACCTTTGATAGCAGCATCAGTAAGAACTCTTGTGGTCTCCTGGAATGAAGCAGAAGACAAGAATGAAGTAGTATCCAAAGCAGCTTTCGTAACACCCAAAATCATAGGAGTTCCGACTGCAGGATTAAGACCATGAGCCAAAGCTTGTTGGTTCATAGCGGTAAACTCAGGCAAGTCTACACGGCTTCCGGAAATCATCTTGGTGTCTCCACCATCAGAAATCAACATCTTCTTCATCATCTGACGAACGATGACTTCCAAGTGCTTATCAGACAAATCGATACCCTGAGACTGGTAAACATTTTGTACCTGGTCGATAAGGTAACGCTCAGTCTTCTCAACACCACAAACATCCAATAACTTCTTAGGATCCTTAGATCCAATAGTTAATGCGTCACCAGCTTTAACGACATCTCCAACCTTTACAATGACATGAGAGTTGTAGTTACAGGTATAAGATTTATCGTTGTTAGGCAAGACACCTGTGATAGAGATGATATCTCTTCCGTTCTTATTGGTGATATCAGTTACGGTACCATCAATCTCAGTCATGATACATTCTCCCTTAGGATTACGGACTTCGAGCAACTCCTGAACACGAGGCAAACCTTGAGTGATATCACTACCTGCAGTTCCACCTTCGTGGAATGTACGCAAAGTCAACTGTGTACCAGGTTCACCGATTGATTGTGCAGCCATGATACCAACAGTATCACCAATCTTACACATCTCACCGGTAGCCATGTTAAGTCCATAACAGTGAGCACAAACACCATCCTTAGCCTCACAAGTCAAAAGAGAACGAATCTCTACTCTTTCAAGGTCAGCTCCCTTAATTAATGAGCACTCAGCCTTATCGAGATAAGTGTTGGCAGGAATGATGACATTGCCATTCTTGTCACAAATATCGTGACAAGAATAACGTCCATAGCAACGATCAGCGACTGAGAGTTTCAACTTGTTCTTATCATCATACAATGCTTCGACCCAGAATCCATGATCACATCCACAATCGGTTTCACGGATGACGACAGAGTGAGAAACATCGACCAAACGACGTGTTAAGTATCCAGAGTCAGCTGTCTTCAAAGCTGTATCGGTCATACCTTTACGAGCACCGTGTGTAGCGGTGAAGTATTCGTTGACTGACATACCCATACGGAAGCAGTCTTTGACAGGAATTTCGATAATCTTGTTGTTAGGTCCAGCCATCAAACCTCTGGTACCAATCAACTGAACGAAGTTATTGACTGAACCACGAGCCTTAGCGTTAGCCATCATGAAGACAGGGTTACGACTCTCACGAGCCATTTTTTCCTTAACCTTATCAGTGATTTTATCCTTGGCCTTTGTCCAAATATCCAATGTCTCATTGTGACGAGAATCATCAGTGATAAGACCCATGTTAAAGAAATCGTTGATTTCGGCAACCTTCTTATCACCTTCAGCAAGAATTTCATCACGTCCTTCAACAGTGTTGATATCAGTGATAGAAATAGTTAATCCGAGCTTAGTACAATAATAGTAACCGGTATCCTTGATCTTATCCAACAACCAAGATGTACGTTTAGACTTATATCTCAAGAACAAAGCATTGATAATAGCAGAAAGCTCTGATTTATCCACAGGTTTGGTAGGATTCCAATGATTCTTAAGGTAATCCTTGATGTCTGTTCCCTTAGGAACGAAGAACCAATCGATTCCAACAGGAGTTGATTTCAACTCACCTTTGCAATGAGAAGGCGCATCGTTGACATATGGGAAGTCTGAAGGGAACATATCGTTGAAGATAAGCTTTCCGACAGTAGTAATCAAATACTTGCTATTTTGCTCTTCAGTAAATACTCCATACTTTCCTAAAGACTCAGCTGGAATTGCAATACGGTTATTTGTATGAACGACACCAGTTTGATAAGCACGCATAACTTCATCGAAGTTACGGAACACGTGACCATCCATTCTGGCAAATCTTTCAAATTTCTCAGCTTCCTCAACATCACCACGATTTCTAGCAGCATCGGCTTGGCTCAAGAAATCATCTGGAGTTTGCTCAGAAGTCAAATAGTAATGACCGACATCGACGTCCTGAACAGGAATAGCTATAACCTTTGCGTCACGAGGAGAAAGAATATTTCTCGAAGAGATCATCAAATCGAAAGCTTCTTGTTGAGCCTCTCTAGAAAGAGGAACGTGGACAGCCATTTGGTCACCATCGAAGTCAGCGTTGAAACCAGGACAGACCAATGGATGCAATCTCATAGCTCTTCCGTCGACCAAAACAGGTCTGAAGGCTTGAATACCCAAACGGTGCAATGTAGGAGCACGGTTCAAGAGAACAGGGTGATTAGGAACAATCTTTTCCAAAACATCATAGACTCTATCATCGTATCTTGTAATCATCTGTTCGGCAATCTTGATGTTGGCAGCATACTTATCCTTCATGAGCTCACTCATGATGAATGGCTTGAAGAGTTGAATTGCCATCTCGCGAGGTAAACCACACTCATCCAATCTCAATTCAGGTCCGACACAAATGACAGAACGTCCAGAATAGTCAACACGCTTTCCTAACAAGTTCAAACGGAAACGTCCTTGTTTTCCTTTGAGTGTAGAAGACAAAGATTTCAAAGGACGACCAGATACACCAGTAAGAGGCTTGTTGTTTCTTCTTCCATTATCGATCAAAGCATCAACAGCTTCCTGAACCATACGTTTTTGGTTAACCAAAATGACTGTAGGAGCTTTTTGATCCATCAATCTCTTCAACAAAGAGTTACGAGTGATAACACGACGATACAATTCGTTGATATCTGAAGTTGCATAACGTCCACCATCCAATTGAAGCAATGGACGAAGATCAGGAGGAGTTACAGGAATAACATCGAGAATCATCCATTCAGGCTTATTCTTAGAATTGCGGAAGGATTCTACAACATCCAAGCGTTTCATAAGCTTGATACGCTTTTGATTCTTAGGATCAGGATATGATCTAATAGCTTTTTCAATTGTTTCAAATTCTACGTCGAGCTTGGATTTTCCAGTTACAGAATCGATATTTTCAGGATCGAGTTCATGGAGCAAAGTCTTAACAGCATCAGCTCCCCAGCCAAACTCAGCACCGACCAACTTCTTAATGAAGCGAGCAGCAGTTTCAAAATCATAAGGTTCATTCTCATGAGCCATGCTATTGATCAAACGTTGACACTTCTTATAATCATCAGTTTCAGTTTGTTTAGGATCGATAACAGGATTTTCTCCCTCAATGAAACTCTTTAAAATTTCTTGGAATATATCACGTCCTGCTCTTTCATCCAAAACTTGTTTCTTTTGAAGCAAGTTGTGATCAAGACAGTATTGGCCAGGATTCAAAACAATATGAGATTGGAAATATACGACTTCTTCCAAATTCTTTGGAGGAACATCCAAAATCAAAGCAATCTTGGAAGGTGTTCCCTTGAGATACCAAATATGAGTACAAGGACAAGCGAGAGTAATATAACCCATACGCTCACGACGGACAGACTTAGAAGTTACTTCAACGCCACATTTATCACAAACTGTTCCAGAGTAGGAATTCTTCTTGTACTTTCCACAGTGACATTCGTAACTCTTTGCAGGTCCGAATATCTCTTCAGCAAAAAGTCCTTCAGGTTCAGGCTTTTGTGAACGATAGTTAATTGTCTCAGATTTCTTAACTTCACCAGATCCGGGCTTTTGCTTTTCAGCATAAGACCAACTCTTGATAACTTCTGGAGATGCAAGACCAATCTTGATACTAGCTAGTTTACTTAAATCAAACATTCGTTAGTCCTCCTTTTAGTCCATATTAGAAGAATCACCATCGTCAGTTTCCTTGCCATCATCTGTCAAGTCATCTAACGCTTCTTCTGCTTCTTTTTGCTGCTCTTCAGTTATAAACGAAGAAGTTTCTTCAAATCCATCTTCCTCAACAGGCAATCCAGTGTTGGAAGCCTCAACTTCATTTGAAGCATTCTTCTTCAATCCCTCATTCTCCATAGGTGTATAAGAGAAGTTACGTAATTCATGGTTATACTTCTTGATTTCGCTATCGTTGCTAGAAGCAATTCCATCCATTGAAATAGGCTTGTTGTCCTTGTCGAGCAAGATGACATTGATAGCCAAACCTTGAAGTTCTTTCAACATAACACGGAAGGACTCAGGCATTGAAGGACTTGGAATAGGCTTATCCTCACAGATAGATTGATAAGTAAGAGCCTTACCGACCATATCATCTGACTTGATGGTGAGCATTTCTTGCAAAGTGTGAGCTGCACCATAAGCTTCCAAAGCCCAGACTTCCATTTCTCCGAAACGCTGTCCACCCTTTTGAGCTTTACCACCCAAAGGCTGTTGAGTGACCAAGGAATAAGGTCCAGTAGCACGGGCATGAACTTTATCGTCGACCATATGGTCAAGCTTGATCATGTACATACATCCGACTGAAATTCTATTTTCGAATCTCTCACCGGTTTGTCCATCATAGACGACTGTCTTTCCATCATCGGAAACACCAGCATCCTTCATAAGGCTGAATAATTCTTCGTTTGAAACACCATCGAATACAGGTGTAGCAACCTTAAGTCCTAATCTTCTACAAGCATCACCTAAATGAATTTCGAGAATCTGACCGATGTTCATACGTGAAGGAACACCCAAAGGGTTCAAACACAAATCGACAGGAGTTCCATCGGACAAGAAAGGCATGTCTTCTTGAGGTACAAGTTTAGAGATAACACCTTTGTTACCATGACGTCCAGACATCTTATCACCTTCTGAGATCTTTCTCTTTTGGATGATGTATACCTTTACAGTTTCAAGAACGTTAGGTGCAAGCTCATCACCATTTTTACGGCTGAAGACCTTTACAGATTGAACAATACCAGCTCCACCATGAGGTACTCTCAAAGAAGTGTCCTTTCCATCTTTCTGCTTGTCTGAGAAAATGGATTGAAGTAACTTTTCTTCAGGCGACAATTGTTGTTCACCTTTAGGAGTACTCTTTCCGACCAAGATATCATCTTCGGAAACAACAGTTCCAGGAATGACAATACCATTAGCATCCAAATGAGCCTTGAGATCTTCAGAAATGTTAGGTACATCTCTTGTGAAAGTCTCATCTCCTAACTTTGTCTTTCTACGATCGATTGAATATTCATCGATATGAATAGAAGTGAAGACATCATCACGACGGCATTGTTCGTTCATGACGACAGCGTCCTCATAGTCGTATCCGTGCCAAGTCATGAAGGCTATGGTTTCGTTTTGACCGAGAGCCAAATCTCCATGGTCCATTGCAGGACCATCAGCAATTATTTGACCGACCTTAATCTCATCACCAATCTTTACGATAGGAGTTTGATTAATACAAGTTGCTTGGTTAGCCTTAGCAAACTTACGAAGCTTATATTCGTGATTGATTCCTTCATTATCTTGAATAATGATTTTCAAAGAATCAGCATATAAAACTTTTCCATCTTGCTTGGAAATTACAGCAGCACCAGAGTCGTGAGCAATTTTATATTCCATACCTGTTCCGACAACAGGGGCGTGAGGTCTAAGCAAAGGCAAAGCCTGACGTTGCATGTTACAAGCCAACTGAGCACGGTTGGTATCATCATTTTCAAGGAATGGAATAGAAGCGGCAGCGATTGAAACAATCTGCTTAGGAGAGACATCGATATAATCGACATCTTCTTTGTTGACACGAATAGTATCACCATTATGACGAGCAGTGACATACTCATCGATAATATTTCCTTCAGCATCAGTTTCAGTATTAGCTTCAGCAATGATCAAATTTTGTTCCTGATCAGCTGAGAGATAAACAGTCTTGCTGTTATCTTCTAAAACTTTACCATGCTCTACCTTACGGTAAGGCGTAGTTATAAAACCATGATCATCGATCTTAGCATAACATGCCAAGTTGTTGATCAAACCGACGTTTTGTCCTTCAGGAGTTTCAATAGGACAAATTCTTCCGTAGTGAGTGAAGTGAATATCACGAACCTCAAAGGAAGCTCTATCACGTGAAATACCACCAGGTCCCAAAGCTGATAGACGACGCTTGTTAGAAAGCTCAGCCAAAGGATTAACCTGATCCATGAATTGTGACAATTGAGATGAGTTATAGAATTCAGATATAACAGAAGTCAGAGGCTTGATATTCAAGACATTGCTTGGCTTGTTCAAAACATCAGAGCCTTCGTTGTTGTTATCTTTCTTTCCCATACGCTCACGAATGGATTTCTCCATACGAGAGAGTCCTTGACGGAAATAATTTTGAAGCAACTCACCGACACATTTTACACGACGGTTAGAAAGATTATCAATATCATCTACAGATCCGACTCCATCGATGATATCGAGGAAGTAAGAGAACACTGCAAAAATATCAGAGATTGTTACATAGTTCTCATTTAAGAGAGTATCAGTACCGATGATAGTTACAATCTTCTTGTTAGCCAAGAATTCATTGATGGACTTGTCATCTTTTCCTTCAAGCTCAAATGTATCCCAGGAAAAGTCTGCATGCATTGAACTTTCGAAATTGGAATCGATAAACTCATTCTTGTTAGATTTGTATGAAGGGTTGCTTCTAACAGTTTGAGTTAATCCACCATCATCTTTGATAAGAGTCAAAGTGTAACGCTTATCATCATCGGCATCAGTTCCAAAGTCATTTTGTTCACCGAGTTCAGTGAAGACTTTGACTCTATTGATCAATCCGTGATTGTCAAGTTGTTGGAAGATATGGAAGAAGTTGTCGCTGTCAGATCCATCGAAGGTCATTCCACCTTTTTCATAGCTGACGACACCATCATTATCGGTGACAATCTTCTTTTCAAAGAACTTCTCATTCTCAAGTTTCAAGACATCAGCAGAAGAAAGTGTGTGTCCAGCGAAGAATTCAACGACACCATCTCTATCGACCAAATCTTCAGCCAAGGTCTTTCCGACCAAACGATTATAGATACCTAACTTCTTTGTCAACTTGAAACGACCAGCTCTACCGAGATCATAATGTTTCTTGTCGAAGAAGTGATTCTTGATTAATGTAATAGAAGCAGCTGCAGGATTAGGCTCACCAGGTCTAAGCTTAGAGTAAATTGTTCTACAAGCAGTAGTTTCACAATCATCTTCAGCAGTTCTTTCCATCTTATTCTTACGAATAGTGTTGTCGAGCAAAGTGTTTCCGTTTCCGAACAAATCCAAAATAGTTTGGTTATCGGAAAGTCCCAAAGCACACATCAATGTGAGAGATGAAACTTTTCTTTGCTTATCGATACGAACACTCAAAGTATCCTTTGCATCAGAAAGGAACTCAATCCAAGTTCCACGTTGAGGGATGATATCTCCACCATACATAAAGCGGCCGGACTTATCTCTTTCCTTAGAAAGATAAGCACCAGGCGAACGTACGATTTGAGAAACAATACAACGCTCAGATCCATTGACGATGAATGTTCCAGAATCGGTCATCATCGGATAATCACCAAAGAATACTGGTTCTTGAATCTTCTCACCAGAAGGATACTCTATAACCATATCTACACTCAATTTACGAGAACAGGTTTGATTCTTTTCCTTGGCAGTAAATGCATTTTCGACATTTACGCCTTCCCAGTGAACAGGATCGACTTTAGTACGATCGATATCGAGCTTGATTTCTTTCTTATCGCTACTATTGTCTTCTTGCTTCAACTTAGGATCAACAGATCCAATAGGGAAGAAGTCTTCCAAAACTTCTCTAACTCCCTTATCCATAAACCACTTGAAAGAATTCAATTGGATTTCACAAAGATTAGGCAACTCTAAAGCACCCGAAACCTTCGAGAAATTAATACGATCATTATTCAAGCGGGGATATTTTCCAATTATGTCTTCGACAGAAGTGGATTGATTTAATTCATCTTTTTCACTGTAATTTTCAGCCATTTTTGGTCCTCTCTATCAATTTAGTTCGTGCGGTTGTCGATAGAAGGATTGTGCCATGCGCTACACACCCCTTAAATCGACTTGTCCCCTTTACATCACAACACCCATTCCCTATAAAAAGGAATGGGCGGAGACTAATACTTTAGTGGAATTAACGAAAGAGAAGGACTACTTGAGTTCAACAGTTGCAGATGCAGCTTCAAGAGTCTTCTTGATTTCTTCAGCTTCAGCAGTAGGAACCTTTTCCTTGATAACTGCAGGAAGTGTATCGATGAGCTTCTTGGAGTCCATCAAAGATTTTCCAGTGATTCCTTGGACAGCCTTGATGACGGCGACCTTAGAACCAGCGATAGCAGTGACGGTGACGTTGACGGTTGAAGGACCTTCAGCGGCAGCAGCACCAGCAGCAGGAGCAGCAGCGACAGCGGCAGCAGCCTTGACGCCAAAC
>ERZ773181.825-NODE-825-length-30216-cov-13.700938_pt1 | contig 30216 bp, 25 predicted proteins | sample MGYA00581001_ERZ773181 | MGnify/ENA primary metagenome ERZ773181 (study PRJEB29015, sample SAMEA2737780) | human gut metagenome | biome: human gut; feature: human-associated habitat; material: faeces | place: China | collected 2012 ...
CCCTCCGCCGAAAGGCGGAGGGGCGCTCAGCGATGGGCAGCGGCCGCGTTATAACCTGCACAACTCGCAGGTGGGTCGTCTCCAACTGACTTTACTGCTTCCAACTTCCAGCCGCGCGATGCAGCCGGGAGGCCTGCAAACCATCTGTTGATCCGACGTCCCCTATAACCAATGTCAGGATAAAAAAGACCGCTGCCCATCGCTGAGGGCGGACGCGGTGTACCGTGTCCGCCGGACTCTGCGTAGCGTGCAGGTGCGCCGCCTGTCATGTACAGGCGGCGGGCGGCGAAAAGGGGCTGGTTCTCAGTTCTCGCCGTCCTCGTCGTCCATCAGCTGCTCCATGAACAGGTCGTAGACGCGATCCAGCTCCTCGTCGCTGTCCAGCGTGCTCAGCAGCTCCTCGCCGTTCTCTGTGATGGATTTCAGGATGACCAGACCGAACTCCTCAGCCTTGGCCTCGTCCTCATCCTCGTCTACCGTGGGGAAAAATGCCATATACGTCTGGCCGTCCACCTCAATGGCGTCCACATATTCCAATTCGATCTCGTTGCCGTCCTCGTCGGTCAGTGTGATGAAATTGGGGCCGAATTCCTCGCTCATGGGAGATCCTCCTTCGTTGTGGTGCCCCTGCCGGGGGTGAGTACACTATAACGGTTTCGGCGGAAAAATGCAAGTGCAAATGACGCGATATTTCCGGCGTGGACGGACTGAAAATGCCGCAAAACGGAGAAAATGAATGGGTTTAATATTGTATGGGTATAATTTTTTCCGTAATTGGCAGGTTTTGGGGAGTTGACAGCCATGGTAAAATAACTTTTATAGTGGGTTTTTATGGAATTCCCTTGGGAAAGCTCCGAATTCCTGCTGAATAACAGAGAAAGGAAGGTGCCCTGTGATGAAAAAACGCAGAGAGGCAGCCGATCGGGTCGATCGGACGCAGCAGAGCGCCAGACAGATAGAGAATAGTGGGCAGGAGCGGAGACGTCCCCGCCGCCGCGGCTGGGGTACAGCCGGCCGTGTCATCGGGACGATCCTGCTGGTCTTTGTACTGACTGCCGCTATCTTCGCCGGTATTTTTTCCGCCTACATCAACAGCAGTATGCGGGGTCGTGTAGAGGTCTATCTGGATGAATTTGAGACGAAGGTCTCCACGGAGCTGTACTATCAGGAGCCGTCCAGCGGCGAGTGGACCATGTACCACACGCTGTTCCTCGACTCAGAGAACCGTATCTGGGCCGATCTGGATCAGATCCCCAAGGATCTGCAAAAAGCGGTGGTCGCCATTGAGGACAAGCGGTTCTACACCCACAAGGGCGTGGACTGGCACGGCACGGCGCGCGCCATCTTCAGAACCATCTTCGGCGGCAGCGTACAGGGCGGCTCTACCATCACCCAGCAGCTGGTGAAGAACGTGACCGGCGACAACCAGAACACGGTGAAGCGCAAGGTGATGGAGATCTACCGGGCGCAGGAGATGGAGAAGCGCTATGAAAAGGACGAGATCCTGGAGGCATACCTCAACGAGGTGTACTTCGGGTACAGCTGCTACGGCGTGGTGACGGCGTCTCTGAAGTATTTCAACAAGGACGTGTCAGAGCTGTCGCTGGCGGAGTGCGCCAGCCTGATCGCCATTACCAACAACCCCTCACTGTATGACCCGCTGCAGACCGATTGGGGTCTGGAGAACAACCGCACCCGGCAGCTTCTGGTGCTGGGCGCCATGCTGGAGCAGGGCAAGATCGATCAGGCCGCCTATGACGCCGCCAAGGAGGAGAACGTGGTGTTCTCCAACGGCTACACCATTCTGGGCGGCCGCGTGGACGTGGACACCGACAAGAAGGATGACACCGATGCCGACGGCGGCGATGAGCAGCCGGAGGAGGAGACAAAGACCGCCACATCCAGCCAGTCCTACTTCACGGACGCGGTCATCGAGGACGTGGCCGCCGCGCTGGTGGAGAAGTACGGTCTGACGGATTCCACCAACCCCGTGACCGGCAAGGTGACCACGGCCTTCGAGCAGGGTGTCAACATGGTCTACGGCAAGGGCTATAAGATCTACACCACCCAGAACCCTGACTATCAGAAGATCGCGGAGGAGGTCTGCACGGATACCTCCAACCTGCCCTATACCAGCACCTATACCAACTCCTACGGCGAAAAGGAGACGGAGCAGCTGCAGGTGGGCATGACTATCGTGGACCCCTACACCGGCTATGTGGTGGCCATGGTGGGCGGCGCCGGTGTCAAGCAGTATGACCGCGGCTGGAACTGGGCCACGTCCGCACGGCAGTGCGGTTCCGCCATCAAGCCTGTGTCCGTATACGCACCGGCGTTGGACGACGGCACCATCAACGGCGCCTCCACCATTGACGACTATCCGGTGATGGTGCTCAACGGCAGCGTCTACCCCAAGAACGCCAATGGCCGCTATAAGGGGCTGACGCCGCTGCACACGGCGATCGCCCGTTCCACCAACACCTGCGCCGTCCGGGTGGTGCAGGAGTACGGCACCAGCCGCTCCTACGACTTCATGACCAACAAGCTGGGCTTCACCACCCTGACGTCTCAGGACGCCCAGCAGGTGGGCAACATGGGTCTGGGCGGTCTTGACCGGGGCGTGACCACGGAGGAAATGGCGGCGGCCTTCGCAGCCTTCGCCAACGAGGGCATCTACACCGCGCCCCGCACCTTCATCCGGGTGGAGGACGCCGACGGCAATGTGATCCTGGAGAACGAGGCCAAGGCCTCCGTGGCCATGAAGGACACCACCGCCGCGTTGATGAACAGCCTCCTGCAGGAGGTCGTCAACGGCGGTACCGGCTATGAGGGCCGGATCAGCGGTATGCACGTGGCCGGTAAGACCGGTACCACCAACAACGATCAGGATCGGTATTTTGTGGGCTATACGCCGTATTACAGCTGCGCCGTGTGGGTGGGCTACGTCCACAACCAGCGCATCATCGCCAGCGGCAACCCGGCGGCGTCCATGTGGCAGAAGGTCATGAGCCGCATCCACGCGGATCTGGCGGATAAGGACTTCTTCAGCTGCTCCGGTCTGACCTACGTGAAGGTCTGCGCCGACAGCGGCCTGCTGGCAACGGACAACTGTGCCGAGGACTGCCGCGGCAGCCGGGTCTACTCGGCGCTGGTGGCGGCGGACAACGCGCCGTCGGCCTACTGCAATATGCACACCAGCCCCATCTACACCGTCAACTTCGTCAACGACGACGGCACCATCTCCGTGGGCAGCGGCTCCAAGCTGGACTATACCCGCCCGCGGCTGGAGGGCTTTGAGGATATTGAGGCGGAGGACGACTTCATGCTGCTGGATGGCTGGAGCGGCTTCTTCGGCGATGACGACGAGCCGGACGACACCGGCGGAGAGGACGAGGATATCCACACCAGCTGGTGGGGATGACCTGCCTCCGTCCCGAGCGGCAAAGAACTGAAACAACAAAAGAGCGCCCCGACCTTGCGGCCGGGGCGCTCTCTTTATGCGTGCGGGATGTATACGGGTTATTCGGCGGCCTTCCGGGCGGCCTCACGGCCCATGCGGAACGCCTGCAGGTTCAGCTCCTTGACCTTGGCAGGTACCGTCTCGGCGACGATCTGCTCCCAGTCGATATCCGGGCAGCCCAGCGCGTCGCACATGGCACCGAACAGCACCACGTTCATGCACTTGGGATTGCCCAGCTTCAGCGCGATGTCGCTGGCGGGTACGGCGATGGTCTTGAAGTTCCGGGCCATGGCCTCGATGCAGCCGTCGGGATAGACCTCGGCGCCGGAGGCGATGGTGGTGGACTTGATGGCGTAGTCGTTGATGACAGCCACGCCGTCGGGCTTCAGGAACTCCGCATAGCGGACGGCCTCCATCCGCTCCAGCGCCACCATGATGTCGGCCTCGCCCTTGCCGAACACGGGGCCGTAGACCTTCTTGCCCCAGCGGACCTGCGTGGACACGCTGCCGCCGCGCTGGGCCATGCCGTGCACCTCGCTCTGCTTGACGTCATAGCCGGCCTTCATAAAGCCGTTGGACATGATCTTGGAGATCAGGATGGCGCCCTGACCGCCCACACCTACCAACAGGCAGCTTTTCACATCGTTCATGTTACTTTTCCTCCTTTTCGATGGCGTCAAACGGGCAGGCCTGGGCGCAGACGGTGCAGCCCACGCACTGGGTGCGGTCGATGAACGCCTTGCCGTTCTCCATGGAGATGGCGGGGCAGCCCACCTTCAGGCAGCTCTTGCAGCTCTTGCACTTGTCGGGGTTGACCACGCACATACCGGTGTCGTGCTTCACCCGCTTGATGAGCAGGCAGGGACGGCGGGTAACGATGGCGGGGTGCTTGCCCTCGTTGAGGGCGGCCACCGCGTCGTCCACGGTCTTCTTCATGGCGGCCAGATCCTGGGGATCCACGGTGAAGATGGGGGCGTAGCCGTAGGCCTCGAACACCTTCTCCACACTGATCATGGGGGCCTCCTCGCCCATCAGGGTGTAGCCGGAGCCGGGGTTGTCCTGATGGCCGGTCATGCCGGTGATGCGGTTATCCAGCACGCAGGGGATCATGCGGCCGTTGTTGTAGATGATCTCGGCGGCGCCGGTCATGCCGCTGTGGAAGAAGGTGGAGTCGCCCATGACGCCGAACACCACCTTATCGGTGACGCCCTCCCGCTGGAAGGACTTGGCCATGCCCATGCCGGCGGAGAAGCCGCCGCCCATGCAGATGCACACGTCCATGCAGTTCAGCGGCGGCGCGAAGCCCAGCGTGTAGCAGCCGATATCGCCGGTGACCACATAGTTCTTGTTCTTGGACAGGGTGTAGAAGAAGCCGCGGTGGGGGCAGCCGGGACACAGGGCGGGGGGACGCTTGGCCACCTGCACGTCGGGGATGGTCTTATAGTCGGGCTTGATGCCCAGCACGCGCTCCCGCAGAAGCTGGGTGTTCAGCTCGTACAGCTTGCCGGTCAGTTCCTTGCCCACGCAGTCGATGCCGGCGGCCTTGATCTCATCCTCCATGAAGGGATCCAGCTCCTCAATGACGTACAGCTTCTCCACCTTCTCGGCGAAGCTGCGGATCAGCTCCATGGGCAGGGGATAGGTCAGACCCAGCTTCAGGAAGGACGTACCCTCGGGGAATACCTCCTTGGCGTACTGGTAGCTGATGGACGCGGTGATGACGCCCACCTTGCCGTCGCCCAGCTCCATCTTGTTCAGACCGTTCTCCAGCGCGCGGGTGCAGCCGTACTCCGCCAGCTTCACCAGACGCTCCTCCACGATGGGGTGGTTCAGATAGGCGTTGGCAGGGGCGCAGACGTACTTGCGGGTGTTCCGGGCATAGGCGGGGGCGGTGTGCTCCACACGCTCGCCGAACTCCACCAGACCCTTGCTGTGACAGACGCGGGTGGTGGTGCGGTACAGCACCGGGGTGTCGAACTCCTCGGAGATCTCGCAGGCCAGCCGGACGAAGTCCTTGCACTCCTGGGCATCGCTGGGCTCCACCATGGCGATCTTGGCAGCCCGGGCATAGTGGCGGTTGTCCTGCTCATTCTGGGAGGAGTGGCAGGAGGGGTCATCGGCGGTGACAACGACATAAGCGCCGTTGACGCCCATGTAGCCGGCGGTGAACAGGGGGTCGGCCGCCACATTCAGACCCACCATCTTCATGGTGCAGAAGGCGCGGGAGCCGGCCACAGACGCGCCGTAGGCCACCTCGGTGGCCACCTTCTCATTGGGCGCCCACTCGCAGTAGACGTCCTTGCCGTACTGGGGCAGGTTTTCCAGAATTTCCGTGCTGGGCGTTCCGGGGTAAGCGGAACAGACCTTGATACCGGCTTCGTAGACGCCGCGTGCGGTGGCCTCGTTACCGGACATCAGATGTTTCATAGCTTTTTCCACCTTTCTTTTTTCTCACTGCCTGACGATATTGCCTGTACTTCTAAACTGATTTAATACTGTGCGGCCTCCTGCTGCCCATGGAGCACGCGCAGCGCGCCCTCGGCCAGTGCGCGCATCTCCTCCTCACCGGGCAGGCGGATCACCTTGGCGATCTTGCCCACATAGGCGGTGATGTCATCGCAGAACGTCTCGCCGAAGGCCATGCCGCCGGTGTAGACAATGGCGTCCACGTCGAAATGCAGCACGGCGGCCATGGCACCGATATCCTTGGCAAGCTGATAGACCAGCGCCTGATAGGCCTCGGCGGCCTTGGCGTCGCCCTCCGCCATTCTGGCGCAGACCACGCGGAAGTCGGTGGTACCCACATAGGAGAGCATACCGGCCCGGCGCCCCAGCGTCTTTTTCACCTCGTCCTTGGTCTTGCCGCTGAAGCAGTAGTCGATAAGCTGATTCACCGGCAGGCCGCCGGCACGATCCATACCCATGGAGCCCTCGTCTTTTACGTTGCACACATCCACCACGCGGCCGTGCCGGTGGGCGCCTACGCTGACGCCGCCGCCCAGATGGCACACGATGAGGTTCACGTCCTCGTAGGCCTTGCCCAGCTCCTGCGCGGCCTTGCGGCCGATGGACTTGTGGTTCAGGGCGTGGAACTGGCACAGGCGGCGGAATTCGGCAAAGCCGGTGTAGTGGGCCACCTCGGTCATCTCGTCCACGCAGACCGGATCCACGAAGAAGGCGGGGATGCCCACCATGTCGCCCAGCTTCTTAGCCAGATACGCGCCCAGATTGGACGGATGCTCGCCGTAGGGCGCCGTCTCCACGTCGTGCATGACCTTGTCGTTGACGGCGTAGGTGCCGGAGGGGATGGGGCGGTACAGGCCGCCGCGGCCGCACACCGCGTCAAAGTCTTCCAGCTTGTAGCCGGCGGCAGTGATGGCGTCCAGAATGGCGGCCTTGCGGTAGTCCGCCTGATCGATGACGCGGTCAAACTGGTTCAGCTCCTCGGCGGAGTGGTCGAGCCCCAGCTTATAGAGCTGCTGGTCCTCGTCGAACACCGCGATCTTCGTGCTGGTGGCGCCGGGGTTGATAACTAAGATCTTCATCGGTTCTCTCCTTTTTTCGTATTTGGCATCGGAAAATTGTAAAATTTCACCGAATCATTTAATGAGCTATTCACATTATGGCACCGGCGGTTGCCGATGTCAACGGCGATTTGGGGATTTCCGAAAAGTTGGCATATCGCACAAAAAAGGACTGCCGGTGCTGGGCAAAACAGCACTTGCAGTCCCTTTGGTTTCAGTTTTCCGGCTGACGCCAGCCGTCCAGCAGGGCGGCAGCCATCCGGCGGCCGCGGGTCACCAGATCAAAGCCCTGCTCGTAGATACGCCACTCAAACAGCATACCCCGGTGGAGCGCCACCAGCTCGGCCACCAGCTCCTGTCCGTCCCGCTGGGGGGAGATGCTGCCCTCCTGCTGGCAGGCGGCGGTCAGCTCCCGCAGGACGCGGAAGTACACACGGGATTCGTTGTCCCGCAGGATGGCCTGCTCCGGGTACTTCAGACCGTGGATGAAGCTGCGGTACAGGGAGGGGTCCTTGCTGCTGATATCCAGAGAACGGCCCACAAAATCCAGCAGCTTGCTGCGGGCGGAGACGGCGGTGTCGGAAAGGTAGTCCTGCTCCAGCACCTCGTACTGGGCGTCCACGCTGCTGGTGATGTGTATGATCAGCTCGTCCTTACTCTTAAAGTAGTGATAGATGTTGCCCACGGAGCAGCCGGCGGCCTGCGCGATCTGCTCCACAGACACGTTTTCAAAGCCGTCCCTGTCAAACAGGTCCAGCGCCACATATTGAATGCGGGAGCGCATCTCCAATGCCTGTCGTTTGCGGGTAGTCAGCGGTTTTTCCATAGCAGCTCCTTTGGTGTAGTTTTTTTCTTTATCATAGCAAGTTTTTGGCGGCAGGTCAAGGCGGGCGTGGGCGGGTTTGCGGGCCGTTTTCGTTAAAGAAAAAATTATCAAAAAAGGGGGTTGACATTTCTGGCAAGTAGAGCTATAATCTCACTTGTTCGTGACGCGCGAGTGGTGGAATTGGCAGACTCGCTAGATTCAGGTTCTAGTGCTCATTACGGGCGTGCGGGTTCAAGTCCCGCCTCGCGCACCAACAGGAAAACCCTTGAAGCCACAAGGCTTCGAGGGTTTTTTCTTTTCCGCGAAAATGGTGAAATCTATTTCGGGGAAGCTTTTCCGACTGCCTCTTGACAAATAGAGGTATTTTGTTATAATAACGAAAGTTCCGTTCGCGAGCGTGCTGGAATCGGCAGACAGGCAAGCTTGAGGTGCTTGTGTCCGTAAGGTCGTGTGGGTTCAAGTCCCATCGCTCGCACCAGCAAAAAAGAGACATCCTTTTGGATGTCTCTTTTTTGCTGGTGCGGCACTTTTGCTGTGCAAAAGTGGTCGCCTGCGGGCGGGTGACTGAACGCGAGGGGTGGAACCCGCTAAGGTTCCACCCTCACACTCCCCCTTCCTTGCGATAGGCAGGGGTGAGGGAACAAAACCGGTGAGCAGCCACAAAAAAAGACCGCCAACGGCGGTCTTTGATTTTTTGGCTTCGCGGCTGCTTGCCACAAGGAGACATCCTGTTGGATGCCTCTTTTTTGTTTGGTTGCGGGGTGCGGCGCTTTGTGTTATACTGCCCGTACAGGGTGCCCGCATCCTGAGGTGCAGAGAGAAAGCGAGGACGGTGCCGCTTGAAGGGGAATACCAGACAACTGCTGTCGATGATCTTCGTTTTCACGGTCATCGCCGTGGCCTACGCCTGCCGGATGCTGGGCAAGTTCGATATCGGCGGCGTGTATACCAACTATTTTCGTTCCGCACTGTATCTGCTGCTTTTCGCGTGGTGGGGCTTTACCATCGACCGGCGCATCATACAGAAGCAGGTGCTGCACTGCCTGCGCCTGACGGCGCTGCTGATGCTTCTGTGGCTGATCCTGCGGACGCTGAAATACCACGTGGTGACCGGTGTGACGGCGGCACGGTATGTGTGGTATCTCTACTACCTGCCGATGCTGTTCCTCCCGCTGCTGGGGGTGTATATCGCCCTGCTGCTGGGAAAGCCGGAGGAATACCGCCTGTCCAGGCGGGCGGGGCTGCTGGCCATCGTTCCCACTGTGCTGTTTCTCTTTGTGATCACCAACGACCTGCACCAGTGGGTCTTTGCCTTTAAGGACGGCGTACCCGGCCGGCCGGTCAGCAGCGCCTTTACCCACAGGCTGCTGTACTTCATCTGCCTTGTGTGGATGGTGGCGTGCATCACCTTTTCACTGGTGCGGCTGTTTCACAAGAGCCGCATTCCGGGCGGCAAGCGAAAGAGGCTGACGCCGTTTGTGCTGGGCTGCGTCACGCTGCTGTACGGGCTGCTCTATCTGTCGGGCCTGCCGGCTGTCCGGTGGTGGTTCGGGGATATGAACGTGATGCTCTGCCTGCTATACGCCGCCCTCTACGAAAGCTGCATCCGCTGCCGGATGATCCCGTCCAACACGGGGTATCCGGAGCTGTTTGAGGCGTCGACGCTGGCGGCCTGCATCGCAGACCCCGGCGGACAGATCGTCCTGCGCTCCCGCGCCGCAGGGGAGGATATAGTCTGTCCCCGGGAGGGGCAGCGGCTCATCCGCCCCGACGGGATGCGGATCTCCTCGGCGCCCATCGGCGGCGGCTATGTGGTCTGGCAGGACAATGTGCGCCCGCTGCTGGAGCTGCACATCAAGCTGAATGAGAACAAGGCGGAGCTGGAGAGCAACCGGAAAAAATTGCAGGATGCCTACCTTGTGCAGAAAAAGCTCCATGAGCTGACGGAGAAGAACCGCATATACGACGCGCTGGAGGCCAAGCACAGCCGCCAGATCGCCCGGATCCGGCAGCTCCTTGCCCAGTGCGAGGGCGCCGCGCCCGCCGAATTGCAGAGCCTGCTGAAGCGGATCCTGCTGCTGGGCACCTACATCAAGCGCAGCGCAAACCTGTATTTCCTCAGCAGTGAGTATGAGCGCCTGCCTCAGCAGGAGGTGCGCCTGACCATCGACGAGGCGGTGCGCGCCCTGACCGCCTGCGGTACGGAGTGCGGCGTGGTCTACCGCACGACGGCGCCCATGTACGCCGGGGAGGTGGTGCGGCTCTTTGAGCTGCTGGCGGCTGTGGCGGAGGCAACGGCGGACGACCTGCGCTCCCTGTTCATCTCTGTCTCCGACAGTGAGATGGACCTGTCGGTGGAGTGCGCCGCGCCCCTGTCGGCGCTGGCGTCGCCGAAGGTGACAGTGCGGCAGGAGGACGGGCTGTGGCTCATCCGCACGGCAATAGGAGGACGGGACGATGACATATAAGCTGAAGCGCTTCCGGTTCAATGCCATCAAGGAGAGCTTTGACCAGCTCCCCACCGCCGTATGCTTTTTTGACCGGGACGGCGGCGTCGTGCTGTGCAACCGGCAGATGTACCGACTGAGCCAGCCCCTGCTGCGCAGCGACCTGCAATACATGGGGGAGCTGGAGGAGGCGCTGGCCGCGCCGCCGGAGGGCGTGACGCCGCTTGAGAAGATGGAGAACACCTACCGCTTTCCGGACGGAACGGTGTGGAAATTTGAAAAGACCGGCGTGACGGATCGGTACGGCACGTCTTACATCCAGTTCACCGCCGCGGACGTGACGGCGCTGCACTGGGCGCTGATCCAGCTGGCGGAGGATAACCGGGCGCTGGAACGGGACGCGGAGCGGATGCGCCGCCCCTCCGAGAATGTGGAGGCGGTGGCCCGGGAGAAGGAGCAGCTTGCCGCCAAATCCGCCATGCACGACAGCCTGGCCGCCTGTATCACCGTGACCAAGCAGTATCTTGCCGGTGATCTCCACGGCGTCGACGGGGAGGCGGTGCTGCGGGAGTGGGAGAAGAGCATCTCCTTCCGGGATGCGCTGCGCCTGCCGGCCAAGGAGACGCTGTACGAAAACGCAAGGAGCAGCGGCGTGACCGTCAGGGTGCGGGGGCCAGAGCCGGTGGGTGCGGCGGCGGAGCTGCTGTATGCGGCCATGCAGGTCTGCCTGAGCAACGCCGTACAGTACGCGCAGGCCACGGAGCTGACCGCCCACATCTGGGAGGACGGGGACAAGTACAACATCCTGATCCGCAACAACGGCAAGCCGCCGGAAAAGCCCGTTGCGGAGGGCGGCGGACTGTCCAATCTGCGGCGGCGGATCGAACGGGCGGGCGGCACGATGACCGTGCAGAGCCTGCCGGTGTTTGCGCTGGTGATCGGCCTGCCAAATCAGGGAAGGTCTGGAGGGGAAACGGATGGCTGTCAGAAACATATTGGTCGTTGAGGATCAGGCGCTGGCCAGAATGTACCTGTGTGCCTGCGCGGAAAGGTGCGCGGACTGCCGGGTGGTGGGGGCGTTGACCCGCGCCGACGCGGCACTGAGTCGGTGCGGTGACGGGCAGATCGACCTGATTTTGATGGACATCTGCACCGAAAACGACTCGGACGGCCTGACCGCCGCCGAGGCCATCAAGAAGGCGTATCCCCACATCAAGATCGTGATGGTGACCTCCATGCTGGAGGGGCGCTTTCTGGAGCGGGCGAGACGGATCGGGGCCGACAGCTTCTGGTACAAGGATTCTCCCGCCGGTGATCTTGTGGGCGTCATTGAGGGCACCCTGTCCGGCAAGCACTTCTGGCCGGACAGCACGCCGTCTGTGCGGCTGGGCAACGCCCTGTCCTGCGATTTGTCCGATCAGGAGCTGGAGACGCTGCGCCTGCTCTGCGAGGGGCAGACCAATGCGGAGATCGCTGCCCAGATGAATGTGGCGGAATCCACGGTGCGCACCTACATCAACTGGATGCTGGAAAAGACAGGCTACCCCAACCGCAACCGGCTGATGGTGGCGGCGGTGGGCAAGCGGCTGGTGGTGCCGGGCAGTCAGCTTGCGCCGGCGGAGGAAAACTGAATGAACATACAGAGCGCCGCATAATGCGGCGCTCTTTTCCGTTTTGCCCGCGCCGGAGAAACGGCGGCGGCACACCGCAACTCGGCGGAAACGGAAAACGCTCACGAAAAATCGAGATGCGCGGCTCAATATGTCCTCACTTTCGAGGACAGACAGGGCCGCGCTTTTTTGCTACAATGGGTATAAAGCGTAAAGTATGTCGGAGTGGAATATATTCGATGAATATACAGGAAAGGAATGGGGGCGGTTCGATGCGTAAAATTGTGATCGATATGCAGAATTATCTGTTTGCAGACGCCGTAGCCAGCGCTTTTAAGAATTCGGAATATGATATCGACGTGATCCGCGCGGAGTCCCCGCAGGACACGGTGGAGCTGTGTCAGGTGTATGCGCCCTTCGCCCTTGTCATGGAGGTCACGGGCTACACGCCGTGGAGGCTCAGCGAGCGGCTGAAGCTGCGCGACCGGGTGCGGGAGCTGTGTCCCGACTGCAAGATCGCGCTGATGGTGGACTCCAACACTGAGCGGCAGGCCGCCAAGGACATCCGGGACGCCAAGAAGAACGGGCTGATCGACCAGTTTTTCTACGGCTCCATGACCGCCGAGTATCTGATGGATCAGATCTACGCCATGTGACGGAGACAACGCGGCCGAACCATAAAAAGAATAACCCCAACACGGGAGATTCAACAGGGAACCATAGAAACCATCAAGACTATAGGAACCTGCCGGGCGACCGGCACCGACTGAAAGGAGAAATGGATCATGGCGAACAAGTGTGGAATTTGCGGAGCGGGCATCAACCTGATGCAGACCCAGAAGCTGGCGGACGGCAACTGTATCTGCCGTAAGAATTGCAGAAGCCGGGGCTTCAAGGTGTACGACTATGTGCATGGCAACCTGCCCGGCGTGAAGGCGCATCTGGCCCAGGTGGAGCGGGGGACGAAGCTGTGGGAGCACTACTTTGTGCCGCGTCTGAAGACCAAGGATAAGAACCAGAAGCTGACGCGCTTCGGCGCGCACCTCTATGTGGCGGAGGACATCGGGCTGGTGGCCTTTACGCAGGTGGACTACAAGATCCTGATATTCGGCAAGACTACCCGCGCCTGTGTGTACCGCATCGCCGATCTGCGGAACTATAAGTATGAGGAGCAGATGGTGAAGAACGGCGATAAGACGGAGAAGAAGTCCACCGTGCGGATGGTGTTCATCAACACCGCGGGCATGAACGCCTTTAACCTTGAGGTGAACAACTTCAAGGAGTATGAAAAGCTCAGCAAGTATTTCGACACGCTGTTCGGCGTGCAGAAGACGCTGGGCAACGCCGCCAACACGTGGAAACAGCAGATGACCGCCATCAAGGATATGGCCTCGGGGCTCAGCGCCGCTATGCGGGGCGAGGAGGACGCCGGGGAGAAGGCGGCCGCCGCCATCAACTCGTTGGATGCGGCGGTCTACGGCGACCGCACCGAGTGGATCCGCCGGGCAGATGCGGCTCTTGCCGCATTTAACGGATAAAAGTATTTAGGAGGAAGGAAACATGAAAAAGCAATGGCTCAGCATTATACTGGTTCTCTGTATGGTGCTGTGCATGGCGCCCGCAACGGCGCGAGCCGAGGAGAGTAAAACATGTGAATTAAAAATCACCGTGGAGGTGAACGGACTGATCGGAAGCGCGGAAGGCGCGGAGTTTACATTCCAAATCAAGAAAGCCATAAATGAAGTGACGGCGGTGTACAATGTCTATGATACGACGACTGTCACCGTCGGTGCGGACGGAAAAGGAACAAGCACCGTATCGGTCGCACCCGGCAAATATATCGTGAAGCAGGATGTACCCGGTAAGCCGATAGGGGAGTATGTATGGGACAGCATTTCTTATGTGGGCGGCAACTACGAAAGCGGCCCGCAGAGCGTGTATGGCGACGGTAACAGCATCACATTCAAGGTATACAACACCTATAAACCGGCGAACGTGACAAAGGTGACCTCACTGCCGATCACGGTGACCGGATATAAAGCGGACGCAAAGATAGCAGATGCCGCGGTTACGACGACAGAGCCCGGTATTAAACTTAGCTACTTCCGATTTATGGAAAAGGACCCGGCGGGTGATTGGACTTCCGCACCTCTAACCGGAACCTTCAAGGCGGATACAGAATATAGGGTAGAGGCATATTTTAATAAGCTCCTGGGGTGCGATTACACCGGGCTGAAAAAGGAGAACGTGACCGTAAACGGAGTTGAAGCGGATGCCTTTGAAACAACATGGGATGGTTTTCCGTATAACAAGGATTATCAGGTGATCCGTGGCCTTGGCAAACCGGAGGTCGTCAAGACGGTGGAGAGCATCGAGATCACAACACCGCCTGCCAAGACCGAGTACATGGCCGGCGAGGATTTTGACCCGACGGGCATGGTGGTCACGGCGCATTATACCGACAGCACCACGGCTGACCTCCCTGAAACCGGCTATACGATCTTCCGGGGTACGGGGCTCATGCAGGGGCAGACGGATGTGACCATCCAGTATAACGATGGCAGCCACAGCAGCAATATCAAGACCTACCAGGCCATCACCGTGAAGCCGTATGTGGGTCCCCACACCCATACCTACGCCGGCAGCCCGTGGTACGCGGACACGAATAGCCATTGGCATCAGTGCACCGACAGCGCCTGCCCGGATCCGAGCGGCAGCACAAAGGATCTGGCGTCCCATACCTTTGAGTGGAAGGTAGACAAAGCGGCGACCGAGACGCAGACCGGCCTGAAGCATGAGGAGTGTACCGTCTGCGGCCATAAGCGCAGCGAGAATACGGAGATCCCCCTGCTGCCCGGCAGCGGTACGACCGAGCCGGGCAACAAGCCCGGCAGCGGCACGACCGAGCCCGGCAACAAGCCCGGCAGCGGTACGACTGAACCGGGCAACAAGCCCGGCAGCGGCACGACCGAGCCCGGCAACAAGCCCGGCAGCGGCACGACTGAACCGGGCAACAAGCCCGGCAGCGGCACGACTGAACCGGGCAACAAGCCCGGCAATAGACCCGGCGGCACGACGGTCTATCCCGAGAACAGACCGGACAGCGGCACGGCATCTCCCAAGACCGGCGATGCGGGCATTGTCCTGTATGCGGGGCTGTCCCTGCTGACGCTGGGCGGCAGCGGTTGGATCGTCGGCAAAAAGCGCAGAGACGAGAAGAAATAACCACAAGGGCTCGGGGCGGCGGGACGCCATGTCCCTGCCGCCCTGCCGAAGCAGGTGAGACACGATCATGAGAAAAAGAAGTATCATTCTATGTCTGTTGGCAATGCTGCTGCTCCCGGTCACGGGCTGCGGGCAGAAAAAGGACGCGGAGCCGCTGACCGTGACGCTGTGGCACGTCTACGGCGGCGAGGTGGATTCCCCGCTGAACGGCCTGATCGAGGAGTTCAACAGCACCATCGGGGTCCAGCAGAACATCCGCGTGAAGGTGGAGCTGGTCAGCAACAGCGGCAGTATCCATAAGAGCGTGCTGGCGGCGGCCAACAACGACCCGGGCGCACCGTCGCTGCCGGATATGTTCGTATCGTACCCCAAGACGGTGCTGGCACTGCCGGATCAGGAGATCCTGGTGGACTATCGGGACTATTTCAGCGAGGAGGAGCTGGCGGCCTTCATCCCCGCCTTTGCGGAGGAGGGGATGATCGGCGGGCGGCAGGTGATCCTGCCCGTCGCCAAGTCCACCGAGGTGCTGTTCGTCAACCGGACGCTGTTTGACCGCTGGGCGGCACAGTCCGGCGCCAGCTACGACGATCTGACCACATGGGAGAGGCTGTATGCGCTGGCGGAGCGGTACGCCGCGGACACAGGCAAGAACTTCTTCGTCCATGATTATCACTTCAACTACTTTCAGGTGGGCGTAACGTCCTTGGGGGAGACGTTTTTCCGGGACGATGGCGTGGACTTCGGCCCTGCCTTTGAGCGGGCGTGGGAGCCCTACGCACGGGCGGCGCTGCAGGGGGGTATGTGGCTGCACGACGGGTATGCCACAGAGCCGCTCCGCACCGGCGATACCATCGTCTCCGTGGCGTCCTCCGCCAGCGTGCTCTACTACGCCAACACGGTGACCTACCCGGACAACACCTCGGAGCGGGTGACGATCGAATCCATGCCCTGCCCGGCGTTCGAGGGCGGGGAGAAGCTGGTGCTTCAGCGGGGCGTGGGGATGTGCACGCGGCGCTCCACCCCGGAGCGGGAGCGGGCGTGCATCACCTTCCTCAAGTGGCTGACGGAGCCGAAGAAGAATGTGGAATTCGTCACCAGCCTCGGCTATATGCCGGTGACACAGGAGGCCTTCGACCAATACCTGCCCGCCGCCGTGGAGAAGCTCAGCGATCCGATGTATATCTCACTGTATGAGACATATCTCAAGACGCAGGAGGCGTATACCTTCTACTATGCGCCCCAGCTGGAGAACTATCTGGAACTGGAGACGCGGTTTGAGAATCTGGCGCGGCTGAAGCTGCTGGCGGGACGCACCCAGTATCTGGAGGGGGCCGGTACGCTGGATGAGTTGGTTTGGGACACATTGGACAGCTTTAAGCTGGACTACGGTACATGAGAGAGGGAGAGCACATGCGGTCGATCAGGGAAACGCTCCATAAAACGGTCCATGCCGCCGCCCCCAGCATGGGGAAGCGGCTGCTGCTGTACTGGTTTGCCATGGCGCTGCTGCTGGTGGCGACCATCCTGTCGATCCTGATGGCCACCGGCGTGCTGTCCCACGCCTCCCGGCAGCTGGCGGGGGTGCTGGATATCCAGCAGCGGAACACCTACGCCGCGCTGGATGCGCAGATGAATACGCTGACGGCGCAGGGAATGGCCATGTCAGAAAAGCTGGGCAAGGAGCTGGACGCCTTCCTGGCGGTCAAGGGCATTTCCTTTGACGAGCTGAACAACGACCCGGATGCCATCGCAGAGCTGGAAAAGCGGCTGTATCCGCCGCTGAGCAGCACGCTGAGCGCCGCCTCATGCAGCGGGATATTCTTCTGCCTGCACGTCACCGCCAACACATCCTTGCCCAACGCGGACGACCTGCGGGCGGGTATGTATCTGCGGTATTCCGGGCTTCAGCCCACGGTGGCCTCGGAGCAGGATATCATCTGCTTCCGTGGGGCTACGGAGGCGGCGCGGGGCTTGCAGCTCCAGATGCACAACCGCTGGAACCCGGAGCTGAACGCCACGCTGATCCCGGGCAGTCGAAAGGTCTCCGCCTATCAGGGACAGCGGCTGGCAGAGGGCTGCCTGTGGACGAAGCGCACGGAGCTGCTGGATACATGGGAGCAGGTCACGCTGCTGTGCGTGCCTATTCTGGACGGCAGCGGCGTGGTGCGTGGGTTCTGCGGCATGGAGGTCAGCGACCTCTACTTCAGCCTCTCTCACAGCACGGTGTCCAGCACCTTCGGCAAGATGCTGACGCTGGTGGCGCCGGTGGACGGCGATAAGCTGTCCCTATCGGGGGCCATGCTGGGCGCCACAGACGGGTCAAGGCTGACGGCCGACGGCACCCTGCATATCAGCGAAGGGAAATATTACACGACCTATACCAACGGCAAGGAGACATATCTGGGCCGGCACCAGCTGCTGGACGCCGGCACATGGGACGATGTGCCGCTGGCGGCGGTGACGCTGCTGCCGGACGAGACCTTCCGCGGCTATGAGCGGGGGGCGCGGGGCGCATGGTTCTTGGGGGCGGTGCTGTTTCTGCTGATGATGCTGGCGGCGGCGACCATGCTGTCCCACAGCTTCGTAAAGCCGATCAACAAGAGCTTGGCGGCGGTCAGAGGCGGCGCGGCGGAGATGGTGGCCTCCGGTATCCCGGAGATCGACGAGCTGCTTGCCGCCATCCGTGAACGGCCGGCGGGGACGCTGCCGCCGGAGGTGGAGGCGCGGCTGCAGGGCTTTGCCCGGCGCGCCGAAACGCTGACCGGCACGGAGCGCACCATCCTGCAATACTACATGGACGGGCATACCGTCAAGGATATACCGGAGCTGGCCAGCATCAGCGCCAGCACAGTCAAGACGCATAACCGCAATCTTTACCGGAAGCTGGGGGTGGCTTCCTTTGACGAATTAAAGGTTTATATCGAGCTATTTGCCGGCTGCGGACGCAGCAGCGAGCTGCTGCACAGATAGGAAAAGCAATGGACAGAGTACACAAACCGTGGGGGGACGGGTTGTGTACTCTGTCTAAGCCTTAGGGTGATTTTTCCGTTTACGGGCAAATATCACCCCTGGGGTAATAGACATTTTGGGGGAAAACTGATAAGAAGTAAATATAGAAACGGACAGGAAAAGTCAGGACTGCGACGTGGAGGAACAGGAGGGAGCAGCGATGCGCCGCATCATCAGAGCGTGTATGGAGGATATATCCTCCGAGGAGGTTTTTCAGTTTTCACTGCGCTGCGCCGTGTGCGGTTCCCTTTGGAAAAGCCAGCCGGTACGGTTTTCCAAGGCGGGCATGCAGCCGGAGAGCGAGGGCAAGCGCGTGATCTTCCAGACACTGTACCAACGGGAGCGGGAGGACGCGTGCAAGCGAGCTACAACGGAAGCACTGGAGTATTTCAGCCTGTGCCCCATCTGCAAGCGGCTGGTGTGCGACCACTGCTTCCTGATGGGAGAGGATATCGACCTGTGTATGGACTGCGCCGCGTTTTTGCAGGAGAGGGGCGAGCCGGTGGCAGATGTGTCCGCAAAGAACGCCTGAGTGGATCGTCAGGAGGGACGCATATGAGATACCGCTTTTGGATAGGAGGTGTACTGTTGGTCATGATGCTTTTCGGAATGGCGGGCTGCGGCAAGCCGGATGATCGGGAGTTCGGCCACATGGTGGACGGCCCGGGCATGATGTATACGCCGGAGGATCAGAGCCCCTTCGCGGGGACGTGGCAGAGCCGGGACGGCAGCATCATCATGGAGGTGGAGAGCAGCGACCCGTTTGAGAGCTCCCGCATACAGGTGCTTGTGGACGGCGAGCCGGATTTTCAGGCCGATATGTGGGTGTATAAGACCGGGACGGTAAAGCTGACGCAGGAGCAGAAGCGGATCCTCATGACGGGAACCTTCGAAGATCTGACGTTCAGCCATACGGAAAACGCTTTCCGCATACGGTACAGCGACGGCAGCGGCCATAGATGGCTGACGAGGGAGGGCACCGCGTGCAGCGAGGAGGACGTGATCTTCTCCGACCAGCCGCAAGCGCCGTCGCCCGCGGCGTGGAGCTGTCCCGCCTGCCGGACAGAAAACGAGGGTAATTTCTGCACCAACTGCGGCGCAGAAAAGCCGCTGCTGTGCAGCCGATGCGGCTGGCAGCCGGAGGAGGGGCGCAGCTCTGTGTACTGCCCCGCGTGCGGTAACCGCCTCAAATGAGGCGCACCGATATATGTGACAGTAAAAGCAGAAAATATGAAAAATGGGAGGAAGAACGATGAGGAGCATGAAGAAGATGACGGCACTGCTGCTGGCGCTGGTGATGGCGCTGACGCTGGCGGCCTGTGGAGGCAAGGGGGACGGCGGCAGCAAGGTCAACCCCGCCGTGGGCAAGTACATGGGCGAGGAGGTTTTCTCCTTCGATGAGTGGATACCCATGGACGAGGTATACGATCTGGGCGACAACTACATTGAGCTGAAAGAGGACGGTACGGGCAGCTTCATGCTGGACGGCGACCCGACGACCATCAAGTGGAAGCTGACCAAGGACGGCGCCCTGACGCTGGACAGAGACGGATCGGTCTGCAACTGCACGCTGAAGGACGGCCTGATCACGGTGAATGACTACTTCGGCTTTGACCTGCAGTTGACCTTCCGGAAGAGCGGCGGCAGCACCGGCGGGAACACCGGCGCGGAGGAGCTGTCCATGGATGACTTCGCCGCGGTGTACGGCGGCGATTGGCACGGCATGGCGGGTCTCACGGACGCCACCGGCGATTTTGAGGATCTGAACGACACTGCCCACGAGATCCTGGCGCGGCTGGTGTTCGATGGGAACGGCGGCTGCGAGGTGTGGCTTGCCATGTATCTGGAGGGCGAGAACGACTTCAACTTTGCGGACACCTATGCGCGTGTGGTACCGGATGACAATACCGGTCTGGAGCTGCGCGGCGAGTTCATGGGCGGCGAGATGCAGGACGGTATCCTGTCTGTGGACGAGACCGGCGCGCTGTACGTGAGCTGCGAGGTGGATTCCGATCTGGTGGACGGCTCCATCAGCCTGCTGGCCAACCTGCGGCATCTGGACGACGAGAACTGGACGGACGACGATTATATCCCCATGCCTGAGAGCGCAGTGGAGTATTATCGCGGCAAGACCTTTATGGAGATCGCCAATACCTTTGAGATCGACACCAGCCTGATCCCCGATGACGGCAGCGGCGGAAGCGTCATCGCCCCCCTGGGCGGCGGCGACAACGGCGGCCTGCCGGAGAACTATCCCTACGAGCGCACCACCACCAACGGGCAGGGCGAGTACGGCAAGTCCAACCCCGACGCCACCGGCCGGGCGGATCTGGCCACCATGCAGAAGGTGCGTCAGGAACTGTGGGATATGAGCTCCTCCAAGTCCTCGAAACTGACCTATGACGACATCAAGGAAATGCTGGGCGGCGAGGACGGCATCCCCCATACCGGCATGGATGAACAGAGCTGGAACAGTGAAAAGCACGCCTACGGCTGGTTCAACGGCGAGGGTGACTACTATGTGCTGTACTTCGTGGTACGTGACGGCGACGAGTACTACACGGCCGCCACCTTCTCCAGCAGCGTGAGAGGCGACAGCTGACGAACGGTGCGGAAATTAGAGAAAGGAAGGCAGAGATATGCAAGTAACGTTGAACACACTGCCCGCCTCGCTGGCGGAATTTCGGAACCTGTCCCTGCGGACACCGGAGGAGGTGGTGGCGGGCTTCCTGTGCGCCCTGCACCTGTATGTGAAGAACCCCAACGAGGGTGTGGAGGCCATGAACCTCCTGCGCGGCCCCCGGCCCATGACCCCCTATGACAGCCAGTTCCTGCGGGACCGTCTGCGGGGCAAGGAGTACCTGCCGCTGGCATACTTCGCCGGGGCAACGCCTCAGAACAGCTATGCTCCCACACAGCCCTATGTGCTGGATGTACTGCCCGATCCCCGTCCGCAGGACATCGAGCCGGGCTATCTGCGGCTGTTCATCGCCACACCCGGCGCGGATTCGCCCCGGCCCATCAAGCTGCGGCAGAAGCCCTCCACCGGAGAGTGGTTCCTGTGGGAGTATTCCAGCCCCCTCAGCGGCATCCGCATCCCGGCCGCCCAGGACCCCTGGGCCTGAGCCGTGAAGCGGCGGTGGATCGCGCTGGCGCTTCTTCTGGCGCTGGCGGTGAGCCTGACGGCCTGTCAGGTGGAGTTTGTCCCCTACGGCCAGCCGGAGAATAACGGCGGCACCACGATAGACACGCCGCCCCCGAATGGCGGCGACACCGACCCGGTGGACGGGCTTGACCGGGAGGGCGGCGATGAAGACTTCTACGATGGCGGGACGGACTACACCATGGAAAAGTACCGGAAGTACCTGAGTGGCGAGTGGATCGCCGTCGAGGGCGAGGTCGAGGGAGACCGGTACAGGATGGAAGAAGTAGGAATGACCGTGACGTTGGAATTCCAAGAGGCTGACGGCGTGACCGAGGACGGGCGCGGCGCATGGAGCATGGGCGCATGGTACGAATATACCGACAGCTATGGCAACCACCAAAAGCTGGACGGGCTGCACGTGAGGTTCCACAAGGGAGCCATGTACGACGGCTGCGCCAACGAGGAGTGGTACGCGGAGCTGATGGGCGGCCCGGAGGACATCCCGGAGGACGTAAGGTACACCGTGACGGTCATTGACAACAACTATCTGGAGCTGCATCGCTCCGCAGAGGACCCCTACGCGGTGTGGATAGCCTACTTTGAGCGGGCGGACGGACGATGGATCGATGAATAACAGGGGCCTATGAGCCCTGCGGACAAATCACAAACACAGAAAAGGAGAAGAATATGGGACTTATCAAAGCAGCAATGGGCGCCGCGGGCGGCGTGATGGCAGATCAGTGGAAGGAATTCTTTTACTGCGACGCGATTCCTGAAAACGTGCTGGCGGTCAAGGGCCAGAAGAAGACGGGCAAGCGCTCCAGCAACACCAAGGGCGACGACAACGTGATCAGCAACGGCAGCGTCATCGCGGTGGCGGACGGGCAGTGCATGCTGATCGTGGATCAGGGGAAGATCGTGGATATGTGCGCGGTGGCCGGCGAGTATACATACGATATGTCCTCGGAGCCGTCCATCTTCACCGGCGATCTGGGCGACGGCATCAAGAACGTGTTCAACAACATGGTCAACCGCTTCACCTTCGGCGGCGAGGCCCCCAAGGATCAGCGCATCTACTACTTCAACACCAAGGAGCTGATCGGCAACAAGTACGGCACGCCGTCTCCCGTGCCCTTCCGTGTGGTGGACCAGCGCGCGGGCATCGACATCGACGTGGGCATCCGCTGCTTCGGCGAGTACAGCTACCATATCAGCAACCCCATGCTGTTCTACACCAACGTCTGCGGCAACGTCAGCGAGGCGTACACCCGTGACCGTCTGGACAGCCAGCTGAAGACGGAGCTGCTGACGGCCTTGCAGCCGGCGTTTGCCCGGATCGGCGAGGACGGCATCCGGTACTCCCAGCTGCCGGGTCATACGCTGGAGCTGGCGGACGCACTGAACGAGGTGCTGAGCAAGAAGTGGCGTGACCTGCGGGGTATCGAGATCGTGTCTTTCGGCGTGTCCAGCGTGACGGCGGACGAGGAAGACGAGAAGATGCTCAAGGAGCTGCAGCGGAACGCGGCGTTCATGGATCCGACCCGTGCGGCGGCACATCTGGTGGGCAGCCAGGGCGACGCCATGAAGATGGCGGCCTCCAACACGGCTACCGGCCCCGCCATGGCCTTTATGGGCATGGGAATGGCCGGCCAGGCAGGCGGTATGAACGCCCAGAACCTCTTCGCCATGGGACAGCAGCAGGCGGCGCAGCAGGCGGCGGCACAGCCTGCACCGGCGGCTCCCGCGGGATGGACGTGCGCCTGCGGCCACGGCGGCAACACCGGCAAGTTCTGCGCGGAGTGCGGCCAGCCCAAGCCCGCCCCCGCCGGTGAGTGGAAGTGCGCCTGCGGCGCGGTGAACACCGGCAAGTTCTGTGCCGAGTGCGGCCAGCCCAAGCCCGCCTCTGATGAGTGGACGTGCGCCTGCGGCACGGTGAACAAGGGCAAGTTCTGCGCCAACTGCGGCACCCCCCGGCCGTAACAGCATACAGCCATCGGTCAAGGGGGCGCTGCCCCTTTGGCCGGCGGCGCCGTTAGGAAAGGAGAATGTCATGAACGACTACTACGACTATTACGATTATTACAACTATGGCAGCACCCCTGCCGCCGTTTCGATCATTCCCACCATCATCTCGCTGGTGCTGTGCGTGTTCGTGCTGGTGTGCATGTGGATCATCTTCCGGAAGGCCAATAAGCCCGGCTGGGCAGCCATCGTCCCCTTCTACAACCTGTATGTGATGTTTGAGATCACATGGGGCAGCGGCTGGCGCTTCCTGCTGATGCTGATCCCCATCTACAACATCATTCTGAGCATCCAGACCCAGATCCGACTGGCCAAGGCGTTCGGCAAGAGCGGAGGCTTCGCGGCGGGACTGATCTTCCTGCCCTACATCTTTATCCCCCTCCTCGCCTTCAGCGGCGCGGCGTATCAGGGCGTCCCCGTCAAGGCGGCTCCCTATCAGCCCAACCAGTCGAACAATCCCTATCAGAACAATCCCTACCAGAATAACCCCTATCAGAACAACCCCTACGGCGGCGCTCCGCAGGGCGGCTATCAGCAGCAGCCGTATCAGCAGCCCCAGCAGCCGCAGTATACGGCGCCGCAGCAGCCGTACCAGCAGCCCCAGCAGCCCCAGTATACGGCGCCCCAGCAGCCCCAGTATGCCGCTGCCCCCGTGCAGCCCGCGTATACGGCGCCTCAGCCGGAGCCTCAGCCCCAGTACACCGCGCCTCAGCCTCAGCCTCAGCCTCAGCCTCAGCCGGAGCCTCAGCCTCAGCCGGAGGCGCGTCCGGCGGCCTTCTGCCCGAATTGCGGCGCAAAGAGCAACGGCGAGAAGTTCTGTCAGAATTGCGGTGTGCCGCTGCAGTAACAGTTCCCCCGCCTGCGCGAAGCAGACATAAAACACTATGAAAAAGGATGGCAACTGACCATGAAAAAGATGATCGCACTTCTTCTGACCGCATTGATGGTACTGGCCCTTACCGCCTGCGGCGGCGACGGCGGCAGCAAGGACACCGGCCTTCCCGGCGTCGACATGAAATCCACGGAAGTACAGGCCGTGACCTCGGACAGAGCAGCACTGGAGGTGCTGAACGAGACGTTCGCCACCTATCTGGGCGGCCTGAACTACTTCTCCATTGACGAGCCGCAGTCGAAAATGACCTACGCGGATCTGAAGGCACACATCGGTGTGGACTGCTCCGAGTACCGGTATGACGCGGATTACCAGCGCGGCATTTACACCTGGTACGCCGCGGAGGATGAGGCGTGCGCGCTGAACCTGTTCTTCGGCGACGACGGCAAGCTGGTCGCGGCCGGTGCATACAACCTGGATGTGTAACAAACAGCAGTCAGTGCGGCACTGAACGCCACCTGACCCACGGGAGCGGCGGAACGCCGCTCCCGTATCAGAAAGGAGAGGGCAATGGCATCCCAAATCACCAACTATAAGTGTCCGGCATGTACCGGCCCCCTGCATTTTGTGGGGGCATCCGGTATGCTGGAGTGCGATTTCTGCGGCGCAAAATATGACGTGGCACAGATCGAGGCCATGTACGCAGAGAAGGAGGCCGCCGCTGTGGCTGCCACCGAAAAAGCGGAGGAAAAGGCAGAGGCCAACCGCCAGAAGCTGGCGGACATGGAGGCACAGGGGTGGGATACCTCCAGCCTCAACAACGACTGGGGCGCGGAGGCCGACGGCCTGAAGGCGTATAACTGCCCCAGCTGCGGCGCGGAGCTGATCTGCGACGCATCTACCGCCGCCACCTCCTGCCCCTACTGCGGCAACCCCACCGTGGTGCCGGGGCAGTTCAGCGGCGCACTGAAGCCGGACTATGTGATCCCCTTCAAGCTCAGCAAGGAGGACGCGGTGGCGGCGCTGAAGAACCACTACAAGGGCAAGCCCCTGCTGCCCGGTGCCTTTACCAAGGGCAACCACATCGAGGAGGTCAAGGGCGTGTACGTCCCCTTCTGGATGTTTGACGGACAGGCGGAGGGTACTGTGGACTACGAGGGCCATATCACCCACGTCTACGAGAGCGGCGACTACGAGATCACCGAGGTGGAGCATTACGACGTGCGCCGCGGCGGCTCCATCGCCTTCGAGAAGGTGCCGGTGGACGCATCCAGCAAGATGCCGGATGACCACATGGACTCCATCGAGCCTTACAACTACAAGGAAATGCGGGCTTTCTCCACGGCGTATCTGCCGGGCTTTCTGGCGGACAAGTACGACGTGACCGTGGAGCAGAGTCAGGAGCGGGCGGACGGCCGCTGCGCCTCCTCGCTGGAGGGCGCGCTGCGCCGCACCACCACGCAGTACGACACCTGCATCACCAGGAGCAAGGATATCCGGCTGCGCCGCGGCAAGGTACACTATGCGCTGCTGCCGGTGTGGATGCTGCACACCAAGTGGAACGGCAAGGACTTCCTCTTTGCCATGAACGGACAGACGGGCAAGCTGGTAGGCGACCTGCCCACGGACATGGGTAAGTTCTGGGGTATCTTCGCCGCGATCGCCGCACCGGTGACGGCCATCGCCGCGGCGATCCTGATGCTGATGTAAGGAGGGCAGCCGAGATGAAAAAGAGAGCTTTTACATGGCTGCTGGCGCTGCTGGCGGCGCTGACGCTGGTCGTGCCCGCTTGGGCGGAGCAGACGGCAGACGATCTGTTCGTGTACGATAAAGCGGGCCTGCTGACCGAGGATGAGTGGCTGGAGCTGGAGCTGAAGGCCGACGAGATCTCCTGGCGGTACAACTGCGCCGTCTACATCGTCACCGTGGACGACTACGAGGACTACGACAGCGATATCCACTACGCGGCGGCCAACATATACAACGGCAACGACTTCGGCATCGGTGAAAACCGCGAGGGCATCATGTTGATGCTGAGTATGTACGACCGTGACTACGACCTGTTTGTCCGCGACGGCGGCACCGCCCAGTACGCGGTGAACAAGTACGGACGCCACCAGATGACGGAGGTGTTCCTGGACAACTTCGGCAACAACGACTGGGTGGGCGGCTTCAAGGATTACCTGTCCGCCTGCGACGAGTACCTGAGTCTGGCGGAGCAGGGCCACCCCGTCAGAAAGCCGCTGATGAAGGTGCTGCCTATGGCGCTGGGCATCGGCGTGGTGCTGGCGCTGGCGGTGTGCCTGTTCCTCAAGAGCAAGATGAAGTCCGTCCGGCAGGGCGCGGAGGCGGACGCCTATGTGACCGCCGAGGGTCTGAACCTGACGGAGCAGTATGACCGCTACACCCACACCACCAAGACCAGCCGGAAGATCTCCAAGGACAGCGACAGCGGGAGCAGCGACCATTCCGGCGGCGGCGGCTCCAGCACAAGCGGTAAGTTCTGATCGACCAGCGAAAGGAGGGGACAATGAAAAAGAAGAAGTTTCTCGCGCTGCTGTTGGCCATGGCCATGGCGCTGCTGCTGACGGCGTGTCAGGTAGACATCCCCGGCGTCGGGACGCTGCACATCGGCGACGGCAAGGAGCCAACCGGCAACAACGGCACGAATCATGGCAACAACGGCAACAACGGCGATAATATGGGCGGCGTCAACATCGAAGGGGGCTACGACGACTCCATCGACCTGCTGCGAGAGTCGATGGCCGACCCGTCTTATCTGTTCGCGGCGGCCTTTATCGGCAGCTCGGCGGGCGGCCCCGACGATCTGGAGCTCCCCCTGCCGGAGTGGATCTTGGAGACGGATCCCGAGCTGTGCGCCCAGTATACGTTCATTCGCCAGATCCCCCGTGAGCGGGTGGTGGGCAGCGGCGGCAGCCTGTTCTGCGTGGTACCCCGCGACCCCAACGCCACCCTTGCGGTGAACCGCATCCGGTGGAATCCCCAGAACGAGGACTATGACAACCTGGAGGTGCTCTACCGCAGCGAGAGCGGCGAGCCCATCCTGCTGTACGCCTGTGCCGACATGGGCGAGAGCCCGTACCCCGACACGGAGGTCATCGTGACCGACAGCAAGGGCCGGACCATAACGTGGTACCCCATCTACGGCGCGGCCGTGCTGCCCTACGACTTTGACAACGACGCGCCGATAGGCTATGACTTCACCGACTATGGCGGGGAATACGACGGCGACATCGGCTGGACATACCCCACGGCGGAGCAGCTTGCAAACGTGTGGGTGTGGGAGGGCTACAAGGACGATCAGTACAGCTTCGGCACCCTCACCCTGCATTCCAACGGCAATGCCGCGCTGACATGGTGGTATGAGAAGGACGCCGGCAAGGCGCAGGAGGCCTATGAGGGCACATGGAAGCTGCAGGGCAAAGACAGCGACCAGCTGGCGCTGAACATGACCCTTGTCGGCGGCGAGCGCTACAAGAGAGGGTCAACGGTGCAGATCAACGGCGCTTTCCCAGTGCAGGTGCCGCTGGGCTTTGAGGATTTCACCATCCTCAATATTGCCGAGGACGCCAACGGCGAGCTGCTGCCCTTCCAGGTGCCGCCCAGCACCCTGATCTATCTCATGCCCGCCGCGGGCTGAGAGCGGGACAAATCAACTGACAATGCTGAGAAAGGGAGGTAAAAGACCATGACGCAACCGAAACGAACAGCAAGCAGGCTCCTGAGCGCCCTGCTGGGGCTCATCATGCTCCTGAGCCTGCTGCCCACCGTGACGCTGGCGGCGGAGCGTGTTCCCGAAGAGCTCAAAGCCATGAAAGTCACCTCGGATATCGAGGAGATCGCGCAGTTCCGCCATCCGGTGGAAACGCCGACGTTTGAGGAAACCACCGGTAAGCCGGTGAAATTCAAGACGGATCCCGAGTGGTGGAGATGCAACGAGACAACGGGGAAGTACGAACGCTATACCGAAAAGACCTTCAAGGAGGGCAAATACAAATTCTTTATCGTGGCGACCATCACCGGCAGCGACTACGATCAGTACCAGTTCGCCAGTCAGGTCGACGTCACGGTGGATGGAGAGAAGTGGACGACCACCGGATCGGCGATCGACCCCGGCAGGAAACTATCGCGTATTCTGATGGTATCTCCTGAGTATACCATCGAAGGCCGCCAGCTGGTCAACCGCATTGTTCTCACCTCGAATATGGAGGAGATATTGGCGCAGAAGGAAGGGCTGGATACACCGTACATTCAGGTTCGGTCTGCCTTTACCACCACGGGAACAAAGGTGTCCTGTGTGGACACAGATGTCAGTGCCTACGACTGGCAAGTAAAAAACCCGGATGGTGTGTTCTGGCTCAAGGCTTGGGATCCGGATAACTTCCGGCCTGGAGTTCAAAGGGGCGACTACTATCGGATTATCTTTAAGGTCGAAATAAAATACAACGACAGAGATACATACGCCCTTGTCGAGCCGGATAAGCTTACGGTCACCTTGGACGGCACGGAGTGTAGGATCGTAGGAGATGTTGAGGGAAAATACGGCGCAGAAATGGAGGTACTCACCAGAGAGTATTATGCGCCGCCGCTGGACGAACTCAAATCGATCACCAACATCGATCTCAAGACGAACATCCCCGATATATTGCAGGCCTACAACCCCATGGAGAAACCGTCCATCAGGGAGACGAAAGATAAGATGGTCTTTAGAGCGGACAGCTACAAGGATGGATGGCAGCACGGCGTTGCAAGAGTTCTTCCCGGCCACATTCTCCAATATACATGGAGTGAGCCCACGACCTCGTACTTTAAGAAGGATAATGTTTACCGGTACGGCGCCGTACTGACCGTCAAGGACTGGGAGCACTGGAAGCTCGGAGTGGCAAATACTCTCACGGTCACGGTGGACGGCGAGAGCATTCCCAGTGAAAACATAGAGAGGCTCGACGATTTTCATGTGTTGGTGTACTCGGAGAAGCATCAAGCAAGAGAGCGTACACCGATCGAGGAAGTCAACGTCACTTCGAATATGGCGAGTATCGTGAAGCCCGGCGGCACGGTGCAGACTCCCACTATCACCTTTAACGACGGCGACCAGGCCCTGTATATCGACGGCTCCATAGGGTTCGGCTGGCTGAAGTGGGAGGACTCGGACTGGTACACCTACGGGAAGGGGGAATTTGAGCCGGGTAAATACTGCTATTATACCAATGTCCACGTCGGAAACTGGGATGAATATGCGTTCTCCGACAATGTGACGGTCAACTGGGACGGTAAGCCATGCGACCGCCCCACGGGCCGCGCCCCGTCGCAGATCTTTGTGTCGTCCCCTGTGTACATCGTCCCTGAGACGGTCGAGGTGGTCACCGCCACATCCTCGGACATCGACCGCATCCCCAAGCTGGGCGGCGAGATGACGAACCCGACGTTCACTGTCCAGACCGGTCAGCCGGCACGTTTCCGGGAGGATTATCCCTACTGCGCCTGGTTTAAGAAGGTCGACGGCCAGTGGAAGGAATGCGGCCTGCATGTGGACATGGACAAGGTCTTTACGGAGGGTACGTACCGGTACTGCGTCTATCTGTTTATCGGCGGCAAGGGACATACTGAGGACCATACAAACTATGTGTTCACCCCGGATTCAAAGGTTATCGTAAACGGGAAGACGTGGGAGACTTTGGGCTATAAAACGACGGATGACCACTCATTCATACGTGTGGCCTCTCCCGAGTACACCATCACCGCTGCCGCGCCCGACAATGTGACGCTGACCGGCGCCAAGGCTGTCAGCGACGGCATTCAGGTGACGTGGAATGCGGCCAACGGTGCAGAGGAGTACCGTGTGTATCGGAAGGACGCCGCCAATCCCAAGTGGAAGGGCATTGCAACCGTCACCGGCACCAGCTGGACGGATAAGACCGCTAAGGCGGGTGTGACCTACACCTACACCGTCCGCGGCATCAGTGCCAACGGCACCCTCAGCCCCGGCTTCGACACCACCGGCGTCAGCGCCACCATCCCCGCAGCACCTACGCCCACGACGCCCGCTAACGTGACCCTTGGCAGCGCCAAGGTCAGCGGCAGCACCATCGTGG
>ERZ773181.828-NODE-828-length-30119-cov-8.194252_pt1 | contig 30119 bp, 26 predicted proteins | sample MGYA00581001_ERZ773181 | MGnify/ENA primary metagenome ERZ773181 (study PRJEB29015, sample SAMEA2737780) | human gut metagenome | biome: human gut; feature: human-associated habitat; material: faeces | place: China | collected 2012 ...
GAAGAAACATTAGAAAAGAATACTCTACAAAAAATAGCACATAAAGAAGGTAAAGTCGAAGGAATTGAAGAAGGAATTGAAAAAACTAATGAAAACATTGTTATCAACCTATTAAAGAAAAATTATCCGATAAAAACGATAATTGATGCAACTGGTTTATCCGTAGAACAAATTAAAAAAATTGAATTAAAAAACAAATAATTAAATCCTTCACAATAAAAAAGACTGAGTAATTCAGTCTTTTTAGTATTTTGTTATATACAAATCAATATATTCTTCAAGTGTTAAATTATTTTCATAAATTATTTTCGCAGCTTCATTCCCCACATATCTAATGTGCCAATTTTCAAATTGATACAATGTTATATCTTCTTTATTTTTTGGAAATCTAATAATAAATCCATATTTATATACATTATTATGTAACCATTCATAGTTTTCATCAGTAAATCTAATATTTGTTAAAGCAGTATTTTTTAAATCAATTGATAATCCTGTTTGATGTTCTGAGTAACTTGGTCTAGCAGAGTAGGTATCAGCTTTATTTATTCCTTCTTTACTTACATAATTATTATATAATGTTCTTTGAAATTCTTCCCCGCGATATGCAGTAGTTGGCATAATATTTATATTAATTTCTTTTTTTGCTGCACTTTGAAGTTTTAAAAATGATTCTTTAATAACTTTTCTAACAGGTACTTGATTTTTATAAGCTCCATCTAAATAATCTAAATCACTTGGTTTATAGTTTTTAGGTAGATGATTATATTTATTAACTAAAACAAGGATATCATCTGGATTTTTAACTTCCAATGTGTCGGTATACACCGGCAAATCAAGTTTTAAATTAACTCTAGTTACAACATTTTGATAGCTTATACTTTTATTACTATCTTTATATTTATTATATCTATCTATATTATCTACATTAAAATTTTTAAATTCATAATATTTACTTATATCAACATAGTCTATATTCTTTAACTTTTCTATATTTGTATCGCTTAATTTTAATATATAATTAATTTCTTTTCCAGTATATCCCTTCGGAAGAAAGCTAGTTAAAACAGTTTCAAAATTACTTTCTTTATTAAATTCAATATCTTTATATTCATTTAAATAAGCTTCATTATATATATTATTAAGTAAGACATATTCTAAAGTTTTTGAATAATTTTCTTTGCTTATATTTTCTTTAGCCATAAGTTTATCAACTTCACTAGAAACTTTTTCTGCTTTTTCATCCTTATTTATAAGAATATATGAAGTGCCACCTATAGCAAGAAGGAGTGCTATAAATTTAATTGGACCTTTTTTTATTTTCTTTCTTTTTTTCATTAGTATCACCATTAAAATTATATCATGAATATATATACTTGTAAAATGATATTCACGTTAAAAATTTGTAGTTTTTCCACCAAATTCCTTATAAATACCGAAAAGTTGTTGATTTTAATTTAAAATTATAGTAATATTTTTGTATGCAAGGATGTGATAAATGTGTTTGAATACATGGGAGATAGAATAAGCAATGCTTTAAAAAATATAAAAGGAATGGGTAAGATTACTGAAGAAAATATTGGAGATGCTGTAAGAGAAATAAGAATAGCTTTACTTGAAGCTGATGTAAATTATCAAGTTGTTAAAGAATTTGTAAGTGATGTAAAGACTAAAGCTTTAGATGCTGAAGTTTCAAAAAGTCTAAAACCAGATGAAGTATTTTTAAAAATTGTTAAGGATGAATTAGTTTCTTTACTTGGAGGAGATTATGTTCCACTTGAAGTCGGAGGTAATCCCACTGTTTTAATGCTTGTTGGTTTACAAGGAAGTGGTAAAACTACAACTGCAGGAAAGCTTGCTAATTATTTAAGAAAAAAATATAATAAAAAACCATTACTTGTAGCAGGAGATATTTATAGACCTGCAGCAATAGAACAATTAAAAACAATAGGTAAAGAATTAAATATACCAGTTTTTAGTAGCAAAGGTTCTGTTTTGGAAATTGTTTCTGCAGCAATGGAAGAAGCAAAGATTAATAAAAATGATTATGTAATTATAGATACTGCAGGTAGACTTCAAATTGATGAAGATTTAATGCAAGAATTAAAAGACATTGCAAGTAACTTTAAGATAGATGAAAAAATATTAGTCATTGATGGATCAATGGGGCAAGATGCAATTAATGTAATCACTGGATTTAATGAAGCTTTGGATTTAACAGGTTGTATTTTAACTAAGTTAGATGGTAATACAAAAGGTGGAGTTGCCTTATCTGTAAGACATTTAACTCATATACCTATTAAATTTGTCGGTACTAGTGAAAAAATGGATGGTTTAAGTGAATTTTATCCAGAAAGAATGGCTGAACGTATTCTAGATATGGGGGATATTTTAGAAATAGTTAATAAAGTTGAAGATGTAATTGATGAAGATGAAGCAAAGAAACAAGCAATAAAGATGAAGAAAGGTACTTATGATTTAGAAGATTTTCTTGCTAATTTAAAACAAATTAAAAAGCTTGGACCTTTAGAAAATATTTTAAAAATGTTACCTCAAGCTAGAAAAATGGGGCTTAATAATGTAGCAATAGATCCAAAAGATTTAGCACATGTCGAAGCTATAATAAGTTCTATGACTATTGAAGAGAGAAGAAAACCAGAAATACTTAAAGCAACTCGTAAACAAAGAATAGCTAAGGGTAGTGGAAGAAGTGTTGAAGAAGTAAATAGATTACTAAAACAATTTGAAATGATGAAGGATATGATGAAGAAAATGTCTAATGGAAATATGCCATTTTAAGAAAGAAGATGCTTACTTGCATCTTCTTTTAATATTTCTAGTTAAATTTTTTAAACCATCAGTTGTAACTAAATCTAAGTTTTCTAATTCTTGATAATATTTATATGCATTAACTTTCAAATCAATATTTATTAGTTCTTTTAATATTAAAAAAGCAAAGTCTCTATCTTTTTTATATAGTTTTATTAAATTACTAGCAACAACAAAAGCAAATGAATAAATGTAGTAGTCTCTGGGTAAGATATCTATAAAGTATTTGGTATATTCTATAGGTAATGTTGGTGCTATTTTACTTATTTTATTTTTTAAATCATTTTTATTTTCATGTTCAAAGTAATTTATTTTTCTAAATATTTTAAATTCTTCTTTTAGGTCTTTACATGATTCAATATTATCATATATTGCACTATATTCACTAGCTAAAGCATTTAATTTAAATTCACTTTTATAAAAATATTCACAACATAATAGTTCAAAAAATATACTTACTATTTCTAGATAAACATTTAAATCTTTAAAGTAATTAATATTATAATTTGAATTAAATTGAATAGCATGACCAAATTCATGAGCAAGGGTTGTTAAATCTTCGAAGGTATGGTCTTTATATACTTGGATATATGTTTTATTGAAATAATCTATATAAAGGGTATCACCGGGATAAGAATAATCTTTATCTATGATATGAATACTTTTTTTATTTTTGTTATATATTTTTAAAAATAATTCATATATTTCTTTATTTGTTGCATTTTTAAAAAAATCATGGATTAATTCAAATAATTCTTTATTAGTAAAATCTATTTCTTTAACTTTTAAATTGGGTATAAATGATGAATCAAGTCTAGCAGATTCTTCGATAGGCTTCCATAAGAATTTAGTTTTACTTAAGTCAAGATAATCTTTAAGTAAGATATTTTCTATATCTAAATTTACTTTTTCTTTTTCCCAGATGAGACGAAATATTTCAAGATTATCTTTAATTCTTTCTTTGTTGCTTGATGTATCATTAAGTAATCTATTTAATACTTTTTCATAGTATATTAATTCATGTTTATACCAAAATTTTTCCATATATCCCTCGTTAATTGGTTATTTTAACAGAAAATAAATAAAAACTCAATAGATTATACTGAGTTTTAGAATAAAAAGCTTTATTAAAGTAAAATTAAATGTTATAATAATTTATATAGTATATGATAGAGGTGTGATGAATGAATAAAAAAATAAATGCAAGAACAATATCTTTAGTTTTAATATTTATTTTAATATTAATAACTATAGCTTTATTAATAGGTAAGTTTACTTATTCTTATTTAGCTCCGACGATAGATGATGATGTTGAAGGAGCTGGTGAAGTAACAGCAAGTGGAGATACAATAATATTTACAAAAGGAAATACATTATCTTTAAGTGCAAATACAGATAATTTTAAAACTGGTGGTAGTAACTTAACTGCTACAACAAATCCAAAAGTAAAGTTAATGGCATCAAGTAAGACAGAAAGTGCATCAAGTAAATACTTTGCAGGTGTTATAATAAAAAATAATACGTATACTTATACAACAACTGATAAGAAACCTGAGGTTATATTAACTGTAAAAGATGAAAATGGTAATATAGTAGAAACTAGTTCTGATAATTTGAAATTTGTTACAGTTAATAATAATTTAAAAGGTTTTGATATAACTGGAGTAAGTGGAGCATTTAACATAGTAACTGACCACGTTATAGCAACAGCTAGTAACAAATCAGAAGTAATTCATACATGGACATTTACTTTAACTTTTGTTAATCTTGAAACAGATCAATCAGTAAATGAAAATTCGACATTAAATATTGATGTTGTTTTACAAAAAGATAAAATACCTTCAACCATAGCAGATTTTTGTGGTAATGGAGATAACTTAGGTAATTGTATTGTTGATTATTATAATGGATTAAATACTGCTTCAAATATCTATTATCATGATGCAAACCTAACAAATGGGGCAGGAGATAATTCATACAGATATGCTGGAGCAAGTGAAGCAGTAAATAATTATGTATGTTTTGGATCAAACGTAACACCATGCCCAGCAGATAATCTATATAGAATTATCGGAGTATTTGGAGATAAAGTAAAACTAATCAAATCAGATTATGCAACAAGTGCATTATTAGGTACGGATGGAGATTATAAAGATAAATATACGTATGGTAATTCAACTTATAAAGGAAATAATTATGATAATATTGTAACGTATACATGGAATTATAAAAATAATACAAGTATAAATAATGGATTGGGTTCAAATACATGGAGTACAAGTTTGTTAAATAAAACAAATTTAAATCAAAACTTCATAACAAATATAGGAGCAGAATGGGCAAATAAAATTGATATGACAACATGGAAGGTTGGTGGAAATACATGGTTAAATATAGGAGCACAACCAGCCAAAACAGCATATCAAAATGAAATAGTGAATCCAGTAACAAAATATAGTACAGATAATAAAACAGAGTATAGTGCAAAAATAGGATTAATGTATGTAACTGATTATGGATTTGCAGCAGCACCAAGTGCATGGACAGCAAAACTTGAAAATTATGAAGGCGCAGCCATTAAAAATGTCAATTGGATGTATATGGGACTTGGTGAATGGACTCTTTCCCGTAGTGCGGTCGATGGCTATCGTGTGTTCCGTATGTATGACACTGGTGGCGTCTCGAATTTCTATGCGAAAGATACATATGCGGTGCGCCCAGTCTTCTATCTCTCATCTTCCGTGAACTATGCATCGGGAAGCGGCACAGCCGCTGATCCAATCTCAATAAACTGATTGACGGACAGTTTTGAAAAAGCGAGCTCATTAACTTAACTGTGTCTTTTAAGAAGTATACACTATGTATTCTTCTTTTTTAATTCATCTTGCATTGTTTTTAATGCATCAAGTATGAAATCTACTTCATTTCTTTGATTTTGATTACTTTTGCCTTGGTTGTTATCTGTATATGGAGAACCTCCATTTTTTGCATTCTTTGAATTTATATTTATATTACTATTTTCAATACGGGACTCTATTAATTGCTGTTGTGCTGCATGAGTTAAAATATATTGACCAACTAAAATAAGCCAGTTACCAATTGAGTTTTGTTCATTAGCATTATAGCATCCCACACAAGCATAACCTGCTACAACAGCAAGTATTGAAAACGAATGAGGATCAATATTTGGAGGAAAATTTGTATTATGCATAAGTATTCCTCCTTAATAAATTGTATGAACATTTGCATTTTTCCATGAAATAATATATAATTAGTGTGTGAGGTGCAATATGCAAATTGAAAATGTAAGTGAACCAATTATAGCTGTAAGAAGAAGTCAGTATCCAATCGATAATAAAAATGAATTCTTACTAGTAGGTAGAAGTAATGTTGGTAAAAGTAGTTTTATTAATACTTTGATTGAAAGAAAGAACTTTGCAAGAACTAGTTCTAAACCTGGAAAGACTCAGACATTAAACTTTTATAAAGTTAATGATTGTTTTTATTTAGTTGATGTTCCAGGTTATGGTTATGCTAGTGTTAGTAAAGATACCCAAAAGAAGTTTGGATTAATGATCGAAGAATACTTAAAAGAAAGAAAGAATCTTAAACATGTATTTTTATTAATTGATTATAGACATAAACCTACGGAAGATGATTTGTTAATGTATGAATTTTTAAAATACTATAACTTGGATATAACTATTGTTGCCACTAAATATGATAAGGTTGGTAAAAATGGTAGAATTAAACAAGATAAGTTAATTAAAGATACATTAAAGTTATCAAGTGATGATGAAGTAATTACTTTTTCTACTGTTACTAAAAAGGGAAGAAGTGAAGTACTTAGTATAATTGAGGGATATAATGAAAAATAAAGGGTTTACTTTAGTGGAATTACTAGCTGTTATTGTTATACTTAGTTTAGTTATTATAATAGGTACATTTAGTGTAATGAAAATAAGAAAAAATTCTTTAAAAAAAATAGTTGATACCAAGGTTAATGATTTAGAAGCTAGTGCAATAGTATATGGTCAAGAAGAACCTGATATATTAAATAGTAAATGTTATATAGATGGAGTAGAATATAGTTTTTGTAAAAGAGTCAGTGTTGTAACACTTATTAAAAAAGGTTATTATGAAACTAGAGAATTAAATGGTAATAATAAAAAAGATTTAATTAATAATGTAACTAGAAATAGTATGTTATGTGATGAATTATATATATATAGGAAAAATAATAGAGTATATGCTAAGATGATTGATATTAAAAGTAATAATGAAAGTAATGTATGTAATGAAACATTATAGAAAGTGAGGTAAAATATGCAAACAGTATGTTTAGTTGGTAAACCAAATGTAGGTAAAAGTAGTTTATTTAATAGATTAATTAAAGAAAATAAATCTATTATAATGGATACCCCGGGTGTAACTAGAGATAGAATATATGGAAGATGTAATTATCAAGATAAGAGTTTTTATTTAATAGATACAGGTGGTATAACTATTGGTAATGATGATTTTTCAAAAGATATATTGATGCAAGCAACACTAGCAATAGATGAAGCTGATTTAGTGTTATTTGTAGTTGATGGAATTGAAGATATTGATGCTCATGATAGACGCGTTGCTGAAATACTTCATAAGAGTAATAAAAAAATTATTGTTGTTGTAAATAAAATAGATAATGATAAAAGAAAAGATAATGTTTATGGTTTTTATGAGTTAGGTTTTAGTGATATATTATGTGTTAGTGCATCACATAATATTGGTATTGATAATTTGTTAAAAACAATAACTAATGATTTACCTGAAGAAGTAGTTGAAAGAGATGATTCTCTTAAGTTTTGTATTATTGGTAGACCAAATGTAGGTAAGAGTAGTTTAATTAATGCAATATTAAATGAAGATAGAGCAATAGTAAGTGATATAGCAGGTACAACAAGAGATGCAATAGATACTAAATTTAAATATAATCATGAAGATATAACTGTTATTGATACAGCAGGTATGAGAAAAAAGGGTAAAATTTATGAATCTGTTGAAAAATATAGTTTGATAAGAAGTTTAAAAGCAATAGATAGAAGTGATGTATGTGTTTTAGTAATTGATGCATCTGTTGGAATTATTGAACATGATAAACATATTGCATCATATGCCTTGGATGCTGGTAAAGGTATTGTAATATGTGTTAATAAATGGGATACAATAAATAATCCAGATAAAGATATTAAAACTTGGAAAGAATTAATTAAAAATGAATTTCAATTTATTCCTTATGCTCATGTAGTATTTTTAAGTGCAAAGACTAAAAAACGTGTTAGTACTTTGATGCCTGAGGTTATAAATGCTTATAACAATAATAGAAAAGAAGTTAAGACTAGTGTTTTAAATAATATTATTATGGAAGCAGTAAGTATTCATGAACCACCTTCTTATAAGGGTAAAAGACTTAAGATTTATTTTGTAAGTCAAACTGGAAGTTGTCCACCGAAGTTTACTTTTTCAGTAAATAATAAAGGTTTGGTACACTTTAGTTATGAAAGATATTTAGAAAACCAAATTAGAAATAATATTGATTTTGATGGAACACCAATTGTGTTACAATTTAAGAATAAGAGTGAATAGCTTTAGTAAATGAAAAATGGCAACAGTGTCGCCATTTTTGAATAAATGTATAAGTGCTTTAGAAAAGTCCGACAATGTCGGACTTTTTTATAGGAGTTGTTTTAGAGATTAGACGTTTTTTGTTCTATAAAGATACATTATTTCATAATATTATTTGGGAGGACAAGCATATGGGCTTAACAGATAAAGAAGTAATTGAATCTAGAAATAAATATGGCACGAATGAAATAACAAAGAGAAAGAAAAATACTTTTATGCATCTATTACTTGAATCACTGGGAGATCCCATTATTAAGATACTTCTTATTGCACTTGCTATCAAGGTAGTTGTTTTGTTTAGAAATTTTGATTTTTTTGAAACTATTGGAATACTTATAGCAATATTTTTAGCATCTTTTATATCAAGTATAAGTGAGTATGGAAGCGAAAAAGCTTTTGAGAGGTTACAAAGTGAACAGTTAAATGGAAAAGTAAAGGTTAAAAGAAATGGTGTTGTTAAAGAGATTTTTTCTAAAGATGTAGTTGTTGGTGATGTACTTGTTTTATCAAGTGGGGATAGAGTATGTTGTGATGGATACTTACTTAGTGGTAAGATTAGTGTTGATGAATCATCATTAAATGGCGAAAGTAAGGAAGCTTTAAAGGTTAGTAAAAGTAAAGTATATGGTGGTTCAGTTGTTTATGATGGTGAAGCACTTATGAAAGTTGATTGTATTGGTGATAATACTTTAATGGGAAAAATTTCTTATGAGTTACAAGAAGTAGTACCAGAAAGTCCACTTAAAACTAAGTTAAGGGGTCTTGCTAAAACTATCAGTAGAATTGGTTATGTCGGAGCACTTTTGGCAAGTATATCATATTTATTTGCAAGTATTGTTATAGAAAATAATTTTGATATTAATTTAATTAAAGCCACTATTAGTGATTTTCCTTTGATGTTTAATCATTTGATGTATGCCCTTACTTTATCTGTTACAATTATTGTTGTTGCTGTACCCGAAGGTTTACCAATGATGATTACTTTGGTTTTATCAAGTAATATGAAAAGGATGTTAAAAGATAATGTGTTGGTTAGAAAACTTGTAGGTATTGAAACTGCGGGTAGTTTAAATGTGTTACTTACTGATAAAACGGGAACATTAACTAAGGGTGCTTTGAAGGTTGTGTGCTTTGTTACTCCGGAGTTAAAGATTTATAAAAGTAGTAGTGAGTTAAAGGTTTTAAATAATTATGATATTTATTATACTAGTTTAGCTTTAAATAATCAAAGTGAATTTAGTGGAGATTATTTAGTTGGTGGAAATTCCACGGATAGAGCTTTAATGGAGTTTATTGGTAGGGGGGGCAAAAAGAATATTGTTTCTAAAGAATTGTTTGATAGTAGTAAAAAGTATAGTAGTATTACTTTAAGTGATGGAAATATTTTTATAAAAGGTGCTAGTGAAGTAATTATTCATAAGTGTAAAAGTTATTTAGCTAGTGATGGAAGTAAAAAAAGTTTTATAAATCAAGTTGGAATAAAAAAGAAAATTTCTTCATTTACTAAGGCAGCTGGTAGAGTAATTGTATTTGCATATGGCAAGAGTATGGATGAATTATGTTTTATTGGTTTTGTTAATATTAAAGATGAACTTAGAAGTGAAGCAAAAGAAGGTGTTCGTTTAATTAAAGGAGCTGGAATAAAACCAATAATGGTTACGGGGGATGCAAAAGATACAGCAGAAGCTATTGCACGTGAGGTTGGTCTTATTGATATAGATAATTATCTTGTTTTAAGTAGTGAAGAACTTGCCAAATTAAGTGATGAAGAAATAAAGAAAAAATATAAAAATATTGCTGTTATTGCTAGGGCTCTTCCAAGTGACAAAAGTAGAATGGTTAATATTTTAGAATCAATGGATTTAGTTGTTGGTATGACTGGAGATGGAGTAAATGATGCGCCAGCTTTAAAAAAAGCTAATGTTGGTTTTGCGGTTGGAAGTGGAACTGATGTTGCAAAAGAAGCTGCAGACATAGTAATACTTGATAATAATATTTTATCAATTAGTAAAGCTATTTTGTATGGAAGAACTATTTTTAAAAGTATTAGAAAGTTTATTATTTATCAGTTAACAGTTAATATGTGTGCTTTAGTTTTATCTATAGTTGGTTCATTTATTGGAGTTACAACACCGATTACTATTGTGCAAATGCTTTGGCTTAATATGATTATGGATACTTTTGCAGGAATAGCTTTTTCATATGAACCACCATTACTTGAGTATATGAATGAACCACCGAAGAGAAAAGATAATCCAATTATGAATAAGTATATGTATAGTGAAATTATTTGGACTGGGTTATATTGTGCTTTGTTATGTATTGTGTTTTTAAAGGCTTCGATATTTAAATCTTTGATTAGAGTTGGTGATAATGATAAATATTTAATGACAGCATATTTTGCAATGTTTATATTCATGGGTATTTTTAATGCTTTTAATGCAAGAACAGTAAGAATTAATACTTTTGCTAAGTTGGGTAAAAATAAACCATTTATATTAGTGTTTGGTTTTATCTTTGTTGCTCAGATGTTTATCATTTATAATGGAGGAGATATATTTAGGACTTATGGGTTAGAATTAAATGAACTTATTTTAGTACTTGTTTTAGCTCTGTCGGTATTTCCAGTTGATTGGTTAAGAAAATATGTTTTGAAAAAAAGAGGTATTGCTATAAGAGTATAAATTCTTATAGCTTTTTATCTTTAAATGTTTTATAATTTAAGTGGAGGTAAAAATGAAGAAAAAAAAGAAGTATATAATTATTGGGGTTTTAGTATTAATTATTGGTTGCTTGATTGGACTATATATTTTTAATAAAAAGGATAATACAAATAATGATAAACAAGTAAAAGTAGTTGTAAAAAAAGATGTAAATGTAGAAGTTATGAGTGAAGTTCTAAGTGCTAAAGATTTTTTTGATGGAGATATGAAGGAGAATGTAAAAATTTTGTATTATCTTGGTGATGAAAATGTAGATTTTAATGATAATTATAATGCAGTTGGTAAATATAGGGTAGTTATAGATGTTGAAGGAACAAAATATGAGACAACTTTAAATGTAGTAGATACAACAAAACCAGATTTAAAATTAAAAAGTGTTAGTATTGTTGTTGGAGATAAATACGAAATAAATGATTTTGTTGATAGTTGTACTGATAATAGTGGTGATGAATGCATTTTATCATATAAAGAAGATAAAGTTTATGATAAAATTGGTACATATAATATTGTAATTATTGCTAAAGATAGTAGTGGAAATGAAGTTGAAGAACAAACTAATTTAGAAATAGTGAAAAAAAAGGTAAGTAATAATAACAATAATAATTCTAAAAATACTAATAGTAAGGTTTATTTTGTTAAAACTGATACTGAATCTAAAAAAGAAGAAAAAGATTTAAAATATGGCACTAAGTTAATTTCTTGGCATGTTAAAACTTATAATTTATATAGTGATGGATCTAAAAAAGTAATTGATGAATAGACTCATTATGAAGTTGATGGAAAGAATTTTAATGCAAAGACTTCGGATATGTTAAGTGAAGCTATTGAAAACATGAGTATATATAAAAATGAAGTAGTTGATGTAGTAAAATATACCAATGAATTTAGAGCTGAAGCAGGAGTTGATGCTTTAAAACTTGATGAAACTTTAACTAAAGCAGCAATGGTCAGAGCTATTGAAATGGCTTATTCAGATAAATTTTCTCATGAAAGACCTGATGGGAATATGTGTTATTACATAATGCGTGATTTTGGTCAAGATATTTATGGTGTAGGTGAAAATATAGCAAGTAGGCAACGTAATGCTAAAGAAGTTTCATACGCTTGGAAGGGTTCTCAAGGTCATTATGAAAACATGATTTCTTCTTCTTTTACTAGAATTGGTGTTGGTGTAATTAAATTTTATGGCACATATTATTGGGTACAATTATTTCAATATTAGGAGGCAATATGAAAAAAATAGATGTAGAAAATTTGAATAGAAAAAAAACTTATGATTGGTTTAAGTCTTTTAGAGATTCAACATATGGGGTTAATTTAAATATTGATGTAACTGATTTGGTTAAGTTTTCAAAAGAAACACATACTTCATTTTTTATTAATTTTTTGTTTGTTCTTGTTAAATCTTTGAATAGTGTTGATGAGATGAAAATGAGATTTTTAAATAATGAAGCAGTTATGTATGATGTATGTAATCCGGGTATAACTGTGTTAACTAAGAATGATACTTTTGAAAATGTTAGATTTTGTTATGTAGATGATTATAAAAATTTTTATAAGCTTGCCCGTGAAAAAATAGATCAAGCTAAAAATGAAGAAGTGTTAACAATTGATTCTTATAACTTAACTGATGCATGGAATGAGTATTATATTACTAGTTTACCTTGGATTAGTTTTACTGGAGTTACTCATCCGATTCCAGATGATGTTCATTCTCAAGTTGTACCAAGAATTTGTTTTGGAAAATATTTTTTAGATAAAGATAAGTATTTGGTACCATTTAATATAACAGTAAGTCATATATTTGTGGATGGATATCATATAAGTAAGTTAATTAATGTTATAAATGATAATTTAAAAGATTTTGTCATCTAGCATACTAGGATAATTTATGTATTAGTCGAATGCTTTTTGCCAGTTTTTATGAAAAATATCAAAAAAGTCTTGCAAAATGGCTTTTTTTTTGGTATGATTTAGTAGTCATGGCGAGATAGCTCAGCTGGCTAGAGCATCCGGTTCATACCCGGCAGGTCGAGAGTTCGAATCTCCCTCTCGCTACCAATTGAAATTTTAAATCAGGTTTTGTTCCTGATTTTTTTTAATTGTTGAATGGATTTTTCTTCTTTCTTAATCTTTTATAAATGCCTTCATCTTCACCCATTATAAATGTATTACAATTTATGGTGTTGGTAATTAAGTTATAATATGCGAGTTTATTCATAGCACCATTCATTATATTTTTATATATTAGGTATTTTAATTCTTTTTCTGTGAATAGTTCATAATCTACAAGTTCTGTTCCACCTATGTATAATTCATCTGTTTTAATACAGTTGTTGGCTAGTACTATATATGTTTTTGAGTTGTCTATACCTGGTGAAGTATATGCTTCATCTAATAAAATTAAAGAATCTGTTTTGTATGATGTTTCTTCTTGTAATTCTCTTTTGGCAGCATCGAGTGGATTTTCATTATCTTCGATATAACCAGATGGAAATTCAGCAATTAATTTATTATTTATTCTATTTTGAATTGTGATTATGTATTTAAAATCTTTTGTTATAGCAATAACTATTACTGAATCTTTACCATTATTTTTAACTACTTTTTCTTTTTTTACAACTGAGTTATTTGGAAGTTTGTATGTTTCTTGTTTAATTTTTAAGAAGTTGCCTTGAAATAATGTTTCTTCATTTACTATGGTACCTTTTACTCTTTGGTATAATTCATTTATCCTTTTTAGTAAAATTTTTTCTTTGTATTCTGGTGACTTTTTATAACTTAAGTTTTTGATTCTTAATTTTGTTTTTGTAATGCAGTCATTGATAGTTTCGTTTTCTTTATTTAATAATTCTTCATTAAGTACTTTTAATATTTCATTTGTACTAATATACTTTTCTGGATAAATTATAATTTTGTTCTTTTCAAAATCTTCCATTTCTGATTCTAAAATCGTATATTTTTCATTTTTAAGTGGGTCAAAATATATTGCATAATGATATTCATTAATAATAGTATCTTCATCATAATAATATTTGTACATGAATATATATATAGGTTTTTCGGATAATGATTGATTATTTAAAATGTAGTTAATATTAATTTTGTTATAGTTGTTTTTATAATATCTTAATTTTGCATACGTTAGATAATAAGTGTATTCATATGGATTTATATCTAAATATATCATAAGACTTTTACGTTTTTCTGCATCTTTGATGGATGATAAATAACTTTTATCAATATTAAATTTAATTATTACTTCATCAATGTCATAATCTTTATTTTCATCCTTGATTAGTTTAAGATAATATTTTTCAAATAAAGCTTTTAGTTTTTCTTTGTAACTTTCTAGTGTTTGATATACTTCAAGTTTCTCTTTTTCTGATAATTTTCTTGTGCTACTTAGTTTTGCAATATTATCAATGTAGTTTAATTCTTCCTTTTTAATCTTAATTATTTCATATTTCATAAATATCTTCCTTTCGTTATTTACATTATATTACTAATTTCTTGATAAGTATAATATATTTATGTTATAATACCCATAAGAGGTGCTTATGATGAATGTTGATTTAGAATTATATAAAGTCTTTTATGTTGTTGCTAAAAATAAACATATGACTAGAGCAAGTGAAGAGTTACATATTTCTCAGCCCGCAATATCACAATCAATAAAAAAACTTGAAGACCAACTTGGGGGAACATTATTTTTACGAAGTAATAAGGGAATGGAATTAACCGAAGAAGGAAAAATGTTTTATGAATATGTAAAAGGTGCTTTAGAACTTATTGGTAATGCTGAAAATGAATTTACATCTTTTAAAGATTTATCTAAAGGTGAAATAAAAGTTGGGTGTTCTACAACATTAACAAAATTAATATTAATGGATGCCTTAGAAAATTTTCATAAAGATTGTCCTAATATAAATATTAATATAGTAAATGGTTTAACAAGTAATTTAATAAATGATTTAAAATTAGGTAAGTTAGATTTTGTTATTTTTAATGAAAGCAATGTTAAAGAAAATAATCTTTATTTAGAAAAAATAAAAGAACTTAAACAAGGTTTTGTTTATAACCCAGATTATTATACTGATAATGTTAAAACTTTTAGTGATTTAAATAAATTACCTTTGATACTACAAAACGGAGAATCTAACAGCAGAAAATTACTTGATTATATTGCTTTACAAGAACATGTTAAATTAATACCTAGAATGGAAGTAGTAAGTCAAGAATTAATTAGTGAATTTGCAAATATTGGTTTAGGTATTGGTTTTGTTATTATTGATTTAGCAAATAGAAATTTTAAAAATTTAAAAGAGTTAGAAATTAATAAAACAATACCTAATATAAATGTTTATTTAGCTTTGAATAAGTCTGTTTTACTTACTTTTGCAAGTAAAAAGTTTCTTGAGTATTTTCGATAAAAGCTCTTTTTAAAGAGATTTCATAAAACTTTTGTCGATGATTGTCGAAACGCTTGCATCTAGAAATATTATGTGTATAATAGGCTCATTGAAAGGAGGAATTAGTCTTGAAATTTGTAAAAACAAGATAACTTTTCATGAGTGATATTATAGTGAAAAAACTATTTCATCAGAGAATGGTCAAAAGTATTTAGCAAAAATTATTTGTACTGTTTTGAATAGACCTGAGGATTCTGTAAGTTTTAAAGTTATACATCAAGGTATCGGTGTAAATATGATTTGGTTTTAGAAAACGATGAAGGCCATGTTAAAGTTGAAGTTAATTGTTACGATTCAAGGATTTTTCAAAATAAGAATAATTTTTACATTTGTCACTTGATTTTAAAACAAACTCGTACTGATAAGACTTATAAAGTTAAACTAAAAAAAGTTTATCAAATTGTGGTTATAAGTCACTTAGTTCTTTCAAAAACTCATCAAGAAATCCATCCATTTTTAGAAATTGTTGATATAAATCTTGCAAAAATTACAAAGACAAGTTATACTAGTATTAAGGAAAAAAATCCTTAGAAAAATTATTATATTTACTTGTCTATATTGATGAACAAATTTTAAGAAATGTTTATGATCGAGATGATTTGATCAAAAAATGGTTGATGAAGCAACATCTTCAACAATCAATTTTGACTCAATGTTGTACTATGATAGAGAAGCAATAAAAGAAATATCTTTTTATGAACTTGGTTTTAACGAGGCAAAAAAGTTTATTGCAACTAATATGTTCAAAAAATATGGATATAGGTTCCATTTCATCTGTCTTGGGATTATCCATTGATGAAATTAATAAATTAAAAATGGAAATTCAAAAAGTAAAGTATTAATAATAAGTAGGGTCGGCAGGATCCGAATCTGGTCTGTGGAGGAAGAGATTCCTGCGAAGCAGAAACGCATTGTCGCGAGGCAATGCAAAATTTATTTAAAGGAGTTTTTGTTGAAGTATTATGAATGATGTTTTAAATAGATATTATAATATCATCTTTCTGGTGGTTATTATATTTTATAATTTAGTACCTAAAAAGGTAAGACCAATATACCTTTTACTATCAAGCTTATTTATGTTTTTCATAATGAGCAAATGGTTAATTGTCTTCTTACTAATTTCTATTATTTCGGTGTATTTTAGTGCTATATTTATGGATAATTTAGATGCCAGAAAAAAAGAGAAATTAAAAGATGCATCAGATGATGATAAAAAGGTTATTAAAAATAAATTTAAAAGTAAGAAAAGATTTGTTTTATTACTATGCTTATTAATAAACATTTTATTCTTATTTGTTTTCAAATATCTAAAGTTTTTTACCATCAACACAAATGCACTTCTTAGTTTATTTAAAATTGATTATAGTTTCAATATTTTAAAATTAATATCACCGATAGGTATATCATTTTATACTTTACAAATGCTCTCATATTTATTTGATGTTTATAGTGGAAAAATTTCCGCTGATCATAATTTTATAAGGTTATCATTATTTGGTTCATTTTTTCCTTGTATAATGGAAGGCCCAATATGTAGATATAGTGATACCGCAGATAAAATTTATGAATGTAACAAAATAACATATTACAATTTATGTTACGGCCTTCAGAGAATTTTATGGGGCTTGTTTAAAAAAATAGTTATTGCAGATAGATTAAATATTTTAGTTAAAACTGTATTTAATGCTCCATCACTTTATAATGGAACCACAATATTTATCGCTGCAGTTAGTTATACCATTATGCTATATATGGATTTCTCCGGAGCAATGGATGTTGTAGTTGGAACTGGTAATATATTTGGTTTTTCAATACCAGAAAACTTTAAGCAACCATTCTTTTCTAAAAATATTTCCGAATTTTGGACAAGATGGCACATTAGTTTAGGTACGTGGTTTAAAGATTATATATATTACCCAATTTCATTATCCAAGCCAATGAAGAAAATAACTCTAAATTTAAGAAAAAAATTAGGAAATCATTATGGTCCATTACTTAGTGGTACCATTGCATTATTAGTTGTTTGGCTTCTTAATGGGTTATGGCATGGAGCAGGGTGGACATTCATCTTATTTGGATTATACCACTTTTTATTCATATCAATCGGAAACATAACTAGACAATCATTCAATAAATTATATGTAAAATTAAACATTGCAAAAAGTAAGGTGTTAAAAATATTACAAATATTAAAAACATCCTTCTTCGTAGTAATCGGCGAACTAATTTTTAGAAGTAATACCGTTAGCGATGCAATATTTATGATTAAGAAAATATTTACAAGTTTTGGTTTTAAGTCATCTGAACTTAGTTCACTTGGTTTAGATATTCCTGATGTTGTAGTATTACTTCTTGCATTATTAATAGTTTTAATAATTAGCATCATGAAAGAAAAAAATATCGACGTTCGCGAAAAAATATCATCAAAAAATATATTTATAAGGTGGTTAATCTATTATAGTTTAATATTTGGAATAATCATATTTGGTGCATTTGGACCTGGATACGAACCTGTTGATCCAATGTATGCAGATTTTTAAGGAGGACCTATGAAGAATTTATTTAAAAGTATTATATTTATATCCTTATTTATATTTCTTTACTATGGTTTTTCTTATATATTACTTCCAAAAGATAACATGAAGGACTTTGGTTTATTTAAAACTGCTCAATATGAAATCCTCGGTGAAAAGAAAGATTCAATTGATGTAGTAATTTTAGGTGATAGCCTTGTTTATTCATCAATTATTCCAATGGAAATTTATAACGAATATGGATTTACCACATTTGACTGTGCAGAACCGGCTTTTATATTGCCCGATGCGTACGCATATTACAAGGTTGCATTAGAAAGTCAACATCCTAAGGTAGCTATACTTGGTGGAAACTTATTTTTTCGAAACACTCGAAAGAGAAAATCATATGTTAAATTCGAAAGAACAATTAAAAAAATTATGCCACTTTTGAACTACCACAACAATTGGAAAAACATTTTATTTGATAACATCGGACTTTTAAGTATACAAAAAGGATATCGTTTAAATAAGACAATCAAACCTAGTAAGTCAAAGACGTATATGGAAAAAAATGAAAAGACTTACAACATGATACCAGAAAACCTAGAATATTTAGAAAAGTTCATCGAATTAACCCGCGAATATAACACAAAATTAATCGTTGTAGGTTTTCCATCTCAGAATGCATGGAATTATCAAAAGGACAAACTATTTCAAGACTTAAGCAAAAAACTTGATTTTGAATACATCAATTTAAATAAGTTTGACTTAGGAATTAATTGGAAAGTTGATACGAAAGATAACGGAGAACATCTAAATTTTTATGGAGCACGCAAAGCATCAAGTTTTCTTGGTAGTTATTTAAACAATTTAGGTATTTTAGAAGATCATAGAAATGATAAAGAATATAAATTGTGGAATGTTGCCTATGAAAGGTATTTAGAAGAAACTCAAAAAAATTAGAATATACTTGACTTCTATACTTTATTTGTATTATAATGAAGTCACTTGAAAAACGATGAGTGGGACAAGTATTTATTATAAACATAATAGAGAGTTTTTCAATATGGTGCAAGAAAAACAATGGTAAAAATGAATATATCACCCAGGAGTTTAGTAATTGAAGTAATAGTAGGTTGCTACGTTAATCGCGTTAAGATAATTAAGTTAATAAAAGGATGGTACCGTCATACATTGGCTCCTTGGTATCGTCCTTTTTTATTTTGGAGGGAAAAGTAATGGAAAAATTTAAAAGTTTAAGCAAAGAATCAGTTGATATAACTGAAGCAAAAATCTTAGAAAAGTGGAAAAGCGAAGATATACTTGCAAAATGTATCGAAAACAGAAAAGATGCTCCATACTTTGTATTCTATGATGGACCTGCGACTGCAAATGGACATCCTGGACTACATCACATGGTTGCAAAATTCTTAAAAGATGCAATTTGTAAATACAAAACAATGCAAGGATATAAAGTCCTTCGTAAAGTAGGCTGGGATACTCATGGTCTACCAGTTGAATTACAAGTTGAAAAAGAACTAGGTTTTTCAGGTAAAAAAGACATTGAAAAATATGGTATCAAAGAATTCAATCAAAAATGCAAAGAAAGTGTTTGGAAAAATGAAGATACATTTACAGATTTAACTGAAAAAATGGGTCAATTCATAGACATTAAACATCCATATGTTACATATGATAATAACTATATTGAAACAGAATGGTGGATTTTAAAAAAATTCTATGAAGAAGGATTATTTTATGAAGGAGTAAAAATTCTTCCTTATTGTCCAAGATGTGGAACAGGTCTTGCATCACACGAAGTTGCTCAAGGCTATGAAGAAACAAGTGTTGATACGGTAATAGTACCAATGAAGAAAAAGGATAGTGATGTATATTTCCTAGTTTGGACAACAACACCATGGACATTAATAGCTAATGTTGGTTTATGTGTAAATCCAGATTATGATTATTCACTAGTTTTAAGTAAAGGAACAAAGTTTATTTTAGCAACATCTCTAATTTCAAAAGTTTTAGGTGATGATGTAGAAATCCTAGACACATTCAAAGGTAGCTCTTTAGAATACACAGAATACGAACAACTAATACCTGAACTTTCTGTTAATAAAAAAGGTTTCTTTGTATGTTGTGATTCATATGTTACTGCAGAAGATGGTACTGGTGTAGTTCATTTAGCTCCAGCATTCGGTGCAGATGATGCAAATGTTGGAAGAAAATACAACCTACCTTACTTAAATCCAGTAGGTGAAGATGGAAAATACACTGAAGGGCCATGGAAGGGAATGCTTGTTTTTGATGCAGATGTCGAAGTAATCAAATACTTAAAAGAAAACGATAAATTATTTAAAAAACAAAGAATAGTTCACAACTATCCTCATTGTTGGAGATGTCATACACCTTTAATTTATTATTCTAAACCAAGTTATTATCTTGAAGTAACTAAAATAAAAGATAAAATTGTAGCTAATAACAAAACTGTTAATTGGTATCCATCATATGTTGGTGAAAAACGTTTTGGTAACTGGTTAGAAAATTTAAATGACTGGGCAATATCTCGTTCAAGATACTGGGGAACACCACTTCCATACTGGATTTGTTCATGTGGTCATACTGAAATGATTGGTTCACGTAAAGAATTAGTAGAAAAAGCTATTGAAAATATTGATGAATCTATCGAATTACATAGACCATACATAGATGATGTTCATCTTTTATGCCCTGAATGTGGTAAATCCATGACTAGATGTAAGGATGTAATAGATTGTTGGTTTGACTCAGGTTCTATGCCATTTGCACAATTTCATTATCCATTTGAAAATAATGATTTATTTGAAACTCAATTTCCAGCAGACTTTATTTGTGAAGGTATTGATCAAACTCGCGGATGGTTTTATACACTTTTAGTAATTTCAACATTTGTAAAAGGTGTAAGTCCATTTAAAAATGTTTTAGTAAATGATTTATTATTAGATGCAAATGGTAAAAAGATGAGTAAAACAATGGGTAATATCGTCGAACCATTTACAACAATGAAAGAATATGGTGCAGACACAGTTAGATTCTATCTTCCATATGTTTCACCAGTCTGGGTACCTTTAAAATTTGATATCAATGGTTTAAAAGAAGTTCATTCTAAATTCTTTAACCCACTTAAAAATACATATAATTTCTTTACAATGTATGCCAATATTGATAATATTGATATAAATGAATGTAACATTCCATTAGAAAAAAGAGAAGACATCGATCGCTGGTTAATAAGTAAATACAATAAACTATTAAAATATGTAACTGATGCTTATAATGAATATGATTTAAACAAAGTAGTAAAAGCATTAACTTTATTTGTTTCAGATGATTTATCAAATTGGTACATAAGAAGAAATAGATCAAGATTCTGGGGTAATGCAATGGATGATTCTAAAAAATCCGTATACATAACAACTTATGAAGTTTTAGTAGGACTTTCTAAAATCCTTGCACCAATATCACCATATTTATCTGAAGAAATTTATACTAATTTAACTTTAGAAGAATCAGTTCATCTAGCAGATTTTCCTAAGTATGATGAGACAAAAGTCGAAGATTTACTTGAAGAAAAGATGGATTTAGTTCGTGAACTTATCAGTATTGGAAGAAATACTCGTGAAGAACATAAACTTAGAGTTCGTCAACCACTAAGTGAAATTCTAATTGATGGCAAAAACAGTATGATTATCGGTGAACTTACTGAACTTATCAAAGAAGAATTAAATGTTAAAAAAGTTTCTTTTGTAACTGATACATCACTATATATGAACTTTACTGTTAAACCTAATTTTAGAAATGTTGGTAAAGTTTTCGGAGCAAACTTAAAAGAATTCCAAACTAAATTACTTGATTTATCTTTATCTGATATAAAGAAACTTCAAAACAATGAATCTATAAAAATGAATATAGCAGGTCAAGACTATGATATTTATAGTGATATGGTTGATATAAGAATTGATGCCAAAGATGGATTTGATGTTGGAATGGATAACAATAATTTCGTTATTTTGAATACAACCCTTACAAAGGATTTAATTAATGAAGGTATTGCTCGTGAAATAATTTCAAAAGTTCAAACAATGAGAAAAAACAATAACTATGAACTAACTGATAGAATAAATATTACTTATTCAGCTGATGAAGATATAAAATTAGCAATAGAAGATTTTAAAGATTATATCATGCATGAAACTTTAGCAAAGACTATTGAAAATGGTACTGTTAATGGAGAAAAATTCATGATTGATGACAAAGAAATAACTATTGATATTTCTAAAAATTAATGTTAAAATTCTGGTAGGTCCATGTAGCTCAGTTGGATAGAGCAAGTGCCTCCGACGCATTAGGTCGCAAGTTCGATTCTTGTCATGGACACCAGATTGTATTAAACCTCGTTAAAGCGAGGTTTTATTTATATAAGTAAAAAATATTGTATCATAAATTAATGAATTTTTCTTTCATTAATTTACATCTTAAAGTATACATGATATAATTTTATATGAGAACGGAGGTCTTTAAATGTTAGATTTATTTATTCCTGATGTATATCAACAAAGTATTTATACAATTAATTATAAAAAGTTAAAGAAAAATGGTATCAAGTGCCTTCTTTTTGACTTGGATAACACTATTGCACCATATAAAATAAATGAACCAGATCAAAATGTTAAAGAATTATTTAATCGTCTTGAACAAGATTTCAAAGTAATAATTATTTCTAATAGTGGTAAAAATAGATTAAGACCTTTTAAAGAAATATTAAATGTTGATGTAGCTTTTAGTAGTAAAAAACCTTTAAAAGGAAAATATAAGAAAATATTAGAATTATATCATTTTAAAATAGATGAAGTTGCTTGTATTGGGGATCAATTATTAACAGATATTCTTGGTGCTAATAGAATGGGGCTTACAAGTATTTTAGTTAATCGGGTAGCTAAATATGAAATGTTTCCAACTCGAATAAATCGTTTTATGGAAAAATTTATTTTAAAAAAGTTAGCTAAACAAAATATTTTAGTAAGTGGGGTATATTATGATTAAATGTAAAGGCTGTGGAATAATACTTCAAAGCGAAGATAAAAATGCCCTTGGGTATACACCGGATATAAAAAATGAACTATGTCAAAGATGTTTTAAATTAAAAAATTATAATACTTTGATTAATAATGGTGTAAATATTGATAATGATAAATTAATAAAAAAAATAAATAGTTTAAATGTTTATGTTTTATTTCTAGTAGATTTTTTAAATATTGATTCTGAAGCAATGGATTTATATAAAAAAATAAATGTAAATAAAACTTTAGTTATAACTAAAGAAGATATAATACCCAAAAATATTATTAAAGATAGACTTATTAAGAATATCAAAGATATTTATGAAATAAGTGAAGATATAATATTAACAAGTACAAAGTTTACTAAAAATATTAGTAATATTGAATCTATTTGTTTAAAAGAAAAAAAAGTATTATTTGCGGGATACACAAATGCTGGTAAAAGTAGTTTAATTAATAAAATGGTTGGTAGTGATATAACTGTAAGTAGCAGGGAAAATACAACACAAGATTTTATTAAGTTAAATGTTGATGGTGTAACTATTTATGATGCACCAGGTTTTATGAGTAACACAAAAAGAGATGTTGTTTCTAAGAATATAATTAAACCTAAGACTTATCAATTACCAAGTAAACATTATTTAGAATTTAATAATATTAAATTAAATGTAAGTGAAGATAGTAATATAACATTATATTTACCAGATGAAGTTATAATAAATAGAAGAAGAGAAAAAGAAAATGTTACTTGTGATATAATTGTTCCTAAAAATTCTGATTTAATTATAAAAGGTCTTGGTTTTATTAAATTTTCTAAAACAAGTTTAGTTAGTATAACTGGTGATTATGAAATAAGGCCAAGTATAGTAGGTGCTAATAATGAGTAAGATTAGGGTAATGAATGAACTTCTTGCTAATAAAATAGCAGCTGGTGAAGTTGTTGAAAAATGTTCATCAGTATTAAAAGAGTTAGTTGAAAACTCAATTGATGCAGGTGCTACCAATATTAAGGTTTTACTTGATGGTGGAGGACTTAAAAAAATTGAAGTAATTGATGATGGAAGTGGCATGGATAGAGAAGATGCGTGTCTTGCTTTTTGTAGACATGCCACTAGTAAGATATATAAAGATGATGATTTGTTTTTTATTGAAACACTTGGATTTAGAGGTGAAGCATTAGCAAGTATAGCTAGTGTATCTGAAGTGAATATGGAAACATCAAATGGTGTTGTTGGAACACTAGTCCATATAAAGGGTGGTAAAGTACTTGAAGTAAGTGATGCACCATTAAGAGTAGGCACTAAAATTGAAGTTTCTAATATATTTTATAATACACCTGCTAGATTAAAGTATTTAAAGACTGAGGTAACTGAACTTAATAATTGTCTTGCTTATATTGAAAAACTTGCATTATCTAAACCTGACATTGCATTTACTTTAAGTAATAATGACAAAGTTTTAGTAAAAACTAGTGGAAGTAACAATTTGCTTAAAACAATTCATGAAATATATGGACTTAATGTATCAAGTAATATGCTTGAATTAAAAGCCATGAATGATGATTATGAGGTAAGTGGTTATGTTTCAAAACCCAGTATATTAAAAAAAAATAGAAATCATTTTAATACATTTGTTAATGGAAGAATTGTTAAAAATATTGATATAAATAGAGCTATAAATGATGCGTATAATACATATAAACATGAAGGTTTTTATCCAATAGTGGTTATTAATATTGAAACAGATCCAACACTTGTTGATGTAAATATTCATCCCACTAAACAAGATATTAAATTAAGTAAGATGGATGAGTTATATGATTTAATTTATAAAAATATAAAAGGTGTTTTATATAAAAACTTGCTTGTTGCATCAGCTTTAGTAAATGAAGAAGATAATGATATAAAGAATAATTTTATTGAACCAAGTGTGTATGAGAAAATTGATACAAGTAATGAAACACTCGAAATACCTTGGGAAGAGGAAATTGTTCAAACATCACTTGATTTTGGTACTAACGAAGTAATTAAAAATGAAGAGTTTAAAAGTCTAAAGTTATATCCAGTTGGTCAAGTACATGGTACATATATTATTTGTGAAAATGAAGATGGAATGTATATAGTTGATCAACATGCTGCACATGAAAGAGTAAATTATGAAATGATTACAAAAAGATATCAAGATGAAGAAGTAACATATACAGATATGTTGGTACCTTTAAGTATTGAACTTTCAACTAGTGATTATACTTTGTTTCAAGAAAGGAAAAGTGTTTTAACAGACTTAGGTTTTAAAATAGAGGATTTTGGTATAAATACGATTTGTATAAAGAGTCACCCGACATGGCTTAGGGAAAATTATGAACAAGATAATATTAAGTATATAGTGGATTTAGTTTTAGAAAATAAGAATTTTAATAAAGATAGGTTCTTAGATAGTTTAGCAAAAATGGTAAGTTGCAAGATGAGTGTTAAAGCTAATGAACACTTAAGTTTAGAACAAATGGAAAAATTGCTTAATGATTTAGTTAAATGTGATAATCCTTATAACTGTTGTCATGGAAGACCATCAATTATGAAATTTAGCAACTATGAGTTAGAAAAAATGTTTAGGAGAGTGCTATAATGTTACCAGATAAAAGAAAAAAATTAATAATTACTAGTATATCAATTATTGTAATGATTTTTGTTATAATTGGTATTGCTAAATTAAGTAGCTACATAAAAAGAATGAATACACCAGGGCAAGATTTAAAGAATAATGATACATATCCGAGTAAATATCAATATTATGGTTTTAGTAAAGATCAAGATAATATATATAAATTATATGGAATAATGGGTAAAGATGAAACATATTTAAATTTAAGAACATTTTATAATATAAAAGATTATACATTAAGAAGTAATAAGTTAGTTATATATAGTGATGCTATAAATGAAATAAGATATGATTCTAAAGAAGATGAGTTTTATTTTTATGAACTAGATAGTTTTTATAGTAAAGATTATACAGTTAGAGTAACAGATACATTTTTTGTTAAAGTTGGACCAAATAATATGTATTATAAATTATATAATGAAGAAGATGATAGGGAAATAGAAAGTAAAAAGGTGGATAGTAAGATACTTATTAATGGTAATGTAATATATTATGTTGTAAGTGATGGGGTATATGCTTATAATGTGGAGTCACATGAAAAGAAGTTAGTGGTACCAATTGGTATTGATTCAACAGTTAAGCTTTTAAATAATGCCGGAGATTATATGTATTTTGAAAGTGGAGAATACTTATATAGTTATAATATGAAGACTGGTATAATGACTGATGTATTAAAAAATATTATAGATTATGATGAGGTTACATTTGTTGATACCACAATAAGTGGGTTCTTGTTTTTAACAAAAGATAAGAATGATGATTATGTCTTAAAAGAATATAATTCAGTTGGTAATAAAGTAATTGATACATTTGAATATAAGTTAAATGATGAAGTTATTACTTATTCTAAAAAGATGGATAAAAATCTTTACTACATGAAGTTAAAAAATAGTGAAAATATAGAAAAATATGTTATAATAGATGTACTTAAAAAAGAAGTTGTTAAAGAATTTAGTAACAATTATGATTTAGTAGTAAGGGTGATGAATAATGAAGATTAATTTGAATTTGCTTCCAAAAGTATTTGATGAAGATATCATTATACCTGAGGATTTTTATAAGAATACATCAATTAAAGATTTAAGTAAAGTTAAAGTAGTTGGAAGTATTAAGTATAATGTAATAGATGAAGTTGTAATAGATTTAGATGTAAGGGGAGAAATGTTACTTATTGATGCAATTACAAATGAACCTATAAAATACCCATTTTCGATTAAAATTTTGGAAAATTTAGCAGAAATTGATGAAAATGATGCAAAATATTTAGAAAAAAGTAAAAATATACTTGATATAATTGAATTTTTATGGGAAAATATTGTATTGGAAGTTCCTATTCGGATTACGAAGTCAACTGGGGTATCACTACATGGTGATGGTTGGCAATTAAACGAAGATGAAAATAAGGATAAGATAGATCCAAGATTTCAAAAATTAGATGAATTTTTTAAAGGTGGTGAATAGACATGGCAGTTCCTTTCAGAAGAACTAGTAAAACTAAAAAAAGAATGCGTAGAACTCATTTGAAAAAAGAAGTTGGAGCTTTAACAAAGTGTTCTAAATGTGGTGCTACATTAAGACCTCATAGAGCTTGTACTAAATGTGGTAACTACAATGGCAAAACTGTAATTAATGTTGCAGAAGAAAATGAATAAGAAATTACATAAAAAAGTGTAATTTCCTTTTTTTTGAGTTGAAATTTTGTAATAATTGTGTTAATCTTATTATAGAAGGGAAATATGAATTATGACGAATGATGAATTAAAAAGTTTTTATCTTGATTTAATTAAGGGTTTAGAAAATGGTTTAGTACCTAATCCAGATTATTCTGAACACTATTCTAAAGCACGTGAAAATAATACTTTAGAATCTTCTTTAGATGAATTAGATGATTTAAGTAAGAAGATGAATCAAGGTATTGATGTGAGTGGTTTTACAAAAGAAGCCTTTAATAGTTTAAGTGATATTAGGGAAATAATTGATAATGATCCTTTATTTTTAAGAAATAGTGGTAATGAAGAATTTACTAAGTATTTAAATGAAGTAAGGGAACAATTTAATATAGCAGGTGAAGCATTAACTAATGAACAAGTATTAAAGAATTGTGAAGAAGTTTTAAGTGATAATGAAGCTTTATTACAAGATGCTAATAAAAAAAGAACTGCTATAAAGAGTGATAGTAGTTTATCTATGTTAGATAAATCTATTATGTATGCTGAAGCTAATGCTTTATATGAAAAGAGATTGCAAGCTAGGGATTTAGCAATTAAGGCAAGAGATGAACAAAAAGTTAAATTTGAAGCATCTTTAAATGATATGAAAAAGAATTTAAACATTAATGAATTTATTAATGGTATTTTAAAAAGTGTTAATAAATTAGATGTTTCATATCGTAATTTAGCTATATCTAGTAATGCATTAGAAAAATTAGGTGATGCTATTCGTGATTTAAGAGATAAAGTAGTGGTATTTAGAAATGATGCTTTATTTGATAAAGCTAAATATAATGAAATATTAAAAAATTGTGGATTAATGAAAGCAGAAGAATCTAAGGAAGAATTAGATAAGAAGATTAGTGAAATTAGAGATACTATTGCTAAATTAGATGGTAATGTTGAATTAATTAGTGAAGAAGTAAAAAATAATACACAAGAAAAGAATGAAGAACCTGGTTTTAGTGTTGATGATTTAATTCCTGAAGAAATTTCTTTAGATGATGTAAATGAAAAGAAAGAAGAAGTTTCTGAAGAAAAAGTGGAAGAAAAACCAGTAGTTGAAGCTGAAAAAGAAAGTAAGAGTATTGAGACTGTTGCTGAATTAGTTGCTGAGTTAAAGAAGTTAAATCCAAATGCAAAGATTAGTAATATTGATGGAACTTATACTTTAGAAGAAGATATTAATACAATTACTTTACCAAAGGATTTTAAATATGATAATAATTTAGGTATTAATAACAAGATAGATGATTTTACACCATATATTAGTTTAGATGTAAAGGCACCAGTAATAGAAGAAAAACAAGAAGAAACAAAGGTAGTTGAACCTGTTGCTCCAGAAAAGAAAGAAAATTCTAAAAAAATAGATACTGCACCACAAGTTCCTAGTGGAAAATTAAAAGTTAAAAAGATAAGAAAAGCAGTAGTAGCTCCATATGTTAAATCTATTTTATGCTTTGGTTCAATTGAAGGTATTTGTTGGATACTTGCAGGATCTAATCCACTTGCATTAACCTCTGTTATAGCAGGTAGTGTTACATTAGGTGTGTTAGCTCAAGGTATTTATAATAAATTAGTTAGTGCTGGAACTGTAAAGGGAATGTATAATGAAATGGAAAGAAAAGATCCTAATTTTGAAGGTGAAGTTTGGGCTTATCCAGTTCTTAACAAATTTATGAATATGTTTAAAGATATTCGTCATAATAAGAAAAATACTAAAGAAGAAGTAAAAGGTGCTTCAGAAGAAGAAAAACAAAAAGAACCTGAAGTTAAAAATGAAGAAGTAGTTGAAGAATTAACTCCAGCAGTAGAAGAACCGAATAAAGAAGATGATATTGGTTTTCAACAATTATTCAATAATACATTAGAAAGTAATTTGAAAGAAATAGATGAAGAAAATACTTTAGGAGGAAGAAGATAATATGACAGTTGATAGTGTGATTACATTAGAAAATGATGTGAATTGTTTATTACTAGAAAAAGTAAATTATGAAAATGATAATTATTTTCTAGCAGTTGTATTAACAATAGATGAAGAACCAAGTAATAATTATGTTATCTTTAAAGAAATTATTGAAGATAATGAAAATTATGTTGAAAAGGTTGAAGATGTAAGTTTACTTAGAACATTACTAGGGCTATTTACTGTTAATGTTGATGAGTTAATTAAGTGCTTACCAGATGAAATATAAAAAGTGACTTTTGTCACTTTTTTTCTTTACCACTTATTGACTGCAGAATACAATTTGTGTTACAATATGTATTGTATAAAGTATGATAATAATAGTCATACTAAAAGCGAGGAAGTAATTTATGGAAAAGAAAAAAGTAAAATTATTTAGTGCAATAGCACTAGTGGCGCTAGCATTGCTAGTAGTGGGAGTAACATACGCGTATTTTCAAAACCAATATGGCTCTGCATCTAATGCAGATG
>ERZ773181.831-NODE-831-length-30008-cov-140.308049_pt1 | contig 30008 bp, 18 predicted proteins | sample MGYA00581001_ERZ773181 | MGnify/ENA primary metagenome ERZ773181 (study PRJEB29015, sample SAMEA2737780) | human gut metagenome | biome: human gut; feature: human-associated habitat; material: faeces | place: China | collected 2012 ...
TTTTTTGGTGGTATTCCATCAAAAAAGAGCTTGACAAAGGTTATCTAATTTTATTAGTCTTATTTGGAATAGGAATAATAGATTCTTGTCTCGATGTTGTCTCGATGGACTTTATTTTTATGTTCCTTTGCTTTTAATTAAAATCGATTATATTTTGCTCTTGTTGTTATTTGTGATTGTGGTTGGATTAATTCCTTCAATTAGTGCAATAGTAAAGTCTATTACTAAAAAGCCGATCAAAGTTATAAATAGCGAAGACTAATAATATTTATTGCTAAAAAATTAATGCTATATTAAGTAATAATTTGAATTTTTTTAATTATTAGTTAAGATCTCTACATATTTAAGATTAATTAAAGTAAAAACCTAAATAAATAAGAATATAATTATCTATGAATGATATAATTATGCTGTTTTCAGCAATAGGAGATTTGAAACGATATGTTCATTAAGAAAAAAGCTTTAATTACCACTGTTTCATTGCTTTCTTTGTTATTGACTAGTTGTGGTCAGAGAGCAAATAGTGGAAATGGTAGCAACACTGGTGATATTCAAGTCGATACAGATGCCAGTGGATTAGCTACGGTTAGAATTTATAAGAATAACGATTATTCTTCCAATGGTAGATTTGTTCCAGCTGATAAGGTGGATCTTGAATTAAATTATAACGATTTGTCTGGAACTCTTTCTAACAACAAGTCAGTCATGCCTTCTTTAGGCGATGCTAATCTTTTAGTAATTCCTGTTCATCTCCCTGGTGGAAATGAATACAAGACTGATAAAGTTAAATCTGATATCGAGAAGGTTTTCTTCGGAGACAAAGATGACTCTTCTTTAGGATTTAAATCGGTCAAGCAATACTATAGTGAAGCAAGTTATGGAAAGTTTAATTTGAGTGGAACAGTCACTGATTGGTTCGATGCCACTACATTAGTCTCTGATGTCAAAGACATAACTTCAGGAACTGAAGGAACAATTGTGAATAAAATATTGAGAGGTGCAGTGGATTGGGCTGGCTCTTCTCAAGGAATAAATCTAAAAGATTTTGATAATAATGAAGATGGAAACATCGACGGTGTTTATTTAGTCTACGATCATTTGGATTGGACGACAGAGAACTACATTCAACACGAATCTAATCCTCAGTTTGATTCTTCCACTTTGAATCAAGCTTTTTGGAATTTCACTTATTGGGATTTCTATTCTGAATCTAAAAATGATAAGCCCGCAACTTCCGGCTTCTCATGGTCTAGTTTCGATATGATGTACACATCATATTGCGAAAGAAATAAAAATGATACTCCGGATTTATCTGACTTATCTAAAATCAAATTAGATTCTCATACATTCATTCATGAGTTTGGTCACCTACTAGGATTGGAGGACTATTATTCTTCATCTGATTCTAGCTATCATCCAGCTGGCGAATCTACTATGATGGATCAAAACATCGGAGATTTGGATTCTTATTCTAAGATGTTGTTGGGATGGGTCACTCCTTATGTCGTGTATGGAACTAGTGAAATCACTATTACAAATGTTTCTAAAAACAGTGGAAATTCAGTAATTGTCATTCCTTCAAACTATGCTGAAATCTCTCAAAGTGTCGAAGATGCAATCAAAGGAAATAGAATCGATAAATTTAGATATACATTCAATCCCTTCAGTGAATATTTAATGATTGACTTATATACACCTGATGGAAACAATGAACAGGATACTTATGGACCTTACGTTTTTGATAGATCTGCCATAGCAAATAAAGTTGGTGTAAGAATCTATCACATCGATTCTAGAATCTTTAAATGTAAAGTTGTCGATTATATGGGGGGACAAAAGCTTGCCTACGTAGACGGATATGTTTGGGATGGTCAGATGCTCGCAGATGATGAAGCTATATTGATGCCTATATCCAACAATATGAGTGAATCTAAAAATTTCCAATTACCCCAAAGTTTCGATTACTTCGACCAAATCAGATTGCTTGAATCCAGTGGAATCAATACTTTTGATAAGAATGGAATGATGACTAATCAAACATTGTATTATTCTGAAAGTAAGCCTTTTGACATCATGTCTTATGGATATCAGTTCTTCAATGGACGTTATACATATGATGATGGAAACGAGCTTCCTTTTAAAGTAAAGGTTCTCAATGTAGAAGATAAAGGAGAGTAAAAATGAAGAAAAATTTATTTGGACTTATCGGATTGTCGATGACTATGTTCTTAGTTGGATGCAATCCATCTAATAATACTAGTCAAACTCCTGACGATAGTATATATAAGCACTCGGTCAGTGTTGAAGTGAGTGGGGCTACTGGTGGAAAGGTAGTGAATCCTGAAAATGTCACCTTGACTGAAAACTTTGATTCATTGACTGATAAGAAGTTCTACAACACTAGAGTTCTCCCTTCTACTGGTGATGTGAACATCCTTGTAGTTCCTTTGATTGTACCCGGATATGAAACAATCGATATCGATGGTGATGGAATCGATGATAGCGAAAGAGTCAAGTCTGATTTAGACAAAGCTTTCTTCTCTTCTGGAAGAGATGATGTCTATTGCTCGGTCAAAGATTATTACTATCAATCCAGTTATGGAAAATTGAATCTTAGTGGTGAAGTCACAGATTATTGTGAGATCAATGATGACTTGGGATATAGTTACACCAATGCGGCTAACATCACTTTGTCTGATACTTACGGTATCGTAAACAAGGTCTGCGATTGGTTGTCTGACACCAAGGGATTTGATTTGACTAAGTACGACAATAACAAAGATGGATACATCGATGGAATATGGTGTATATATTCTTGCCCTAATTATTCTAATGGTGGACCTAAAGGAGAAGATAATAACTTCTGGGCTTATACATCATGGGGAAATCAAACCCCTACAAAGGATAGAAAACCCGATGTTTCAAAGCCAATCTATAACTTGTTCGGTTGGGCCAGTTACGACTTCATGTATGAAGGATACGGCATTAGCAAAATCGACACACATACTTATATTCATGAGACAGGTCACTTCTTGGGATTGAACGATTATTATTCTGATGTTTCTAGCTATAACCCTATTGGAAAAGTCGATATGATGGATTCAAATATCATCGATCAAAACATGTATTCCAAGATGCTATTGGGTTGGGCCAAACCTTATTTGGTGACTGGAAATGGAACTATTGATTTGAAGAGCATGCAAAACGAAAATGCTTTGATAGTTATTCCTGGCGATTCCTATGTCATCAATGACAAGAATGAATTCGATCCTTTCAGTGAATACATTTTAATTGAGTTATACACAAATGAAGGATTGAACTATGATGATTCTAGAAGAAGTGTTTCTGATAGACCTTTAGCTATGAACGATAAGGGTGTGAGAATCTATCATATCGACAATAGAAAATTTGTGGTCGATGTGAAATCAAAGAAAGATGATGGAACTTATACTTCTAAAGAATATAAGACCGGTGATACTATCAATTCTCAACATAAGATTATTCTTCCTATGTCTAACGATAGAGGATCGAGCAGATACAACTATGGATTTGGAGTTGATTCTAATGATAATCTCTTCGATGAAGTTAGAGTTATAGAAGCCAACAATGTCGATTCGTTTAGCAATGGTGGATATCAAACTTCTAAGACTTTGTTCAAGGAAGGATCTTCATTCGATATTGGAACATATAGCAAGTTCTTCATCAACAAGTCATCTGATAAGACTAAAGGTTTGTTAGATACAGGAGATTCTTTCTCCAAGACTATTTCAATAGGAGAGATTAAGTAATATGAAAAGAAATAAAATAATCATCTCTTTAGCATTGCTTTCCTTGTTAAGCTTGACAAGCTGTGGCAATGGCACTTCTATAACCACTCCTTCTGACAAAACGGATAAAAAGCCTATTGACTACAATTCCGGCAGGGGATTAGAAGGAAATCAAGATGACGATGACATCATCGATGATAGCGATAGTGTATTGAACGGCTTCTTGAACGGTGTCTCGGGTGTGAGTCGCTACTCTTATGAAGTCACCAGCACGGTTCAAAATAATGAAGGTCATTTCACAGATTACTTTGATTCTAAATGCTGGTACAACTTAGATCACGAAGATGATTCGGCTAGTTTTGGATTGGCCTTGGATGAAAGCAATAAATTATTCAAATACTATTTGAATGATGACTATGATCCCACCCCTTCGCTTTATCAGTATACTAAATATACGACTGATGGAGTGACTATCGATGACACGCTGTACGGACCTTTGAACCTAGCTACTGTCGGCATGCTCTCAACTTTGGACGGAATCACTCCTAGCACTGCTGAAGTGTCTATCGGAACTAAAGTATCGACTAATAAATATATGTTGACTTCATCCGATGTCCTTTCGGTCTTTCAATATATGACCACGTATGGATCATCCATATCTAACTATATAACTACTTGTTATATCAATATCCTCGATTTGGATAGTCTCGAATTTGAGTGTCAAATCGATTTAGGAAGTTATGGATCGATAACTGGTCATTTCACTGATTTGACTGATAAGTCTTCGATTTTGGATAAGACAAAATTAAAGCTGGATTCAAAGACTTTAAAAGGTGTTGAGAAATATGATGATGTCACTAAATTCATGGATGTTTTGAATCAAAATAATTTCACCATCAAAGGTTATAACATACATTTATCTAATGGAAATGAATTGAAAGCTGATCCTTACACAGTTTACTGTACTAATAACTATTTCTATTTTGACTTCGAAGATCGTTCATATCATGACTTTGGATATGTTTTAGTTAAGAAAGGAACAGAAGTTACTTATTATTCTAAGGATGCCGATTACGACTATACAAAAAATCCAAGCGATGAATACGATAAGACAAAGTTAGTAGCTACTACTAAAACTTTGAATTATGATGCTTGTTATGGATTCACCACTGACAATAATGGAAACTTATTCTTCGATTATTTCCATGGACCTGTCGAGACAGAAACTACAAAGTACAATGAAGAGTATGAATACTTGAAGGATATTCCTGAAAGTGAGCGTAAAGAGAATGTTCTTTACATCGTTAAGGAAGAAGGAACTAATATCAAAGTCGTATACGAATGGAAGAAGAGTGGAAACGATGAGACATATTCCTGGGCTAGATATTCTGGATGGTATAACGATGTCGGTGCATTCTATGTCAACGATATCCAAGCTACTTTCTACCCTTATAACATGGGAATTACTCAATATGCCGAAGCTTATTTGGAGCAAAGCCTTACTGACAGCAACTATTATCATTCCAATAATAGTGAATTGATGTCTGGCTGGGCTAATGGATTATTCGGTTGGGGTTGGCAATCTAGTACCAATTGGATGAGCAGTGTCAAGGATTCCTATATTAAATTGACTAAGGATAGCGATGGAAACATCACTAGCGGTGAAGTTGGATTGAAGATGCAAGCAAATTATCAAGGAACATATGGACTTCACTCGGTCTATTACACCTATAGCAATTTCGGTTCTACTTCTCATACTGTCACTAAGACATTCTTGACTGGATTGGGGGTGAGTTTCTAATGAAATTTAAAAATATTATCGTTTCTTTATCCTTGATTTCCTTGTTGGCTTCTTGCTCCAATCAAACGACAACTCCTGTTCCTACAACTCCTAGCGATAATTCATCCAATACTGGTGATAACGATTACCAACCTGTAGGTGAATTGCAAAGATTGATGAAAGAAATAAAGAAGGATTCTAACTTCTCTATCGGATATCACGTAAGTTACTATGACCAAGGTGAATCCGATATGAACTTCTTCTTCACCAATTATTCATTTCAACAAGGAAACAATACTAATTCTCAAGGTATAGCTCAAGGTGATGGATTCATCTATAGATATACATTGGATGACGAAGGAAATGTCGATGCTGGAATTCCTTTGGTCAACTATAACACCGGGGTAAGATATGATGAAATTTATTCATATATCAACGGTGTAGCTAATTTGGATTTGTCCAAACTCCCGACTGAGACTGATGACGATGGATATTATCCTTATGAGTTCGGCCAAGAAGGAAATGAAGCTAATGATTTGGTCATCATGACAGTCTTCCTTAGACAGACTCAAGGTTCTTTGTATCCTAAGTCTCTCAAAATAAAGACGATCGGTGACTCTATCTTATTCGACTCGGTTCTTTTGACTTATGGAGAATCATCAGACAATCCTTTGGACTTGAGAATTCAATCCAGTGTTTATGATATAAACAGTACGACAAATTCTCAAATCAAGTCTTATATAGATTCGGGAAAGACAGCTAAGGATCCATTAAATTTTGATTTCTATAAGGTGTTCAATAAATATTTGAACTGTAACGATAACTATACAATTTCATTAGATGGAACTGGAATGACTAACTTGTCTTCAGCTTATAAGCTTGATTACACTGAGAAACGCACTCAAGATGGAATTTTGGATGTCTTTTCTAGTGGGGAGAGAAGTGGTGCGATGATAGATCAAGGATCATTGAATTATTTCAAATTAGATTCAAAAGATAAATTGAGCATAATCGGTACTCCTATTGCTGATTCGGATGGCAATTTCTATGAATCCATATACGGAGACTATAGGACCTCTTTCAGCTCATTTGATTTCTCATTGCTGAGTGGATATGTGAAGAATAATGAAGAGAAGATATATTATTTGACTGATAGTCAATTCGTTTATTATTTCGCTCATCTATGTCAAATCAATGTGCAGGATGATTTCAGTGTAGATGGTGTCACTATTCAAATAACAGATGAAGATAAAGCTGAGTTTACTGCTACTTTTGATCTATATAGCAAGAATACTGGAACTAGATATGGTAAATTTAAAGCTAAGTTCTTCGACGTCAACAACACATCAATTCCTGAGGTTACAGATTATTTGTCCGAAGGCGATGAGCCTTCGACTCAGACAAAAGCTGATTTGAAGACTGTATTGGATGCCTTTAAAGGAAACAACTATTCTTATGACACTTTGGTGAATAGCAAAGGTATGGCTAAAGTCTTCTATAATCCCTCCTATTATTTCCTTCAAGTATATGGAGATCCTAATACCAATGAAGGATACTTGAAGGACGGTGACCATATTTATTCCTTTGGAGTTCAGTATGAGACTGATACAAGCGGACAGATTAAATATGATTCAAACAATAATATGATTGTCAAGGAATTTGTTGTGAACAACAAAGGTACAGATTATGCGGATGATATTCATAATATGAAGCTTCCCGGTATTGGAAAAGTCTATAGCGATGAGAATTCATTGAATTATATGTCTGAATTCTCTCAAGACTTATATGATACTGATAAGTATGACATAGGAACATATGGTGGAATTACATATTGGAATTTAAACGACTATACTTTAAGTCAAAAGATATTTGATTACGTTTATTCCGGAACTAAATCATTATTGCCTTTAGGTGTTGGAGTTAAAGTTTCAAATAAAGATTCGAAAAAACTGTCTTTGATATTAGCTAGCACTATGTCAGATGGTTCTCAAAGCGGATATGCTGCTTTGACTTACTATGATATCGGAACTACTTCCAATCCAATTATAGAGAAGCAAATTGAGAATTACTTGTCTAACAAGTAATAGAAAGGATTTGATACTTATGAAAAAAAGAAAATTAATTCCTGCTTTATCTTCTTGGTTATTATTGACTTGCCTTATAGGATGCAACGACAATAATTCTTCAAACACTAGTGGGAAGCCTTCGACAGGTGTTCCTTCGACCGTGACTCCTACTGATAAAAAGCCTGTCACCAAAGTAGAAATAAATGGAACGAAGACTTTAATAGTCGGAGAAGATACAAAGCTCATAGCTAATACTGAAGTGACCTGGTCTTCTTCAGATGAGACAGTTGCAACTGTCGATGAAACTGGAAAGGTTCATGGTGTAGCTTCAGGGTCTGTTACCATCACTGCTACTTCTATTGAAAATCCTAGTCTTTCAGCTGAATGGGAGATTTCAATCAGCATGAGAATTCCTTCCAAGGACAAGTTGACCTTCAGTGCTAAGATCGATGGAAATGAAGTCTCTCCTGTCGATGGAAAGTATAGTTTTCCTTTAGGAAAAGAAGTAATACTTACTATTAATTCTCAAGAAGGATTTATGACTCCTAGCGTCACATTCAGCTTGACTCTTCCCAGTGATATCGATCAAACAATATGCAGTGTCGAAAATATTGCAGATACGACTAATTCAGCTGAATTTTTAGGAATAGGTAGCTTTGAAGGTGGAACCTTGACTGCAACTTGTTCTTTTGGAGATAGTGAAAGCAAGAGTATAAAGATGCCGATTCAATTCGATGTCATCGATACTAATGCCGATAACAAAGCTAAATTCTTCAATAAGTTTGAAGGATGTGAAGCTGACGAGAAGAATTCGTTGACCGATGCTAAAATTACTGAAGAAACTAAGACTACTGATTTGACTGATGCTTCTATTAATCCTGAAACACAGCAAAAATCCTATGCTTATACTTTGTTTACCGATGCCGTTTATGTCAATGTGACTGGAGATTCCAATGAGCATTATTTTGCTGGATCCAGAAATGATTCTACATATCTTTTCGATTATGACGGCAGCGAGATTGGAACTTTCTATAACTTTGGTAGTTCAGAAAATTTAGGTGAGTCCTTCGTATTGTTGAATCATGCACCTGTCTATGGATTTGCTAATAGAATCAAAGCTTTGTTCGATTCATCTTATGGATTAGATACTGGTTTGGTCAACTTTGGAAATTATGCAGCATATGCATATTCCATTTTCACTATAACGGCTGATGAAAAGGCAGTGGTAGTATCTAATTTCGATTATAGTTCTACACATTATGAATTGAATTTGACGGTGAATTTCGACGGAAATAAGATTACTTCCTTTAAGTTTACTGAATTGTCTCAAACTTCAGAAAAGAAGATTGAATATAGTCTTGAAGGATCTAACTTCGTTTACGGAGAAAAGAAGATGGATAGTCAAGTTAACAACAAATCCTATTTGTCTTTTGATACATTCTATTACAAGACTCTAAATCTAATTTGTTTAGGTGGAACTAATGTCGATTCTGTAGGTGACTACACCAACACTGATAAGTATGGAACTAGTGATGATTTCAACGCTGAAGAGAATGCTTATATTCTTCCCAAATATAAATCGTTGGCAATGCGTATAGATCCAACACTTGGAAATCCTATCATCGATAGCATAACAGTGACTCAAGATAACCAAGATGTGATTGTCTCATCCATAGGTAGCAACGGACTAGTTATTTTCCAACCTAAGACTGAAAGAGAGCAACAAGATGATGGAAGCTATAAGGATGTCGTAAAAGAAGGAACCACAACCTTTACTTTAACTTCAGCAAAGAATAAAGTTTCTACTTCTATAAAAGTCGAATTTAAGACTGAGACTATCAATGCTATAGAAGTCATGGACAACAAGCCTAATAACAATGACTTTGGTGATGTCTATTTGAATGATAATTCAAATTACTTTACATTAAAAGCTTCACCTAATGATGATCAAATTGACTATGAATACGAAGCTATAGACTCTCAAACTGGTGCTTTACTACCGGATTTGAAAATCGATCACTATGTAGATGGAAACATCGATGGTTTATCTAGCTTCTATTACTATATTGTTGGAAGCAAGGTTGGAACATATAGCTTCAAAATCAGAGTTAAAGGAACTGCTGTTTCTACTAAAGATATCTTTACTATAAACATTAAATCTCCTTTGTCTGATACTGAGATATATAACCATGTAAAGGATAAGACTTATAAGATAACTACAAGTACTTCAGTCCAGACTGTTAAGTTCACATCTAATACAAGTATTGCTTATACTTATAAAAATGAGAGTTCTGGAATAGATCAAACCGAGAATATTGCAGTGACTATCACTGATGGAAAAATCAAGGTTAACGATGTCGAAGAAATTAAGATTACATCTAATAAAATTGACGATACTGGAAATTCAGAAGGCTCTACTTCAAAATCTACATACATTAGCACTTATAGAGGTCAAAAATTCAACTCATCTTCTAAGTATTATATTGGTGTGATGGCTGAGAATATCAGAGTATCTTCTGACTTTAATACTTTGGGAATATTCTTCATCAACAATTATGGTGGATATGAGAAACGAGAATTTCAAGTGGATAAATCTAGCCAAATTGATATAGGTAACCTTCCCTCTTATTTGAATGGAAAAACATTGGTGAATAATGATTTTGGTTGGATTACTGGTGCAGGTAACTGCTCAGTCAGTGTCTCCTTTACTTCGACCCACGCCTCCTTGACAATGGTCAATAATCAGAACACAACTATTGGAACACTTGAGTTTGACTATGCTTACGATTCTACAAGCAATGGAATAGTTGTTTCAAACAGCACTTCTATTATTGGACCTTCTTCTATGGGTGGATTTTCGTTATCTGTCACGGGATTGACTTTGTCGGCGGATAAGTCATCGATCGATATCTCTATTGGAGCTTTATCTCAATATTCTGCAGAGCCGATACTTTCAGAAGTCGAAATCAAATTGTTCTAGCATTTTGTTTCTTTAAGCTGATAGCCGAGAAAGGCTATCAGTTTTTCTTTTAAGCTTTAATTAAGGATATGGTCAAAAAGACATAAAAATGATTAAAAACTATAATTAGATTTTTAAAAGATGATATAATTCTACCAGTTCAAGTAAAAGGACAGTATCGAACATGAAAAAAACATCAAAATTAGCTCTTATTTCTTTGTTAGCTGCTATTTCATTAACAGCATGTGGTGGTAAAGAAAGTAGTAAACCTTCGTCTACTCCTACCAACAACACCGGTAATTCTCAGGCTCCCGGTAAGCCTTCGACTCCATCGACACCTGAACCTAAGCCTTCTTATGCTATTACAGCTACTGAGGGTGAAGGTTATAAGATTGAGGGATTGCCTGAGACTGCTAAGGAAGGAGAGACAGTCACATTTACACTTACTCTTGATCAAGGAAAGGAAGCAGATTCAGTCAAAGCCGGTGATGTCGATTGCACTTTGAATGATGATGGTTCTTATTCGTTCACCATGCCCGGTGAAGCAGTGAATGTTGCTGTCACAGTTAAGAACAAGAAATTCAAAATCAACTCTATTTATTTCGATAGTGGAATGAGTTACTATAACCCAACACTAAGTTTTAATGTTGGAGATGAGTTTGAATTTGGTCAAAAAGTAGATTTCACATTGAGCGCTGCAAGTTCCAGTTTTTACGCTTCTACTCTTGGAAGAGAAGCAATCTTTATCAATGATGAAGTTATCGATTTAGGTAGCCTTGGCCTTTCCGGTCAAGTAACAACTGTCGATAATTTGAGTTTCACAATGCCTGCAGAGGATGTCGACATCTATGTCATGCCTAAGGCAGTGGATATGACATCTGGTGATGCTGATAAGAGAATTAATAAGATTGTTATCGATGAAGCTCCTTCAGGAATCAAGGTTTTCTCTTCTGAAAAATTTTTATATGATTCAACATATAGTTATGTTTTCAATAGTCTTTATGTAGCAAGAACTGATTCATATATTGTGACAAAGGTTTCTTATAAGGCAGACAATGTTTCTGAATGGACTGAGTTGGCTTTATCAATGACATGGACAGACAATATCTCTTTTATTTCTTTGAGCAATTTAAATCGTGGTACAGTCACTGGAGATCTTCATTTAAAGATTGAAGGAAAGAAGGTGGCAAGTCACAAATTGACAATTGTCAATGGTGATGTCGTAACCTTTAATAAACAACCTGCTGCAACTTATGTAGAAGGAGATCCCGTCAGTTTGTCATTTACAGGGGTCGATGCAAACAAGGTTATCAAGTATGATATTCAAGGTGCTACAAACACAGCATATTCAACTGATACTAATATTCAATTCAACATGCCTGGAAATGATGTTACCATCACATTCTCAGCTGCCGATAAAGGAAAGATTACTTTTGAAACTATTGAAGGTGTGGAAAGTGCAGTTGCTAAAGATTCTGCCTATTCATACTATGCAAATGAAATCACTTCAGCAAACCCTGGAGATACATTATATGTATTCGCAACCGCTAAGGCTGGATATACAATCACTGCTGCGTATATAAACGGAGACAAGGAACACAAGGTAACAATGGGTAATTATGATACTTGTTTCAAACTTACTATGCCAGAATCGGGTGATGCATTGATAGGATTTGAAGTGGAAAAGAATGGTTCTATCAACATCGAAAATACAGTTGGAAAAGATGAAACCATAACTGAAGTCAAATACTATTCAAGTTCTTATGCTTCATCTACTTCCGAAAAGACATATAACGGATTTGGTGCAAATGCTGACGTCTATATGTTTGTGAAGGTTAAGGATGGCTATAGTTTAGGTGATGCTACAATTACAAATAATGGAACTAATACTACATGTAAAGTAACTAATAGTTATAGTGGAAGTTATTATAATTTTAAGATGCCTTCTGATGGAAGTGATGTTTCAATCAACATTAATGTCGTCCAAAACGGAACTATAACAGTACAAGTAGATTCGACTTATGTTGAGTCTACATCTTTATCCAAGAGTTCTTATTCATCAGATAACTTAGCTAATAATGCTATAGGTGCTGGTGAGACCTTCTATGTATTTGTTAAAATGAAGGAAAATGTCAGTGGATATAGTTTAGGCCAAGCACAAATTCAGGGCAAGGATGATACAGCTGTAGACGTTAGAGAAAATTACGGAAATACTTATTACCAGTTCACAATGCCTTCTGATGGAAGTGATGTGACAATTGTTATAAGTATGGTAAAAAATGGAAACATAACAATCGCTGAGAATGCTGGTGTCTCTGAATCTAAGATTTCTACTGGCGCAAGTTGGTTACAAGATGCAAGCAAAGCCGATGATTTTGCTCCCGGTAAGAAATTCTATATTTTAGCTAAACCTGTAGAAGGAAAACTTGTCACCAAGGCTAGTATGAGTGATGGTACTGAATTCAAAGCCACTGAAGTTGAGGCTACATATAATTACGGTGACGGATTCTCTTACTTTAAGTTCACAATGCCTAAAAATGGTGTTGCTAACATCAGCTTCACTACTGCAGATGCAAAGAAGGTCACATTTGATACCGTTGACGGTTTGACCTTCTCCTTCCCTTCAGGTGCTACGAGTGGAACCTCATTTGCTGTCGGCGAAAAGGTTCAAGTAATGGCAACTGCTAGTTATGATTACACAGTAAAATCGTTAGCTATCAAGGATCATGCTGATGTTCAAGTCGACAAAAAGACTGATGATAATGGAAATACTTATTATGAATTCATCATGCCTGATTATGATGTGACATTGACTGGTACTGTTGAAGCTGGTCAAGTTGTAACCCTTTCTGTCTTGGGAACTAAGATGCCTAGTAAAGCTTATGCAGTAACTATTAAAGTAGACGGTGTTTCATCAGCACCTTCGTATTCTTACAATTCAGGTAAGACTGATGTTTCTATGACATGGATTGTTGGTGATACATTGACATTCACATATACCACCTCTGATTACAGAACAGATGATGATATTTATATAGTAATTACTAAAACAGATGGAACAGTTAAAGAAATTCAAATGTCAGCAGGTTACTACAACTACTCAGCAACTGCTACTCTTGAAGCTGATTGGGCTTCTATTTACTTCAGTGTAGGTAGCACACTTACAACCAAGTAATTTAAACTTATATTAGTGCACGCATTTGCGTGCACTTTTTTGTTTTTTTAATATAATAATCAAGAAATGAGGATAGAATTATGAATAAAAAAAAGAAGTTATACTCTATTATCCTATTAGGTGCTGCTTTATTGTCTTCATGTGGTAAGTCGTCTTCTATCGATAGCAATCCTACTACACCATCGATAACTGGTGGTGACAATAGCAATTCAAGTGTCGATAGATATTTAGTGTCTTTTAACAAGGTTATTGACTGCTCTATTCAATTAGATCATTCCGATAACAAGTATAAAGAAGGCGAGTTGGTTTCTATAGTATTGGGTATAAGTAATGAATCTAAAGAATTCGATAGATTCGAATGTGACGATGTATCGATAGAAATCAATAGTTCTACATCAAATCGCATAGAAGCATCTTTTATAATGCCTAAAAAGAATGTGGACATTGATGTGATTCTGAAAGATAAGGATTTAGATTCTTTTAGAATTAAAGAATTGAAGAACTATTCAACTTATGATGCTTCATTAAAAGAAGGAGATAAATTCAAAGCTGGAGATAGTGTTGAACTCATATTGTCAGGGTCTTATTTTTCATCATCAGATGAATCTAACACATATATTCAAATAGATGATGAATATTACCATCCTTCATTGGTTGATTCTGTTAATGGTTCTGCCACCTCTATGAGCCTATCGTTTGTTATGCCTAACAAAGACATATCTATTATTATTTCTACTGGAAACAATCAAATCAGCAACAATGGATTTAAAGTTTCTTTAGATGAAAATGAATATGTCGATTTGATCGCATATAATCCAGAAGAAAAATATACTAGATTCTATGGTGGATTGGTGAGGAAGGTTGGATATAAAGTGACATCTGTTCAATATAAGATAGGAGCTGATGGTCAATGGACTGATAACTATTCTCTGTTTGATATCAGCAATATTTGTAATTTATATATATTGGATATAACAGCAGATGTTGAAATAAAAGTTATAGGTGAATTTACAGGCGTTAGGACGATAACATATATAAATGAAGATGCCATTATTCCTACTACTAGTTCTTTATATTATGAAGGAACTGAAGGCGACACTTATAGTGTCTCCTTCAAGCCTCATCCTAAATATACTTTGACTGGCAAGCCGACATTTGAAGGTGTGGAAGTAAATGATGACGACGTCACAGACACTTATTTTAAATTGACCATAGGTCTATCTGATATAACTATTACTTTCCCGGCAAAAATAAATAATAAAATCACTGTATTAGATAACGATGATCTTGATTCTTATATTATCAAAAAGAACAATATAGAAACTGATTATTGTGCTTCATTAGCCCTCTTTAATTTCTATCCTACTATGAAGAGAGGAAAAGTTATTACTGCTGCTAGAACTATTGATTCTAAAGGAACAAAGGGTAGCTGGTGTTATCCCTCTGATGACAGTTATGGTGTTCAATCTATCGAAATGAGAATGCCTAAATCTGGAGACTGTCAGATAGAAATAAATACTGATGATGGATTCACTATAGATATAGACAAAATAGATCATGGTTCTATGACTATTAATAGAGATACATTTAGAAAAAACGATAAAGTCTATTTTACAATCCAAACAGAATCAAATTTTTATAGATTTAATAAATTGATAGATTCAGAAACAGGTGAGACTATAGAGACTACCATGAATGGGAATAGCGGATACTTCACTATGCCTGAGAAGTCCTTGAAGCTCAAGGCCATAATAGTTGAAGTAGAAAAAGCTGATGTCAATTTAATTGGAGATTTGGATAAACTCGAGTCCATTGAAATTCAAGGAAATAAATCTTTAACTAGAATGAATAAAGATAAAATCTTAGGAACATTCATTGTTGGAGAATACATAACTATACTACCGGTAACTTTAAAATCACAGTATCAAGATGATTATATTGTTACTGTTAAAAAGATAGTCAAAGGAAAAGAAGAAGAGATTAAATCTAGTAATGGATCATATTTATTTTCGGTAGAAAAAGGACTTACTGATATAGTTATGTCAGTAGAAGAAAAAGCACAAGTAAAAAGCTTTAAAGCTACTATCAATAAGCCTGATGGTGTAAAACTAACGTTTAAAGTCAATCGTCAGCCAGTTACTTCTTTAGATGATACTTTGATTCCCGGTGATGATGGGAAAGCAAGACTAGAGATATTTGTAAATGGATATGCAAAACCATCGGATTACAATGTTCAAGTGTTGGATAATGAAAACAAAGAAGTTGTAGCTGTGTCTGGAATGATTAGTGTCGCTTATATGATTTATAGCGATATTACGATCAACATAACAGCTAAATAAAATGTGAGGATTCTATATGAAGAAATTTAAACTAATTGCTTTGATTTTGTTATTAGGTAGTGTTGCATCGTGTGGAAAAGAATCTATTAGCAATTCGGCCATATCTTCCACTTCGGATAAAAAAACTGATATATCATCGACAAAGAAGACAGAAACAATCGATGATAAATTCGATAAGTTGTTGTCTGATATGGCTTATGGATATAGATTTAAAACTACTGCCACAACATTGACTAGTGATGGATACTCAAATTATTGCCTTGATATAGGTGTAAAGGATAATGGATATGAGTTCATTAGATATGATTCAAAACAAAATCAAGAAGCAGATAGAAATTCTGTATATGTAGAATATTTCTATTCTTACGATCCGGAAGCTTTCACTCCTTTAGTATCTATGCCTATGTTAGATATTTCTAATAAGATAGATTATTATCCTTATACTATCAATGGCAAAAATCTCGAATGGTACGACTCAGGATATCAGAATATGTTCACATATTTTGAAAAGGATAATTATTTAGATGATGAGGGTACTTATACACTGGATGTCGAGGATGATTATGTTAAAACATATCTTCCTTTATTAGCTACTCAGTTTTTGCATGAATACACCAGAACTATCAAAGAATTTTCTTTCATCTATAACAAGGATAATGATGGATTTGATGTAAATATAGTGTTCAATCCTATCACCGGATCTTTCTCTAATACTGAATTAGAGATTCAAGGTCAAGTAATTCCAGGTGATGATTTTGAATTTAAACAAGCTGAATATACTAAGACTGGTGAAGAAAAAGAAGAGTTGAACCAAGTCTTTTCTAAATTAAAGAATAACAAGTATTCTTTTGTAGATACAACTTATTCAATTGATGAAAACAGTAATAAGACAGTCGAATCGAAATATTCAGGTAAAACAGATGGATCTAGTCTGATATTTGAATCGGAGACTTCAATGTCAAAGATGAATTTCTTATATAAGAATGTCGGAAACAATCAAATCCAACAAGCCAATAAACTTGGAAATGATTATTATGCTTATGGATCAATTATCAATTCATCTATAACACCATTACTTCCATCATTTGATATGTCTTCTATATTCTTTAATAAGACTGATGATAATAAGTATGAATATGATGGTAGAGCAAATTTCTTAAAGACGAAAACTTATAATTTTTCAGGTGAAGGCTTAGCTGTTACTTCGATGAATGTAACTTTCGATGATGATTCAGTATTGTTTGAAATCGGATTTGATGGGTCAACAAATATAGAAGAGATCAAGTATACTTTCTTGAATGAATCTAATATAGTTGATAGTATAGAAATAAAAACTGATTGTTCTGATGTTAAATTATCGACTTTACTCGAAGGTTATTCTAAGGTACTGATTGGATTGGAAGAATTAATTGGTGGAAAAGATAACTTGAATCTCATTCCAGTAGTTGGAGGAAGACAATCTGTAGCAGGTCTTTATTATTCCGATGGAGTCGATGGTGATGGTGAAGAAACAAAAGAGAAGTATTATGGAATAGAATATAGGTTGATTGGAATAAGTGGATCAGAACAAATAAATCTATATGAGACTAAATTGTTAGAAGCAGGGTTTATAGCTACTAAAACTCAAGGAACTCATTTCTCTGGTGATTTGTTCACAAAAGAAATTCAAGTCAATGGTGATACTAAGACATTGAGATTGGAAGTTGCGTCAGGAACCACTTATCAGACATTAGCCATTGCAATAGATGTAGCATAAAATAAAACTGGATTATCAGTGTTAATCCAGTTTTTTTATTTATTTATTCTCTAGTTAAGATAGTCGAATCAGACTTGCCCGAATCAGATTCAATAGTCAGTTTATATTTATTATTTGACAATGCTATTGTGATTGCATATCCACCACACTCAAATGATAGATTATTATCTGAAATAGATACGTTTGTACCTGCATATTCTGTTTCATCATCTAAATTGAGGCCTTTTTTAAATGTGACTGAATATACATATTCATCTTTAGAATACTTATCAGTATTCTTTTTCTTCTCTACTTTAATTTGTACTTTTTGATTCTTGAATGGACTGGTTGAAGAGAATGATCCAGTGAATGTTCCATACATTTTGCTCAAAGAATCAAATTCACTTATTGTATTTATATCAAATGGAAGTTTAGAAGAGTCAGAATAGATCTTATATTCGACATATCCTCCATTTTTTTGAAGGAATTTGACTGTATCGATTTTTGAATTCGATAATTTGATCTCGGCTTTGATGACATCTTCAACATGATAAGAATCATCTAAATCAGAGAACGAGTCGAAGTAATAAGCAAATCTATCTGGCATTATGGCCAATGAATAAACATTTGTTTCTTTATCGAATGTGAAGGCTTCGATTGGCTCACTTCTTCTAGGCATAGAGTAGGATAAATGAGTTATATAAGATCCATCGCTATTCTTTTCTTTTTCTTCTTTATAGTAGTATGTTCCATTCTCTTTTGTGATTTCATGTACATATCCATCTTTGACTAAAGCACCGCTGAAAGTATTATCATTGATTTGATAGAACATTACAGAGGAGGATATATATCCTTCGAGATAAGGCATTTTAACATTGTTTATATTTGATACATTTCTTTCGAAACTATAAGGATTGCTAAATAAGTTATCAAAAGCTGATTTCAATGCATCATGATAGTCTTTGTGCTCATATGGAACAGGTTTATTAGCTTCGTGATCAACGTTTTTGTCATTGTTAATAGTGAAGTCGATTTCATAATGGAATGGAGATCCATCCTTATCATTAGCTTCCTTACTAACTATATGGAATGAATCTATTGAGTCGTTCTTAACTATAATTTTGAATTCATCAAAACTCATTATGGATAAGATTGCTATTTTTGATGTGAAGTTTCTAGCAGCCTTATATCTATTACCTGCTGTTTGACCATCTTTTGAGAAATCCAAGTAATAGTTACCATCATGATCCTTATCGAAGAAACCTGAATCACTTGTTTCATCGTAGAATGGATTTGATACCATTGACCAGGATAAAGCTCCTTCTCCGTCTGAGGCTTTGGTTAATACTAGATTGTTATTTTCATCTATATCATATGTTCCGACATATTCATTAGAATCTTCAGTGATTTTAAAATAATCTAAGCTTCCTTCTTCATTTCCGACTTTTCTATCGTAGTGATAAGAATCATCGCTGAATTTAGTTGTGAATGTTGTTGTTTGATTTAAGTCATCACCATCAAAATCTTTGATGGTTCCATTTATAGTCAATCCGGTTTTCATGGATTCGAACAAATCGAATAAGGACTTAGTCGATTTAGAAGTAGATGAATTGTTAGTGGATTGTTTGTTAGTCGATGATGGGTTTGTACTAGGCTTAGATGTGTTGGGTGTTGTGTTTGTGCCACTGCAACCGACCAACAACAAAGCTAAAGGTAAAATAGATAGATATTTAGATTTCATGATTTCCTTCTTTCATTGACCTTAAGATTTAACACTATTGTGCGATATTTATTCAAGAGAAGATTTAAACAATTTGATTTAAACCAAAAAGCAGCCATTTTATAATGGCTGCTTGATGATAATATTGATTACCAATTAGTATCTGGAACTGATAAAGCACTGCTGAATACATGAATTTTTACAGAGTTTAGTGCGACACCATTCCAATTTAAATATGGACTCACTGATAGTTCGTATACACTTCCGTTTATAGTTTTTGTATAGAGTTTATAGGCGGCGTAAGTATCGTTGTAATTTGATTTGTCGGTTAAGGTCCAACCTTCTTCTACTAATTTTGCCTTATAGCTTTCTATGAATTCATCTCTTGCAGTTTCATTTTCAAATTTGTTGGTTTCTAAGTAACAATCGTTATGACCGGCATCATATAATGATTTTGTATGAGCGATTGTATTATCCCATCCTGGCTTTGCATATAAGTAAGGAACAACATTGTCGATTTTCCATGCTACCATTTCATTATATAAAGAACTATTTGCTTCCTGGAATGAAGTAGGTTCATCGTGTTCTTTAGCCTTGGTCCAGTCTATATCGATGGTAGTAGAATCATAATTAGAATAATTGGCTTCGATTGTGATTTCTTCCTCAAAGGATTCTAGTTTTGTAGAAATCTTAGATACATATCCATCAGTGATATAGAGATTTCCTTGATCGATATATTGACCATTCATATAAGGAAGATATAAGCACTGACCTACGAATTGACCATTCTTTCCATTTCCGCCACGTGATACATATGCACCATTAGAATTTTTATCAGCGAAGATATCAGCTGAGAAAGCAAAGGTTGGATAACGGTTTACTGTATCGCTTTGGAACGGAGTTGTATGAGTCTTTTCAATATATAAATCTTTGGTAGTATCATTGTAACTATACTCATAGTATCCAGTATCAGTCTTTTTAATACCAGTATGTGTTGTTTTACCATTTATAGTTACTACTTGGTCAATAGCATCTTCATTAAACTTCATTGTGTACATATTGACTGACGATCCGTAATCCAATGAGTACTTAACTGTATAGTTATGGCTTGAAGCTGAAGCATTTCTTGCTGTTTCGATAGTGTCATGATAAGCCTCATGTGTGAAAGGCTCTATATGTTTTATTTTAGCAGTGCCTATTTCTGAAATGGTTCCAGTAGCTATAAATCCGTATTTGGTGTCAGGATCAGATTCATTTGTTGCGGCAGGATCTACGATCATGGTGACTCCATCGATCACTCCGTTTGTGACGGAGAAATACAAGTCATCCAAAGCTACATTAGATCTTCTTAACAACATTAAAGGAATCAAAGTTTCATAGTAATATCCACCGATGTAGTGATATGTTTTTCCTCCATCGAATGTTGCAAAGTCTTCATAGGAGAAATAATCACTTTCTCCTCCAGTCACTCCTAAGAAGTTGGCGTAGTTAGCGTCAAAGCTTCTTTTATTTCCTTCCTCATTAGTCAAAGTCTCTTTTGCGAGTTTATTATTTATATCGATGTATTCTTTGGAAAGACTAGAGCCATTTCTTACATAGGCTTGGTTCATTGTTTCTTTTTGCTTGATATTATCGTATGCAGTTACTGAGTATGCATCAGTTAAATTGTATTCAAGGTTAAATAAATATGAATCGTCATTTTCTTCGAATATGATTTCTAAATCAGTATTACCTTTTTCTGTGGAATTCAATTCATAGTCATAATCGTAGAGCTTTTCGTTAATATTGAATTTAGCTGCTCCGGTGACAGTCTTGAACATGTCTTCGTTCATAGCTTCACCTTCTTCGACGGTTACTTCCATCTCAGAATAGACGGATTCATCATCGGCCATTGTGGCTTTGATGATTACAGTTCCAAACTTATCAGGCATTGAAGTTAGCAAAGCTTCCTCTTGCTCTTGATTTTCTAATCTAGAAACTTTAACTATGCTTTCATCGGATGAAGTCCAATTGACATCCTTGTTTCCATATTCATCTACGATAGCATAGATTGATCTTTGTTGATTAGGATAGAGATTTCCCATCATCTTAAGCTTAATTCTGTCATCAGTATGGAGCTCTTTGTTAGAAGAGGTTGTATCTTTTCCTGTGCTTGATGTGTTAGGCTTTGGTGTGGGTGTAGTACTAGGATTGGTAGAAGGTTGTGTAGATGGTTCTGTTGTCTTGCCACACGATCCTAGCAATGTTAATAATATTAGTGTGGAAAGAACTATTTTATTTTTTCTCATTTGTTTTTATTCCTTTCGTTTTATCTATGAGGGCTAGATTATAAAGGCATAAGTTATCCTAGTCAAGTGATTAGATAACACAAGCATCACTTGTCAAATAAACATCGATAATATGAAATATGGTTATTTGATTCTCTTTAATATTTTTTGTAATCAGTCTTCTATATTTTTGATAAAATAATAAAAGTTAAGAGCTTACACAAGAGCAATAAAGGATTAAAGGAGAAATTGTTATGGAAAAAAGCTATTTTACTTCTAAGAACAATGTAAAAGCTAAAGACTATACGAATATATTGGATGATGCAGAGGAGCATGACAAGTCTAAATCATATGATAGCTTACCTTTTGCTTATAAGCATGTAAAATTGAAAAGTGAGTATATAAGTGAAAATGTACTCCTTTCAGTGAATCACTTAAAAGTATTCTATAAGAAGAAACACTTCTTAAAGAAGGAATACATCAAAGCGGTTCATGATATCAGTTTTAAAATTCATAAAGGTGAAATCTTTGGAATAGTAGGAGAAGAGGGAAGTGGAAAGACTATTACGGCTAAAGCTATAGTAGGGGAAGAAAGCATAACTTCTGGTGCTGTCTATTTTAAAGGTGCACGTATTGCAGCTGGAGACAGATGGAACAGGAAGGAAATAGAGTGGTCTAAGAAAAATGGAAAGAAGGAAATCGAAAGATTGAAGAATGCTAAGACCGTAGAAGAAGTTGAGGATCATCCTTCTAAAGTCGATAACCTTTATGTAGGAAAAGAAATCTTGGATTATTCTTTGGTTCGCTCTAAATATGCAGTATCTACTAGATTCTTAATCTATAGTGAATTGAGCAAAGGGCATTCCTTTGATTATGCTTTGAAGTATATAGAAGCATTAGCCGAGAGTTTTATCGGTGGAACTTATGATAGAAGCAAATACTTCTTTATAAATGATCAGGAAGCTAATGAGAATGGGTATCACTTATTGAGAAGAATTAAAGTGTTGACTGAGAAGGATGTATTGGATTCCTTACTTCCAACTAACGATTTAGCTCTATTGATTCAATCTAGAATTAAAACAGTAAAAATGAACATAAAGTTGATTAAAGAAGAACAGACAAGAAAAATCAAGCAAATAAAATTCGATAATGAAAATAATGATTATAGATTGAGAATTCAAATACAGCCTTTGTTCTTAAATGCATTAGACCCTGATATGAATGTTAGAGATGTTTTGACTAGTAGAATCAAATCTTTAAACAATGCTGCTATTGCAGAAAGAAGCTCTAAGGCTTTGGAAGAAGTCGGACTAGTTTCAAGTTACTTCTCTTTATCGGTTAAAGATTTGAAATCTTTTGAAGCAGTTAAAGTTGAATTAGCCGCGGCTTTAGCTGCTAACCCTGAACTTTTGATAGTCAATGATCTTCCTAAGACATTGACTAAAGAGGAAGAAGAGGAATTTATTGAGTTGTTGAGAAAACTTAGAAACAAAAGAATGATCTCTATTCTTTTCATGAGCAGAAATCTTAATTTGGCTAAGCAAATTTGCGATACTATCAGCATTCTTCATGATGGAGATATGGTCGAATTAGCAAAGAAAGATGAGCTTTTGAGCAATCCAATTCATCCTTATGGAAAAGCTTTTGTTAAGGCTTTTGAAAAAGACGATGGTGATCATAAAGTTGATTATGATTCATCGAAGAAACGTGATTATTCAAAGGAGAAACCGACATTCCAAGCAGTCGTTCCAGGTCATTATGTCTTGTTCGATACTAATGAAGCTATCGCTTATAAGAGCTTGATTCAAAGCCAAAACAAGTTTAATAAGTGACGTTTAAACCCTTTAGTCAATTATCTAGTTTTATCTTTTATCAGTTAAATCATTTACTTGTTTAAGTATTTGATTTTCATCTTACAATGAATATAAGGAAGGAATTCTTTTATGAGCGATACGAATAATAAAGAGCAAAAGAAAGAATGGTCAACTTTAAAAAAATGGATTGTATCTATATTGATAATATTATTGACTTTAGTTGTTATTTTAGGAGGGACTATATGTGCTTTGTATATACGTTCTGCAACGTATAAACCTGATACTCAAAAGCCGAATATAGATACGAAAAGTGAATTCGTAACTCAAGGAAATGAGAATGGTACAAAAAGAGCAATCTATGATAAGGACGGTAATAGATTGCAGATAAAAGGCATCAATGCTGGGAATGTACTTGTTCAAGAAGGATGGATGAGCCCATTTGACAACGATCCTAAGAAAGATGAAGATGGAAATCTTATAAAGGATAATGATGGTAATTTAACTTATGCGGAGTTCACTCAGGAAGACTTTGAAGAAGGATTGTCAAATAATCCAAATTTAAAAGATAACAAAGATGAATTGATGAATCTTTACTATAAGTCTTTCTTCTCTGAAGATGACTTTAAGAAAGTTAAAGAATTGCAATTCAATACCATTAGACTTCCTTTCTACTGGCGAAATATTTTAAATGACGATTTTACTAGAAAAGATGAAAGTGTTGCATTCTCTTATTTAGATTGGTTCGTAGAGCAATGTAAGGTTAATGATTTATATGCTATCTTAGATTTGCATGGTGTTCCTGGAAGTTAAAACGGTTTTGAGCATTCGGGATTGTTCTTAGAGCAACCAACATTTTGGCATAACGAGACATATGAGAATGCTGTCATAGATTTATGGGATTATGTCAGTGAACATTTCACAAACAATAGAAAAGATATCGCTCCTTGGATTTTATCTTATGATGTCATAAATGAACCTCAATCTTCAAAGAATGAAAATCAAGATAAATATTGCACTGATTATCAAGACAAATTATATAAGGCTATAAGAGAAAACAATGATCAGCATCTTATCACATTAGAGTTCATGTGGGACTATTCAGTATGCCCTAATCCAGATAAATATGGATGGTCTAACATCATGTATGAATTGCATCAATATAATTGGAATAGCAATCTTATCAATTTGGAAACATTCAAATCTTACTTCGATTCGAAATTATTAGGTCACGATTATGATGTTCCTATCTATATAGGTGAGTTTAACTGGTTCGAAAATTTGGATAGTTGGAAGAAATGTTTGGTCGATTGGTACGATGATAGAGGATATGGTTGGACCATATGGAACTATAAGACAACAGTAACTGGTGGCTGGACTTCATCTTGGGGTGTTTATACAGCACAGATGAAATTAAATAAGAAAAATGAAGAAACTAAAGTAAATATTCATACTTGTACTTTAGATGAATATAAGAAAGCCTGTGAATTAGTCAAGACAGAAAATTGTGCTACTTCTTTTACATATAATATGATTAACACGTATAACACTGAATGGAAAGCTTAAATAGTATAATTAGATAGAAGACAATATCACGATTTTGAAATAGTGATAAAATATACGTATGTGATATGATGATTCATATAGTTATAGAAAGGAATTATAAAATATGATCTATTTAATTTTGTCTATTGTGAGTTTAGTTCTTTGTGTAGTTTCCGGATATTTGATTGTTGTTGGCAATGCTGTTTTGGTTAACAAGCCTTGGGAAACAAACGATGGATTCTGGTCCGAGCAATTAGCTACAAACTTGAGAAATACTTCTATTATTCTACTCATTGTTTTTATCGTGTTAGCAATTGTTTTGTTTGTTCTTTTTCTTAGAAAGAAAAAGAATGATAAGAGACGTAAAGAATTAGAAGAAAAAGAGAAGAATAAGTAAAATAGAAAAGCTCAATGACCTAATCATTGAGCTTTTTTAAATCAAATTTTTCTTATTTATTATCGTCGTTCTTTACTTTATCATCTTGTTCTTTCGTAGCAGAGATGGATTCTGTGACAACATTTGCTATGGAAGATATTTTAGTTATATCGGATGGGATGATCAACTTAGTAGCTTTACCCTCTGCGACTTTAGATAATGTCTCATAGGATCTGATTGTTAATACAGCGTTAGATGGATTTGCCTCATTTATCATTTTTATTGCTTCAGCCTCGGCTTTTCTCACCATTAATTCACCATCAGCCTCAGCTTTTTTAACTTTGAGAATCGCCTCAGCTTGAGCCTCGGCTTTTTTGATAGTTGCTTCTTTCTCAGCCTCTGCATTTAATATTGCTGCCTCTTTGTTACCTTCAGCGATAGTTATTGCGGAGGTCTTTTCACCTTCAGCTATCAATATCTTTTCTCTCTTTTCACGTTCCGCTCTCATCTGTTTTTCCATTGCAGATTGAATATCTTTTGGAGGCAAGATATTTTTGACTTCGACACGCGTGACTTTGATTCCCCAAGGATCGGTGGCGTCATCAAGGATTTGTCTCATCTTAGTGTTTATGATGTCACGACTGGTTAGGGTTTGATCCAAGTCCAAATCACCGATAATATTTCTCAGTGTCGTGGCAGATAATGCTTCTATACCTGCGATAGGATTCTCTACTCCATAGGTGAATAATTTAGGGTCAGTCACATTGAAGAAGACGACTGTATCTATTTGCATAGTGACGTTATCTTTTGTGATGACGGGTTGAGGAGGAAAATCATAAATTTGTTCCTTCATAGAGACTTTCTTTTGAATTCTATCCACAAACGGAGCTAGGAAATGAATTCCTGTGTCCCAAGTACAAAGATATTTTCCTAATCTTTCAATTACGTATTTATCTGTTTGGTTTACTATCTTAAGTGAGCAAAGCAAAATGATTAAGAGTATAAATACTATTACTGCAAAGAATGAAATAATGATTATTGCTACTGTTGGCATTTTATAATCCTCCTTTAATTAGATTTTTTGACAAGAAGTTTATTTCCTTGTATGGAAATAACTTCTACCATTGAATCGACTTCTATTGTATCATCTTCATCTCGTTTGATAGCATTCCAAATGATATCATTGATTTTTACTTCACCTTTTTCTAGAGAAGTTATTCTTTTTACTACGATTCCTTTTTTTCCTATCATAGTATCTACATTTGTCTTTGAATGGAGATGAACAAGTCTCTTTTGGAGTATAGGTCTTATTACTAAGAAAGTTATTAATGACACTCCAACAAAGACAATAATCTCACCCCAGTATGGCATTCCAGGAATAAAAGTTATGGCGAAAGCTACTATAGCTCCAACACAAAACCATACTGAAACTAAAGCTTCAGTCAACAGCTCAGCCATCAAAGCTAAAGTGAAGATTACGGCCCAAACTATTAACATTATTGTAAGTTCAGTCATTACTTAATCTCCTTTCTTAAATCTATGATCAATAAGCTTTCTTTTTGATCATAGTGGCATTCATATTTTATAGTACTTTTTGAGAAATCATGATTTATAAGATTCCCAATCTTTGATACAAAATCTGTAGAGGATACTCTGACATATGATTTTCCACCAGAGAGAACAAACATATTCTCTTCTGGATACTTTTTAGACTCATAATCATCTTGACTGATTGGATGAAGAGCAATTTTATAATTGCTTTCATCCAATCCTAACATAACAGCATAACTATTAGCTAATATATCTACTCCAGGTTTGTTAATAGTTATATTAGTCGAATAAATAGTTGCTATTGCATTCTTTTCGCTTTTAGAAAACCATTGAAACATGTATACCTCCTTTAACCAAATACATAATACAAGCAAATTCAAGAAAATTCAATTAAATTCAAGATTAATTATATAGTTCTCATTTAAGCTCAATTATGCAGCTTAAATGAGAATGATAGAATAAATCCGTTAGATTTAGAAATTATTAAAGAAATTCAGAATAATAAATACATAACTATAATCCAGTTGGCGACTGATTTAAATAAATCTCAGGCTACAATTCAAAGACACATGAATACTTTGATTAAAGAAAACAAAATCAATAGGATAGGATTTAAGAAGACTGGTTATTGGGAATTGAATTAAATATCGTCTATTAATTCTCTATGAATTCAAATGATAATAATTATAGGAAATGAATGGATTTTTTGGAGGTTTAATAGATAGAAAAAAATGATACCGCCAGGTATCATTTAATTTAAATTCAATCATGTCAATGATTAACTATTTTAATACAATTGCGACCTTTGTTAATTTTTGCAACCCCTAGATGCAAAATGCGACCCCTTGTAAACAAATGCAACCACATTATTTCATTCTCCATAATAAAATTATTGATTACTCTTTTTGGTTAACAACTTTGAATTACTATCATTTAGATTTTTCTTAAGTTCTTGAATCTTTTTCTTTTTCTTTATATTTTCAAGTCTTTCATCCAAAAGGATTTCAAGTATTCCTCTTAGTTGTTCAAAAAAAGCTAAACATTCCTCTTCTTTTAATTCATGAATACCTAAGCTCAAAATAGAATATAATGGCTTTAACATATCATAAACATCTTTATCTAATTTTGGTTTAATCATATTTATTTTATCTTCAAACTTTGAATAAGCATTATATTTTTCACTAATTTTTCTTTCATTAAATAAATCATTTGTATAATCATTAACAAAGTTTTCTAAACACCTTCTTAAATAACAAAATGACCCAATTCCTGATTTTGAATTATAAAACAAATAGCAACCAGTTATAAATTCCTCGGCATAATCGTAATCATCATTATTTAATAGTTTGTATTTCCTATATTTTTGTTTTAAGCCATTCATCAAATTCGGATAAGTATTAATTTTTATAATATATCCATTTTCATAAATATAATAAAAATATATAACTTCATTACATACAGGGCATTTTAATTCAAGATCAAACTTTCCTCGCTCATTTAAAAATAATAAATGAGGATCACTTGTAGACTTGCTTGGTACTGATAAGCATCTAGAAAAAGAATTACTAATTGCCATAATAAAACAATGAGCACTTTGATAAAAATCTGAACTTGAAATGATAAATGTTTTGTTTTCCTTACATTTAGGGCAATAACAATCTATACCACATGGATAATTTTCACCAATGGTATAATCAAATGATTTACTAATAAATTCAGAAGTTATTTCAAATTTTTCACCAACTTGCAAATTTAGTATATCTTCTATAATATTTTTCTTAAAATTTATGCCCATATTCATTTTGCTTTTCACTTCTTATTATTTTTTTAACTGAATCAATTTTTTTGATTTTTTAAAAATGATAACTCTTTAATACAATTTGCAAATTATTTTGCTTATCTTTAGGCAGTATTATTAACTAATTTATCTTATCAGTTACTCAATGATTCATATAAGACTTTTTTCAAAAATCTACAAACATAGTATATCATAATTCACTCTTTTTGACTTTATAGTTTTTAAACAATTTCGTAAATGATATTGAGTTCGACTCCGAAAATGGTATCAAGTCTTTCGTAAGAGATTATGAAAAACTGCCTATTTCTTCCCGGGCTTTGAATTGAAGTCAATAGAAGATTTGGAAAAATTCCATAAAGGTGTCAAAAGCATCATCGAAAAGCAAACGAAAGAAGCAAACGATGAGAAACAACATCTTATTGATATGTTAAATGTACAAATCGAAGAATTAGCAAAGCAACTCAAAGAGTTGAAAGCTGTTCCAAATATCAAAAAAGAAGTTGTTGATAGATATAGAGAGCTTGAAAACAAGATTCAAAAGCTTGAAGAAGCAAACAAGAATTTTGATTTAAGAAAACAAGCAGAAACTGAATTCAAAGAAGTTAGTAAGAAATATGAGTCTTCTATTTATTCCACTGCTACTTCTTTGCAAAATAGGATCAACACTTCTATGCAAGAATACCAAACAAGGATTGGTGAAAACAAAAAAGCACCTGTGTTGAGTCTAAAAGGGCTAGCTAGTTATTCTTTCTATACGCCAAAAGACACAGGTACAGGTACGAGAAATAAAGGCGTGTGTTTATTTGATCTAACATTATTAAATCAAACATCGCTTCCTGCTTTTGTCCACGATATTGTAATGTTCCAAAGTGTCGAACCAAATAGATTGGATAAACTAATTGAATTTTATAAAGAACAAACAGTTAAACAAATTTTTATTTCTCTCGATGATGTTGCAAGGGTAAACGATGAAACTAAACAAATCCTTTTTGATGATAATTACAAAGTAATATATCTTCAAGAATATGGAAAAGCACTATTCGGAAGAGAGTGGAATACTGAAGAATAAAATTAGATAACCTTTGTCAAGCTCTTTTTTGATGGAATACCACCAAAAAA